>Ga0164303_10000137_pt1 | contig 13822 bp, 27 predicted proteins | sample Whisoiple_207_MG_FD_109715 | JGI IMG/M metagenome (GOLD analysis project Ga0164303, IMG submission 109715) | Soil microbial communities amended with pyrogenic organic matter from upstate New York, USA - Whitman soil sample_207_MG | ecosystem: Environmental > Terrestrial > Soil > Agricultural...
ATCCAACGCCGCAACCATCACGTTTCCGAATGCGTTCACCTCGACGACTTCTTACTTTTGTGTCGCGAACGATGTGACCACCAGGGCAAACCCAGTGCAGATGATTCCTGCATCAGGCACAACGGCAACCATCACCAACACGACGGGAGCAACCGACGTTATCCAGTGGATTTGTGTAGGGAGCTAAAAAACAAGGCGGAGGGACTATGCCACGCAAGAACTCTTTCCCTCTACGCCTCAGACTGGAAACCAGAACCGCGGTACTCATGCTCTCAGAGATTCAGCGCGAGGGCGATGACGGCCGCAATCATCAGGGCTTGCAATTTTGGATAGGGGACCTGGTGGACGCGGTAGCAACCAAAAAGTTTTATGACACCTTCGGTATATCGGTTTCCGAGTTCCTTGCCCGCAACAGGCGGCGACGTGACGCGCAATTGAGGGAGGCGGCACGGCGCTTACTGGCGAGGAAATTTGCCGCGATTGAGAGCGGCAACTTCAACCCGGCCGGGTCGTGACAGCGGACGCGATCCGGCAGAGAACTCCAGACCACGTAGAAAAGAGTTCTCAGCATGAAATCAGCAGTCGCATGTTTGATTTTTACCCTTGGCCTGGTCGTGGGAGTTTTCGCAAGGCCCACACCGAAGCCCGAGCCTCTCACCGGAGTGCAAACGTCTTTCACCTGTAACGACGGCGGAGTTTCGGTCGATTGCGGCCAGTACGTCTTGGAGATCGACACACAACGCGGCTTTGGTCGCTTCGCGCTGTACCAGGTCCAGGGAGCGCCGCTCGATACGTCCGCTTACTCCAGAGTCTCAAGCGGCAACCCGCTCACCTACCAGGCAGCCGAGCCGGATCCGCGCGGGGCGTATACTTTCACCGTTTCCGCATCCGAGCCTTAAAAAGTTTCCACTAGACGCGGTATCCCTTTTTCTCCTACCATCCCCAAAAGGAGGAAAAGGGATTGAAAAAAGCGGCCGTAAAAAGTAAGAGAGCAAAGAAGCGCCCACTTCCACCCCCGGAAATCTACGTTCTCGGCATCAATAATCCGGGATTCTTCGCTGGGCCCCGATACTGCAAAGCCCACCTGTGTTTTAAAAAGGGATTCCTCTATCTGCAATGGAAGGATAACGGGAAGGTCCGTAGCTTCTACCTGAGGAAAACCCCCAAAACATCACCTACCGGATCCAGCTCGAGCTCGCCGGCCGGCGCCAGGCCTGGCGCGAGATCTGGGAGGAGAGGAATCAGGCTGACAGTAGGAGAGGGAAACAGGCGAACCCGAAGGGGAACCAAGGGGCGATAATTTTCTTGTGCGTACTTCACTCGGATGCTGTATGATGCCCCTGTCAGCGGAAGTTTACATAATATCTGTCCGCAGACCTGAAGGACGGCAGCGGATGCCCCGATTAAAACCCAAGTCCCGCAGTCAGAGATGGGCTGAGGAGCGGATAGCACAGGGAATATGCGGCTATTGCGGCAAAGGTTCTATCTGCTATCCGAGGTCTAAATCGCGTTGTGAAGACTGCTTAGAGCGGCTGAAAACAACGAAGCTGGAAAGTGCAGTACGCACTTCGCCCCTGTTTCACAGAAGTGCCTAAAATTTAGAAAGCCCGCATTCGCTCACCTTTGCCGGGAGTCGCGAATACAGGCTTAAGGAAAAAACGTGACCGCTTTTTCATCTCTAATTCTACTACCAGAAGCCCTTCCGCCCTAGCACTTTCTTCACTCCAGAACAAAAAAATTTTCGAAGAAAGAGGTGAAGAATGAAGATCATAGGAATTGAATTCCGCGTGGGCTACCGGAGCACACGGCTAGCCGAAGTCGTACTTGTACCGATGAATATCGAAGTCCCCGTTTGTTGCCATGGACATGTCCCTGCGGAGTTCGATCTAACAGTCCACACAACTCTCGGAGATCGAGGAACTAACCGCCTTGATCTTCCAAGGCAGGACCCCTCAGAGGCGATCTTTCACCTGGAAAACCCTTATCAGGCACTCCAGATCATTGAGGGGCAAATCTCCGGGATGCCCCTTGCATCGATAGCCCGGAAGATTTTGGAGAGACGCTGATGCCGCTCGTCTACTCGCAACTCGTCGTTGTTCGCATCGTTCACCGTGACCCGGCAATCACCAAGGGGGTTGCCGACGCCCTCGCGGATGACCTTATGCGGATGCTGGACACCTGGCAGATCATCATCCCGCCTGGGGAAAACATGCCAAGACTTGAAGTTCTCACATTCGGAAGTGAGGACTTCATCCGGGAAGGACACCCATGCTGAAAAGCGAAAGGCAAACAGCCAAAGAGGACGAGAAGGACGCCGCAACAGCTAGCGGCCTCTCGCATGCGCAGATACAGAAACTCATCACCAGCGGGGTGGAAGACTCCCCAAGTAAGAAGCACGTCAGGGTTGTCACCATCACCGTATCAGGGACTGACGCCGGACCCATTGCCGCGGGTTTAACCAACGCGATTTGCAGGATCGCCCGCGACATCGAAGCCCGGCGCCAGGGGACCACGGTGAAGGTCGCTCAGCAGTCCATAGATTAACCCGTCACAGCGGGGCAGACAACACAGCCATCCGCGAACCCCAAAACTCTCTTTTCCCTTGTGAGGCTCACGGCGACCCGCCCCGCGGATCGCCGCGGGGCATTTTTTGCAGATTCGGGGAAGGGAAGGGGGTAACACATGCAAAATCACCAGGAGCGCCCCGGACATGAAAACGGCATTTCTATGTCTGGAGTCCACCAGGTGCCACGAGGTGACTACGAGGTGCACGAGGTGCCACCAGGTAAGTACCACGTTAACGAGGTGAACGAGGAGTTTTACCAGGTGCGACGCCACCGGCACCAGGAATGGGCTTCTTTCAGTGTCCCATTGTGCCCTTATTGCCTACAGAATCACGTGTGGCGTTACCTGGTGCGCTACCCCGTGGCCGCGGTCATAGGCCCGGAGTTCTGCGAGCTATGCCAGTGCCCGTGCCGCAACGAGGTGAAGGCATGAGCGGGGACATCGAGGTAAAGGATCGACGACGCGCCCCGTGGTTCTACATCGACAACCATGTCCTCGACAAATACGGGAAGCGCGTCGGGGTGACTGCATGGGCGATCTACACCAGCATGTGCCGGCTGGCCAACGAGCAGGTCCTCGACGACGGCACCAGGCGGCGCAAGAGGAGAATTTCAGTGAACGGCCTGGCTATGCTCTGGGGAGTCAGCCGCGCGACGGTGAAACGAGCTACGCGGATGCTCCGCAAAGAGCAACTTATCCGCGTCACCAAAAGGCAGGGGGTATCTGAAGTGGAACTACTCAACGTTGAGCAGCTCAACTTCGATGATAAACTGCATTTTGGAGGGCTCACCAATGAGCCCTCTGAACCTCGTTCAGACAGCTCACCTATGAGCCCTCCCAAGGCTCACAAACGAGCCCTCCCAAGGCTCACGGATGAGCCACATTCAAAGCCTTCTCTTTCAAAGCCTTCTTCTTCAAAACCTAGAGGTGTGGCTGCTGGGTTTAAGCCCGCGGTAGCATCTATACAAAAACAGTCTAGTAAGTCTTCACCGCTGAGCGGCGCTGACGTTCAACTGTGGCTTACGATCAAGGAAAAACTCAAAAACAAAATCTCTCTGGAGGAGTGGAACCTCTGGGTGAGGCCAGCCAGGTTGCTCCAGGTGATGTCAGACAGGGTTTTTCTGATTGCGTTGCCACCAGGTGGAAAACTTCTATCCACGGCGAGAGAGAGAAAGCAACTGCTCAACAATGTGGCCACTGAGAGCGGAGCTGGTGGAGCGGTACAAACTGTTTACCCGGACGAATGGATGGTAGGGGAGTTGAAAAAACGTGGCGGCTGGGACCTGGAGTGGATTCACGAACGCCGCGAAGACAAACGGAGGAGGAAAGCATGAAGCATGAAGCAACATGCCCCGAGTGCAGTCACAAATTTACCGACACAGATTCTTTCAGGAGTCCCTGGCGCAGAACCCCTGCCAGGAGATTTCACCGTGTGCATCAACTGCGGAGGAGTTTTACAGTTCACAGTAGGGGAAGACACTAGGCTCACTGTTAAAGAGCGGCCCTTTTTATCGACATGGTTCGGCTCATGATGGAAGACTTGCCCACCTACAAGGAGTTGTGCAGAACGCAGCAAGCCGTCTTATGGCTGCGGCAGGGGATGAATTGAAAACAATAAAAACCGGGGTGCAATTCACGACAAACCCGCGCTCTCGTGGCAACCTTCGCAACTGGAGGGTGACCACATGCGCACCGGATATATTGACCTCGACTTTCAGCACGAGGAGTTTCTAACCGTCCACGATGACGACCAGGTAGCCAGCTTCAACAAACTTTCCGACAAGGACCGCGCCGGCCAGGCCGACGCTCTGTTGCATCGCGACGGGGATCCTGATCCTAAAAAACTTTCCCATGGTGGACACCCAAACGGTGAGCCCATTCGGATTGCGCGTGATCGCATCAGCGGATTGATGTTCGTGAAGATCGCTGATCACCTGCCCGCGGACATGGAAAGCCCGCACCTGGTGAAACGTCACAAGCGAATCACCGAAGCCAAGCCCTTCCATGTGCCAGGACACGGGTATTGGGTGCCGCTGAAGGAATTGCACCCGCAGCACCCGCACGCACAGAGTGAGCCGATCCGCGCCGCGCACAGTTAAAGAAAATTCCGTCGAGGAGAAAAATGCCCGGACCACGCTGCCTTAAACATCCCGACACCGAAAAGCAGATCATGCAGGTCGGGAAGAAAAAACTTCACGTTGTCGCCTGTCCGATGTGCCAGGCGGAAAAAGCGCAAGCTGCTCCCCCAGATCCAGCGGCGCCGCCCAAACCTCCCGCGGCGGCGCCACCCGCGGCCCCACCCGCCGAAAAAAAAAGATCGTTCTGGAACGGATGGTAAAAGTGAAAGACACAACCGCAGATCCTCGCGCACCCGAGCCAGGCGGAGAACCGCAGCCAGGCGAAAGAGAATTTCTGGATGCAAATCAGCACGTCCCTGACCAGATAACGGACGACAACCAAAACGAATTCCAGCAGCAGAAGCCAGCGGGAACGGGCACCGCGGCGCCCGCGGCGCAGACGTGGACCGCGGAAGAGGTGGCTTCATACTTTGCCGGCGTTTTCCTTGTGATGAGTTTCCCCCTCACGCGCCCGCTCATCGGGTTTGGTGGAGAGCACTGGAATGTCCCCGATGAAAAATGCCAGCAGCTTGGCCGCGCCTGGCTTCCGATTTTTATCAAACACATTCCCTACGACCGGAAGCCCGGCATGTTTGCTGATCTGATTATGTGGCTGCCAGCTCTAGGAGCGGTGAAAAGCGTATGCACAGAACCTATCAAAGAAGAAATCAGACTTCGCCGCGAAGAGAAGCTGCGTACATTACAGACGACGCAGAGGATGAATCCACCAGCAGCCCGCCCGGCGCCCCACGTGGACGACGGGCAGCCCCCGCGCTCTATGACGGCGCCATCTACGACGGGGAATATGGCGACGGCAACATTGCCGGCCTGATCCTTGCAGCAGGGAAGCGCAAGAGCGGCAAAACTTTTCTAGGCTGGGATGAAGTCGCGCTGATCTGCCGGCACCGTCGCGTGATCTTCGACACGCTGGACCAGTACACCGCGGAGAAAGGTTATAACCTTCGCGGCTGGACTATCGTTCATCAGCCCGGCGAACTGAAACAGCTTCTCGCCCGCAGCATCCACAGCGATACGCTCAAAGTAATTTACAAACCGATGAGCGGAGACAAGAAAATCCATTTTCGCGCCGTCACCCGCGTTGTGCTCAACTACGGAACGAAAAGCCTCGGAGTTATCTATCTGGTAGATGAGGTGGACAAGTTTTGCAGCCCCAAGGAAGAACTGAAGAAAGCATGCCCGCCCCTGCATGACCTGGTCGAGTACGGTCGACACTTCAAGGTATCCTGCTTTTTCACCACCAGGCGCCCGCACAAAGTTTCCCGCGATCTCACCGCGGAGTGTGCCGAGTTTCGCATTTTCAAAACTACAGAACCACGCGACAAGGATTACTTCGAAGAGTTCATCGGGTCCGCAGTGGAGATGCTGCCGAAGCTGGGCAAATACGAGTATGTCTGGTGGATCGACGACGCGCACCGCGAAGCCGAAGTAAGAGGCGGACCAAAAAAGCGGGGTGCAATTCACGACAACGAACCGAACCCGCGCTAATGTGGCCGTGCGTGGTTTGGAGCTTCTTTCGAACTCCAACAAAGAGAGAGCGGGCCGGACATGTCGGGGGAATCCCAAAGCCCGGCTTTCTCTCCTCAAATTTTTTCGAGGTGAAACGACAATGGCTTTTCTTGGCGAACACTGGGGATGGAAGCACACGGCTGCCACTCTCCTGATTGTCTTTGTGGGAGTCGCCCTGGTGCGGCGCAACTTCCTCGGCGTGCCTGCGATGGTGGACAACCTGGTTGGCCAGGTGAGCGCCCCTTTGGGCAGTTTCGGAGTGAAGTAAGCCCCGAAGCAATCGGTTTCAAAACAATTTTTTCTGAGGTGTTCTTATGAGCGTGCAAGTCGTTGACCGGATTGCTGGCGATCCGTTGAATGTGGGCTTCGTTGCCAACAGTGCCCCTATCCAAAAACTCGACAAGGGTTACCAGTGTCTAGCGTTCGCAGATTTCCGAATTACGGGAGTGCTCACGCTGGCCGGCTACACCACGCCGCCAACAAAACTGGTGGAGTCCATCGAAAACCTTTTGGCGACGCTGAATATTTCAGCCACGGGCAAAGGTGGCGCGGCGGCCATCGGAACAATCAAGGCTTGCAATGCGGCTTACTTCTACCGCATGACGCATTTCATGGAAAGCGCCGCGCCCCCGCGCATCGATGTTGGAACCAACAACTCCGCTTACAACTTTGAAACCAATTTCCGCGTGTACTTCTCTCTGCCCCCGCGTGGGCGCCGGCTGGGCGGACTCACGCCGCGGGAATTGTTCAACACTCACGTGCTGGACGCGCGTTTCATGTCCAACTTCACCGCAACGTACCAGTTCCGTGATGCCACGGCAATGGTCACTGGTGGCGTGGGCGGGACCGCAACGCTCTCCAGCGTGCAGGTCACTTGCCAGGTGCGGGAAATCACCGGATATCCCACGCACGACAAGAACGCAAACCCGATCCTGCGTCCCTACGTGAAGGAGGAGCAGTTCCTTTTCGACGTGACTCAGACCCAGTTGGAAAAACGCTTCAAAGACCTTCCCACTGGAAACCGGTATCGCCGCGTGACGTTCAAGGGCACAGTGGGCGCCAACACTTTCAGCGATCCATCCGACGCGCCATTCAATTTCACCGGTTCGGGACGCGCTGAAGGGCCACACGTGAAGCTACAGGAAAATAATTCCTTCAACTTCATGGACATCATTTACCAGCAGCAACGCGCAACCAACAAACACATCTACGGGCTGGAAACGATGCCGACCGGCTATGTGGTTTGGGAACCTTCCAGCGGCCGAAGCACCCGCGGGGTGGAGCGCATGGACATGTTGGTAGATACGAACTTTACCGGAGGCCTCACCAACGAGATAGAGGCAACGCTGCAACAGATTGTCTCCTAGCTAAGCCGTTGAAAGTTCGTGTGTGGGGTACGACCTAAATTTCGAGAACCGCGCTCATATCGAATTTGTGAGCGAAGGATTTTTCTGATGTCGATAGAGAGCACAGAAAACACCATTGACCTAATCGCAGTGATAGCGATTATCCTGCTGCTCTTTTACGGAGTGCAGTCCGTTTCAAAGTCGATAGGGGATGCCCTGGCTAATCTGTTTCCTTCGCTAAAGGGTGATCCCGTGGCGAAGATCGACCCCAGCACAGGGCTTCCCATCGATCCGGCAACAGGAAAAGCAGACACCGGTTTCCCAGGCCTGCACGCGCCCACAGATTCCCAAGCCGCGGGGATCCGCGCCACCTTCGAAACCGGGACCCCCTTAGATTCCATCGACACGACCCAGATGGAAGGATTCACCGCATGAGTTCAAACCCTTTCCCTCTCGGGACGCCGGAACAGCAAGCGCAATCGAGCGCCGCGCTGGCTGGGCTCGTTTCGTCAGACGGAATTTTGCTGAATGACGAAACTGTCAACCAACAGCCCGACGTGAACAGCGGCGGCACAACTTTTCTCGACGGGCTGGAAAACACTGCGCTGACTGACATCAATTTGCTGGGCGCAGTCGCGACCCGCAACGTAGCCAGCGGAAGAATGCCCTTCGATCCTGCAAGCCCTCTGGTGGGCAAGCTGCAAAACCCGCAGCCGGCATTGGGCGGGATGGGGCTGATTCTTATCGCGCTGATTGTGTGGGCTCTACTGTGAAAATTCTCGGATACATTTTGCTGGCGTACCTGGCTTTGCAACTGCTGGGGAAAAAGACCGCTGCGGCGCCCGTTACTTCCGCAAGCGGCGCCACTCTCACACCCACAGGCGTAAATCTCGGGAACGTGTTCATTGACGACTCGGGAGACCTGGTGACGATCAATTCCACTGGCGGGACTACGGTGCTTCCCGATCCGCACGGAATAGGCGGAGGCTTCGCAACATGAAGATCTGGTGGATACTCGGAGGGCTTTTTCTACTCACGCGCAAGCCCGCGCCCGTGAGTACTTCGCCTGGTGGAATGACGCCGGTCGAATCGATGAGTGATGCAGTCGGAAAGGCTGTGGATGCCGAGACGGGGCAACAGGTGAGCGTGGTAGGGCCTTTGCCAACCACAGTGGTTGGACAGATAACAGCCGGCACAAGTTTTGGAATCGACACTTCGGACGAAGCCTTTCTTGGATTGCCGCACCTCAGTCCAACAGTGGCGACGGCCGGACCGGCTCAGGTGCCCATGTTCCAAAATCCTGATACTCTACCAGGCGCCTGGCCAGGACTCGCCGCGGCCCCCAGCTCGCCGGCGCAACGCGGATTCGGGAGTGCCACCACGCCAGCGCCACCGCTTTTTGATCTCACTCAGGATTCGTTTTTAGTTCCAGGATTCGGAGAAGAAGATTTTTCACCAGGGGTACTCAGCCCGGATGAAAAGCTAGCACTTTTGCGGTCGCAAGGGTACACCGGTCCCGATCCGCGCCAGGTGGCAACGACTTCGCTAGGCGCCGCGCTGGATACTAACCCGCCCATCAACCCGACAACGGAAAGGGTAGCTCTGCCCAATGTTTGATGCGGCTCAAATACATGAACACGCGCGCTTGCTGCAAATGGAGGAGCGCCGTCACGTTGTGGGCGTGGTTACCGTCGATTGCTCACAAGTGGGCTGGGCGCCCAACGGCAGCAGCAGCGGAGAGTCAGGACGTTTCGACTTCGAAGGAAACGGTCTGATATTCGCGCCTTCATGGGCGCTTGCGAAAGATCGCTTTACTTCTAACCCTTGGCTTTCAGGCGCCAAGGGCTTCGGCCCCCCGCAGGTACACATTTTTCTGAACACCAAAGACAGCCCCGGCCTGCCCTTCAGGTTGCAGGCAAACTCAACCTTTGGAGAGTATGCCGCGGTCTGCTGCAACTTCAACCGCTTTTATGTTTATGTGTCAATCCCGATCACTACACCTAGCTCGGACAAAACTGTCCCATTGCTTGTGCTGAAAGGCATTGATCTGACCGGCATCGGCTCACCCAACCGCTCTAGCGCATCGGAAATCAGCGGCTGCTATAGCTGCGGAGAAGGGAGCGACAACTAATGTTTGACCGCCAGGTGAAAGAGCACCAGAGAATAACCCGCGAGATTGAGAAGGGCTTTTTCAAGCACATCCAGATAGTCACCATTGACGTTGGCGCCGTTGGCTGGGCTGGCGAAAGCAGCAGCGGCGAAGCTGGAAAGTATGAGTACGACGGGAACGCTCTGATTATCCTTCCCGGCTGGATGCGCGCAAACGACAAGAAAATTTTTTCCAGCGCGGACAACACCGGAAGCTCAACAGTCGCGAAGCTTTTTGTTTTTCCAAACACCAAGGACTGTGCGGGTCTTCCGTTCAGCGCGATAGGGGACGCGAACTTCGGGGACTTCGGTTCTCTCTGCTGCACGTTCAGACAATTCTACGTGTATGTCGCGGTCAATGATCCTGGCCGCTTCATTCACCTGGCTGTGTTGAAGGGTGTAAACCTCTACGGCTTTGGAACCAAGTACTCGCAGGTCATCGGCAGTTATGAAGGGTAACAAGCTTTGGATCGCCGCCGGCATCTTCGCGCTGCTTGCTTTAGGCGGAGGAGTCGCCATCGCGGAAACGACCAGCAGTGATCCCGCGCCGGCGCCAACGCCGGACGGATTAGACGGGTTCGACACTTTCACAGGAGGAGCAGTGATAACAACCGATCCAAGTACCTGGCCTTTTCCCGACGCTGATCCGCTTGGGAGGGTTTGCAACGCAGTGGCCCACGCGGAAGGGTACAACGTTCCCGGCTCAAATCCTTACCGGCTTAACAACCCCGGAGATATTTCTGATGGCGCGACGACGTTTGGAAGTGAAGTGCATTCCGGCTCACACGTCACGCACTTTCCTGACGCGCAAACCGGCTGGCAGTGGCTCTGGGACAAGTGGAGCAACATCATCAACGGAACCTCTGATGTCTATTCACCAGAGATGAGCTGGGACCAACTCGCGCAAAAGTGGGCAGGGAATTGGACGGCATGGAGCACCAACGTCACGCGCTACATGGGAGTGCAGCGCACTGACCGCGTGGGAGATTCCTTCGGCGTATGACCAGGGACACCAAAATTCGCATCGCGGTAACCATCGCCGGTTGGCTGCTGGCCGCGATCATTCAGGCGTTCTCGTTCGGCTATTTCTTCGGCGCCCTCAAGACAGAAGTGAAGGGGCTGGGGCATCGGCTGGACTTGATCGAACAGCAACACAAAAACGCAGAGGTGAAAAATGAACTGGAAAAAAATCTTATTGTTCGGCATCGCGGCCCCAGTGGTGGCGACGGTGAACAATGTGCTGGTGAGCAACGCCAGCGGGGTTCATATCCCGGTTACCGCGGGGACAGTGCTGTTGCCAGCGATCCCGATTTTGCTCAAGGGAATCCTGGCTCTGTTCTCGACTCCTCCGAACGGCCCGCAAGGCTAGAACACAACCAGGCGCACTCCCTCCGCCTGTTTCCTCTCTCCTACCGGCCCTTGCGATCGCATCCGACGTCACGGCCCGGCCGGGGAACTTTTGTAAATTGGCGTGTACTTGAGCCATGTTCCTGGGATCTCGCCGGCACGGCCGCGGTAGGAGAAAACTAACGTGTTTTGGCTCATTGTCATTTTGCTGCTGCTATCGCGAGGGAAGGCCCCGGCGCCCGCGTCGACGCCGCCCGCGTCGACGCAAGTGAACCCGGCAACCGGCAGAGTCATAAATCCTAACCTCGCCATCGCCGGATTGACGGAGGTTTCACCAGGCGTGTTCATGCCCGACCAGGTGAGAGACACGACTTCGAAGAAAATTCACGCGGCTGTGAGTCTCGGGCCTTCGATTGGACAGCAGGCGCAAACACTTTTCAACAGCTCGTTCAGCGCTGACCCGAACGCAGCAGGCGACTTTCTAGGCGCGTTCAACGCTTCGTTCGATCTCAACAGTCCGGGCGGAATTGGCGGGGCAGTCGATCCGGCCGGAACCATCGGCAACCCAACGGGAGAATTTCACACGGACTTTGTATGAGCCTACTCGTAACCAAACCCAGTGACGGCACTTTGCCATACAACAGCGAAACGGTCACCGATCCGACTATCGAGAAATCGATCACGTTTGAATCGTTCGGCACGCTCTACCGCTGCACCATGAAAATCCCGCTCTACATGTGGCGCAAGCTGAAGGCGGAGGATTGGGACCGCGCGGAAAAGATGGTACAGGACCGCATCGCGGAAATCAGACTGAGCGCCGCGGCGGAAGGCAAGCTGCTATCCCACCAATGGGGCGAGAACGTGGAGAGCTTCGCGAAGCGATGTGTGTACAACGAATTTATGAAGCGCCAGGTGGAAGCCGGCAACGATGAGGGGCACGCAGTCCCAACGGATTTTCTATGAACGGAAGCAAAGTAGCTTTGTTGGTTGGTGGCGCCTACCTGCTTTCAAGGGGTGGGCTGGGAAAGTCTTTGACCACCGCGCCACCAGGACAGCAGCCAAAGGCAACGCAGCAAGCCAGCAGCAGCGGCGCCAAGGGGACAGGCGCGCCCGCTGGCCAAGGCGGCAGCTCGACGGCCGGCCGCGGCGGAGCGCCCAAACTAGGCGGAGGGAGCAGCAACATTTTTTCTATCGATGAACTTTTCCCGAACTTTGACGGCCCCAGCGTCATCGACCAGATGCTGGCAGACCAAAACGCCGGCACGGATGTTCCGCCCCCATCGCTTACAGATTTTCTCGATCCCTCAACGCAGCAGACCAATGACGTGCTTGGCTCGCTGATAGGACCCGCGGACAATTCACTGCCCCAATTCGCGGGAGAGATCGACCCGGAAACCGGACTGGCCATCGATCCGGGGGCAGATGTCTTTGGTCCGGAAGTGGTGGACATGACTGACCAGGTGAACATGGACAGCACGATTGATCCATCGATCCCTGATACACCGGACTTGTCCCCCGATCTCTCGCCCGATTCGCCAGGATTTTTTGAATAGGAGAAAACACGCATGTTCAGCAGCAAACGGATTTTAGCCACTGAGATTTTGAAACTGGCCGGCATCACGGATCCGCGCACCCTCGCGGGCCTGGCTTCGCTGGTAGACATGAAAATTCAACCGGGCCCGGCCGATCTGAAGTTTGAACCGGAGAAGGTCACAGGCTTTCTGCAGTTCAGTGTGGACGGCGAACCCATCTCGCTGGAAGTGTCGATCCGCGGCAAGGTTGTCGAGCACATAGAAGACTTTTTGCAAGGGTTGAACATCACTCTGCCCGCGATCCCGGCTGAATTGGCAGGAAATCCCTTGATTAACCCCCCTGCACCAGTTATTATGCAGCCCTCTCCCTCGGCAAACGCAGGTTCGGATTTTCTCGCCCCGGCGCCATCACAAGGCTAGAAAAAACTTGGGGAGCAGTTCGCGCTGCTCCCCGTAGGAACAAAAACTAACAGAGGTGATTTTCCATGAGAAGGGTACAACACAACTTTCGGTTGCTTCAATGGCTCATCGGGCCATTGTTCTTTTTCCTCATCGCGGCGCCCTTCGCGCCCGCTCAGGACTTCGTCCGTCAGCAAATTGGCACGGCAAATTACACCACGCCGCTTTTGCAGCAGCGTTACAACTCGCAGGCGTTCAACCCGCCTCTGATTTTTGACATCGGCACATCAGGGGCAACAGTCAAGAATATTTTCCAGGTTGTCCCGCCCACAACCGCCAACACATCCACATTCGCAGTCACGGGCGCGGCGCAAGCCACTACCATCACTTTCCCCGATCCGGGCGGCGCAACCGGGACAATCCCTTATCTGGAAAAAGCGGGGACGTGGACAGGCGTTCAGACCTTGCAGCTTCCTATCATCGGGGATTCCACGGACAACACCAAACAATTGAAGTTCGCTCTTTCAGGTGCGACCACTGCAACCGCGACCACTCTCACAGTTTCGCAAACTGCAAACGTCACGCTGACGGCGCCGGCCAACGCAGGCGGAATCCCGATTGTTCTGTCCTGCGGAAGCACCGGCTCGGGCAGCCAAACCTGCACACCAGCGGCGGCGAATACAAAGACGCAGTTGTTTGTGGGCGAATCGACTCTCGCATCCAACGCCGCAACCATCACGTTTCCGAATGCGTTCACCTCGACGACTTCTTACTTTTGTGTCGCGAACGATGTGACCACCAGGGCAAACCCAGTGCAGATGATTCCTGCATCAGGCACAAC
>Ga0164303_10000139_pt1 | contig 13786 bp, 15 predicted proteins | sample Whisoiple_207_MG_FD_109715 | JGI IMG/M metagenome (GOLD analysis project Ga0164303, IMG submission 109715) | Soil microbial communities amended with pyrogenic organic matter from upstate New York, USA - Whitman soil sample_207_MG | ecosystem: Environmental > Terrestrial > Soil > Agricultural...
ACCTCAACACCATCAGCTTCGAGAGCATGGCGGGCGTCAGGCTCACGCCGGTGCACTACCGCGGCGGCGCGCCCGCACTCACCGACGTGATCGGCGGCCACACCCAGGTGCTGTTTATCTCCGTCACCTTAATGAACCAGCCATGGAAGGCAGGCCAGCTCAAGGCGCTTGGGGTCGGAGGAGGAAAGCGAGTGCCGCAGTTTCCCGAACTGCCGACCATCGCGGAAAGTGGCTTACCGGGCTATCAGGCGGTGTCTTGGTTCGGGCTATTTGCGCCCGTGGGAACACCTGCGAGCATCGTGCGCAATATGAACGCCGACGTGCAGCGCATCCTCTCCGATCCGACCTTCCAGGAGAAATTCCTCACCCCGAACTTCTTCGAGCCGATCGTCGGGTCCGCTGACGCGTTCGCCAGCTACGTCAAGGCCGAGCAGGCGAGATGGAGCAAGATCCTCGCCGACAACAAGCTATCGGCGGAGTAGGGGATTAAATGGTCTCGACGACTGCTGGGTGAACTCTCACTCGGGTTTGATCCCGGCTTGCTTCACCACCGTTCCCCAACGAGCGGACTCATTGCGCATGAAAGCTTCGAAATCTTCGGGCATGCCGCCTTGAACGTCTGCTCCCTGGTCGGTCAGACGGTTGCGAATGTCGGTCATGTCCAGGATTTTGACCAACTCGGCATTAAGCCGCTGCACGATCGCTTGCGGCGTTCCACTCGGGGCGGCTACGCCATACCACAGCGCTATGTCCATTCTGGGGTAGCAGAGTTCCGCGAAGGACGGGATATCGGGCAGGAGCCGATGACGGTGCGGGCTTGCCGCCGCCAGCGCCCGCAGTTTGCCGGTCTTGATAAAAGGTAGGAGCGAGGGTGTGGCATCGAACATCATCGTGATCCGTCCGGCGATGAGATCGACCACCGCAGGGCCGCTGCCCCGGTAGGGCACATGCAACAGCTCGGTTCCAGTGAGACTTTTGAACAGTTCGCCGGCAAGATGCGGCGCGCCGCCGCTGCCGGCCGAGCAAAAGGAAAGTTCACCCGGCCGCGCCTTCGCGAGCGCAATCACGTCCTTGACCGAGCGGATGGGTAGCTCTGCGTTGACCGCCAAGATCAAGGGTAGCTTGGCAATCAGGACGACGGGAGAAAAATCCTTCACCGGGTCGTAGGGCAGGTTGGCGTAGATGTGCGGGCCGATGCCGTGGGTCGCGATTGTATTCAACAGCAGCGTGTAGCCATCGGGATCCGATTTGGCGACGGCCGCTGCGGCTGTAGTGCCGCCGGCGCCGCCACGGTTGCTGATGACGACCGGTTGTCCGAGTGCGTCGGCAAGCTTGGCCCCGATCAGCCGGCCGACGAAATCGGCTGCGCCCCCGGGCGGCACGGTGACGACGAGCTGAATGGGGCGGTTCGGGTAGTCGTTTTGACCGCGCGCAATATCCGCCTGAGCAAAGACAAGCGTCGCGGCAAGGAGTAAGAGGCTTGACAGGCTCCTCATGCCTCGCACCGATCCCATTTCGCCGTCAAAGCGATTCATCACAGCCACCTCCGGAGTGTCATCGTCCATGCGCATTAAGCTTTCAGAGAATTTTCGCGCAGTATTCTACGCGCCATTCTATGCCACGCACGCGCTCGGATTCTACACAAGCGAGGGCGTCGAGGTGGAATTGCTCAACTCTCCAGCACCGGCCGCTGCCGCTTCGGGTCTGCTTGACGGGTCGATAGACGCGTCGTGGGGTGGGCCGATGCGGGTGCTGAAGGCGCGCGACCTCGACCCTCATGCGCCGCTCGTCTGCTTTTGCGAGGTCGCCGCGCGCGATCCGTTCTTTCTGGTCGGCAAGGCTGCTGGCTTTCGGCTGGCCGATCTACCACGGCTGAGGGTCGCGACGGTCTCGGAGGTGCCGACGCCTTGGCTTTGTCTCCAGCACGACCTGCGCGAGCAAGGCATCGATCCAATACAGGTCAATCGCGTGACCGAAAGGACGATGGCGGACAATCTCAAGGCATTGCGCGTGGGCGGCCTTGACGTGGTGCAAATGTTCGAGCCGTACGTGTCGTTGGCGTCGCAGATGGGCGTGGGAGACATCCTCTACGCGGCCAGCGCGCGAGGACCTACCGTCTACACGACATTCCTTGCCTCGCGCGACAGTATTCGCCGCAACCGGGCCGCGTTTTCCGCCATGATTCGCGCCACACGTCGGATGTTAGCGTGGCTTGCCGAGCACAGCGCGGAGGAACTGGCGGATGCGGTCGCGCAATTCTACCCTGATGTCCCGCGTGACATTCTGGTGCGTTCGCTTCAGCGTTATCGGGATGCGGGCCTGTGGGCCGACTCTCCTGAAGTATCGCGGCAGGGCTTCGCACGACTTGCCGTTAGCCTGAAGTCTGGGGGGTTCATTTCCCGCATGCACACGTACGAGGACTGCGTCGATCAAAGCCTGTGCTAAACAATGCCGGCCTTCCCGCGCAGGAGTTGTAATGTTTGATCTTATCATTCGAGGTGGCGACGTCGTCACGCCTCAAGGCGTTGTGCGCTGCGATGTTGCGGTTGCCGGCGAGACTATCGCCGCGATCGCCGCCGCTGGCGCGCTATCAGCCGAATCGGCCACGCGCGAAATCGATGCAAGGGGGCATATCGTCATGCCGGGCGGCATAGACCCGCATGTGCACCTGCATCACGTGTGGATCAAGCCTGACGGCACGCCGCTCGTCACGGCCGGACCCGAGCAGGTTGGGCGTGCCGCGCTCTTCGGCGGCACAACGACATTCATCGACTTCGCCTATTGGCGAGACGGTGCCTCGGCAAGGCAGGCCATCGAAACACGCGATCAGGACTTTGTCGGCAAAAGTCCGTGTGACTGGGCCTACCACATCATGCTGCACTCCGAGCCTCCGCCCGAATTCTCGGAACAACTCGCGGAGGCGATCCAGGCCGGCTATCCGACGCTCAAGATATTCACCACAAACATCCTCCCATCACGCAGCGGCCGCATGATCGATTTTGGTGATATCTGGGAGGCATTCCAAGTGCTGGCGAAAGAGGGCGGCCTTGGCGTCATCCATGCGGAAGACAACGACATCGTCATGCACATGTACGCCAAGCTCGTCCGCGAGAACCGCGTCAGTTTTGAGCATCTTGCCGAAGTCCACAACCAGCTGTCAGAGGACTTAAGCTTTCGCCGTATCTTGCGGCTTGCTGAAAGCGTGCCTGGCACTGCGCTCTATATGATGCACGTTTCCGCCGGCACGGGCGTCGCCGCAATCGCAGAGGCGCGGAGCAAAGGGCTACCTACTTACGGCGAGACACTGCACCAGTATCTGCTGTATTCCGCTAACGACTACAAACGTCCCAACGGCCAGATTTATCACACCTATCCGTCGCTTAAGTCGGAGGAGGACCAGAGGGCGCTGTGGCGCGGCACGGCGAATGACACGATCCACTGCATCGCCACCGACGAGTTGTGCTGTACGCTGAAGGATAAGACCGTGGGCAATCGGATCGACGACACCACTGGCGGCAATTCGGGGGTCGAGCCCCGGCTTGCGGTCATGTACACCGAAATGGTCTCCCGCCGCGGCTATTCGCTCACACAATACGCCGGTCTGGTTTCGTCAAATGCCGCCAAGATCATGGGCCTTTATCCGAGAAAAGGCGCGATCGCGGCCGGCAGCGACGCCGACATCACGATCCTCGATCCGACCCGGCGGGGCAAGGTGCGCGCCGCCGACCTACATGAAACCGACTACACCCCGTGGGAAGGCCACGACATCTTCGCCTGGCCGGTGGTGACGATCCTGCGCGGCAAGGTGATGGTGGAGAATGGCCAATATTTCGGAAACCCGAGAGATGGCCGCTATCTCAAGCGCAAGATTTCGCCAAACGTTTTAAAGGGGGTTGCCCTGTGAGCGGCATGCCAATCGATCTCGCGCTTGAATTGCTGACACAAAGCCTCGCCGCATGGCGCGTGGCGGGCAGCATCCGGAGCGAAGCCGGCGGCGTTATTGTGATTTGCGGAAGCCATAAGGACATTCGAATCGCTCGCGCGCCGGATGATTTGATGTTTCGCTGGATCGTAACAGTTGAAGGCCGCAAGCGCGGCGCGATCTCACTCGTGGCCGTTCTCCGCCAAGTCCGAGAGGCACTCGATCCCGGTTATGCGGGCAGCCGCGTCCGCGTCGCAGTCAATCCACTGGTGCCATCGCCATGAGTGCAGGTGTGATCCCGGTTTCGGTTCTCACCGGCTTCCTCGGCAGCGGCAAGACGACCATGCTCGGCTATCTGCTACGCCAACCGGAATTCTCACGCACCGCCGTCATCATCAATGAGTTCGGCGAGATCGGGCTCGACCATGAACTCATCGAAGCGAGCGAAGACAGTGTCATCGAACTCGCGACTGGTTGTTTGTGTTGCAAAGTTCGCACCGACCTGGCGCAAACCCTTCAGGGCCTGTTGCAGCGGCTTGACGAAGGTACTTCTACGCCGTTCGATCGCATCGTGATCGAGACGAGCGGACTGGCCGACCCCGCGCCAATCCTGCATACGCTGATGACGGACAGCGGGCTGGCCGGCCGTCTCGTGCTCGGCGGTGTGGTGACCACCATCGATGCAATGACTGGAGCCTGCACGCTAGAACGCGAAGAGGTCTCACAAAAGCAGGTCGCCATTGCCGACCGGATCGTGCTCACCAAACTGGATCTTGCCGGGGCTGCGGAGCCTGAGTTGCGCCGCCGCCTTGCGGCGCTAAACGCCGGCGCGCCGGTGTTGCGTGCGAATCGTGGCCGGGTCGATGCGCCAATCCTCTTCGGCACCGATTTCCGTGATAAGCAAACCACATCGCTTAAGGTCCATTCCTGGCTGGCGGAGGACGGCCAAGGGCAGTCCCACGCCCGGCATGACGCCGACATCAAAACTTACGCGGTCGTGCGGGGGGAGCCGATCCGGGCCGTCACTCTGACACTCTTTCTCGAAACGCTTGCCGAGCACTGCGGCGCTGATCTCCTGCGCCTCAAGGGTATTGTGAACCTGGTAGAAAGCCCCGATCGGCCGGCGGTGATCCACGGCGTCCAGCATGTCTTTCATGCGCCGGCCTGGCTCGAGCGCTGGCCGTCCGATGACCGTCGCAGCCGGATCGTGTTCATTACGCGGCGCATCCCGCAGCATTGGATCGAAGTGCTGCTTGACGCGATCGGGGCGGAGGTGAACGACGTGACGCACTGAAGGCTAGTCTAGCTCCTGTTGATCAATGCACGTGGTCACCGTGCTTGCTCGGTTCCGCCGATCCTGTTGCCGGATCGAATGCGATGGTGCGTCGCCCGAGCGGCACGGTGGCCGGCGAAATATCGCATCGGAGAAACCGGCCCCTGCCTGCCGCGCCGACGAACTCGCCCGCTTCCGCGACCACTTCTCCGCGCACCAGCGTGGTGACTGGCCAGCCCTTGATCGTCTTGCCCTCGTAGGGCGTGTAATCCATGGCGTCGTGTATCATCGACTGCCGGATCGTCACTTCTTTCTCCGGATCCCAGATCGCCAGGTCCGCGTCGCTGCCGACCGCGATCGTGCCCTTGCGCGGATGCAGGCCGTAGAGCTTGGCGGCGTTGGTGGCGGTCAGAGCAACGAATTTTGGAAGATCGATGCGTCCCTTCCCGACTCCTTCTGAGAACAGGAGCGCGGTCCGCACTTCGAGGCCGGGGACGCCATTTGCCACCTTCTTGAACGGCGCGTTAGGGCCATGCTTCATCTTTCCTTCCGGGTCGTCGTAGCGGTAACCGGCGTGATCGGACGAGAACACGTCGAACACGCCGGTTTCTAACCCCTGCCAGATCTGTTCCTGATTCGCCTTGTCGCGGGGCGGGGGACTGCACATGTATTTTGCTCCTTCAAAGCCCGGCTGGTCGAGGTCCTCCGTGGTGAGGAAGAGGTACTGGGGGCAAGTCTCGCCGTAGACCTTGAGCCCGCGTGCTTTGGCCAGGCGGATTTGCTCCATTGCCTCGCGCGCGGAGACGTGAACGATCAGGATGGGCACGTCGACTAGTTCGGCCAACGAGATCGCGCGAGAAGTTGCCTCGCGCTCGGCGATGGGCGCATGCGCCATGCCGTGAAAGCGCGGCGCGGTGTGGCCAGCCGCCAGCATTTTTTCGCTCAGCCAGGCGATTGCGTCGTGGTTTTCGGCATGCACCATGACCAGCGCGCGCTCGCGCCGCGCCACCGACAGCACATCGAGAATCTGCCGGTCGTCAAGCTTGAGAGAGTCGTAGGTCGTATAAATCTTGAATGATGTGTAACCGTCCTTGATCAGCGCCGGCAGCTCTTGGCCGGTTACCTGCTCGCTCGGATCGGAAATGATCAGGTGGAAGGCATAGTCAACGGCGGCCTTCGGCTCCGCACAGGCGTGATAGTCCTTCACCACTTGGCGTAGCGACATACCGCGATATTGCGCGGCGAAGGGAATGACGGTCGTGGTGCCGCCGCAAGCGGCCGAACGGGTGGCGGTGAAGAAGTCGTCCGCTGTCATGACGCCCATGGAGGAGCGCTGCTCGATATGGCAATGGCTATCGACGCCGCCCGGCGTGACGATGCGGCCCTCGGCGTTGACCTCCCGGCGGCCGGCGCCGAGCTTGGCGCCGATTGTCGCGATACGGCCGTCGATGATACCAATGTCGGCACGGGTGACGTCGGACGCGGTCGCCAGTGTGCCATTGCGTACGACCAGATCGTATTCGGCCATGATCTTTTGGTGCCCGTTTTCCTGGATCTCGAGGTCCGCGCGTTTACCGATCCGTACGTGCTAGGCGACGGCCAGCCGGCGGCCGTTGGCACCTTCTCTCAGCCGCGCTTCGAGGCGGGTGAGCAGCCGGTCGAGCTCGGCCACATCGTGGGCGTCGAGCTTCGGACCCGGCGAACGCACCGCGGCCGACCGGATGGCGCCGCGCCGGCAGAGAATTTCTTTGCGCACAGCAAGCCCGAATCCCGGCTGCTGTTCATGGCGCACGAGCGGCAGAAGCGTCGAACAAATCCTCCGCCTCGTCGCTGCGTCCGGCCGCAAATAGCGCACACACGGAGACGAGCATCTCGGGATAGGCAAAGCCGGTCATGACGCCATCGGCGCCGCGAGCCAATTCCTGCGGCACGTACAGGCCGCCATTGCCGACCAGGATGCTGATGTAGCGCCGCGTGCTGCCATCACAGGCGGTACGTATCTGCGTGAGCTTCTTGAGGCCGGGGCAGTCCTCGTGCTTGAACATCACTACGCTTGGGTGCGTGTCGACGACTTTGAGGAAGCTCTGGGCAGAGATGTCGGCCTGCGTCGATTGTGGATAATCCTGATAAACCACCGGAATTTTCTCGCCGAGCGCTGCGATCACGTCGGCGAAGTAGGTGACGATCTGCGCTTCCGTCTTCATCCCGGTCAGTGGCGCGACCATGACGCCACAGGCGCCTGCGTCCATCGCGACCTTGCTGAGCTTGACGAGATTTGCGGTGCCGGGGTTCGACACGCCGACGATGACGGGTACGCGATCGTTGACACATCGCAGGAAACGGCGCGTGAACTCGGCCGATTCCTGGTCGCTGAGCTTCTGCGCCTCGCCCATCATCCCCAGCACAGTCAGCCCCTGAACGCGGCACTGCAGATAGAATTCGACCAGGCTGTCGACGCTCGGCCAATCGATGTCGCCTGAATCGGTAAACGGTGTTGCTGAGATCGTGTACACGCCCTTTGCGGACGAATCGAGCAGGTGGCTCATAGTCCTAGCTCTCCTGCGCTTTGCAGTCTGCGGAGAATGCAGTCAAAACAAATGTATACCTCGCATAGGCCGAAGAGCAACCGATCGCCGCCGTCCTCTGCATCGAGACTAAGCACGCATTGCGATGTGTTGCGCGCGCATGCGCCTTGTCCACCTTCGCCTGGTTGCTATAGTCCATGGTGCCCGCCATACCCGCTCGAGGGGGAACTCCATGAACCGTTATGTGCCTTCGACTGCCGCCGCCGTCTTGCTTCTCGCCACGTCAGCGTATGCTCAGGAGCCGCCGCCGCTGCGTGCGGCGGTCGATGGCACTTTCGCACCGCATGCCTTTCCGAATCTTTCCGGCGGTTATCAAGGCTTCAACGTTGATCTCGCTAACGAGATCGCTAAGCGCCTCAAGCGCAAGGTCGTGATCGACGCCGCGCAGTTCTCTGGTCTCGTTCCGGCGCTGCAGGCCGGGACCTACGACTTTCTGGCAGCTCCCACGACCGTGACCAAGGAGCGCGCCGAAAGCATGCTGTTCACCGAGGGCTATCTCAACACTGACTTTCAGTTCCTGATCAAGAAAGGATCGCCGAAAGTCGAGAAGCTTGAAGACCTCAAGGGTAAAACCGTTTCGGTAAACAAGGGATCGGCCTACGACTCCTGGGCGCGTGACCTTGAGGGAAAAATCGGATGGAAAGTCGAGTCCTTCGGTACGCAGACCGATGCGGTTCAGGCGGTGCTGGTCGGGCGTGCCGATGCCAATGTTGCCGGCAATACCGTCATCGCATGGGCGGTCAAGAACAACCCGCAGCTCGAACTGTCCTTTTTGCATTCGACCGGTCTGGTCTGGGCCGCGCCATTGCGCAAGGATTCCGGAGAGCTACGCAAGATGCTCGACGTCGCAGTCGAATGCATGAAACTGGATGGCATGATCGCGAAGATGCACGAGAAATGGTTCGGCGTCGCGCCTGCCGCAGGTTCGGCTGCGGTGACAGTATTCCCGGGCTACGGTGTTCCGGACATGTCGGGCTATGATCCGACTCCTCACACCCCATCGTGCAGTTGAACGGGGTGGGCGTGATGCGTTGCCGCGGACGCGCCAGTTGTTGATGACGACCGGCAGCCCGCCGATCCTGGACATCCGCGGCCTGCGCAAGAGATTCCACGACGCAGAGGTGCTGCGCGGGATTGATCTCGGGGTCTTGCCGCAGGAACTGGTCTTTGTCATCGGACCGTCCGGATCGGGCAAGAGCACGCTGCTGCGGTGCTGCAACCGCTTGGAGGAGCCGTCCGCTGGTTCAATTTACGTCGACGGTGTCGATATCACGGCGCGCTCGACCGACATTAACGCCATGCGGCGACGGATCGGCATGGTATTCCAGTCGTTCAACCTCTATCCGCACATGACGGCGCTGCGGAACGTCACACTCGCGCTCGCCAGGGTGCTGGGCAAGCCGCGCGCTGACGCAGAGCGCATCGGGATGGCGGCGCTCGATCGGGTGGGCCTTGTCGACAAGGCGCGCTCCTATCCTGGTGAGCTTTCGGGCGGCCAGCAGCAGCGAGTCGCGATCGCGCGCGCACTCGCACTCGAACCCAAGGTGATGCTGTTCGATGAGCCCACCTCCGCGCTCGATCCGGAACTCGTCGGCAGCGTGCTCAACGTTATGCGCGAGCTCAAGCGCGGCGGCATGACCATGCTAGTGGTAAGTCACGAAATGCGTTTTGCGCGCGACGCTGCCGACCGCGTGATCTTCATGGATCACGGGGTCATCATTGAGGAGGGGCCGCCGCAGCAGATGTTTTCGGCACCCAGCGAAGCGCGCACTCGCGCCTTCATCGGTGAGCTTACGCGCTGAGACCGCCATGGAGGGTTGGTCGCGTTTTCTCGACACCTTCTTCAATTGGATGGTGATCGAGCGCTACCTGCCTGCCATCATGAAGGGCGTGGTGGTAACGATCGAAATCGCGGCCGCGGTCGTGGTAGCCGGCATTCTGTTCGGGCTTGCGCTCGCGATCGTACGCGCTTTCCGGGTGCTCGCAGTCAACGCGCTGATCGTGGTTTTTGTCGACGTGTTCCGCGCGTTACCGCCGCTTGTTCTCATTCTTCTGGTTTACTTCGCGTTGCCGAATATCGGGATCAACTTGCCGTCCTTTGCGGTGCTGTGGCTTGTGCTTGCTCTGGTGCTGGCCGCCTTTGCCGAGGAAATCTTCTGGGCTGGCATCCTCTCGATCCCAAAGGGTCAGTGGGAAGCCGCCCGTTCCACAGGCCTGAGCTTTCTCGGCACCCTCGCCTATATCGTGCTGCCGCAGGCTATCCGCCTTACCGTTCCGCCGCTTACCAACCGTACCATCGCCATTACCAAGAACACGGCGCTCGGCATGGTGATCGGGGTCGGCGAGATTCTCAATCAGGCCACCACCGCACAGTCGTTTTCCGGCAATGCCACCCCGCTGATGATGGGGGCGATCGCCTATGTAATCCTGTTCATTCCGGTGGTCGTGCTCGGCCGTTTTCTCGAGACCCGGTTCGCTTGGCGGAGGGTCTGATGGAAGCAATTAGGCAGCAATTCTTCAACCTTGCCATCATGGAGCAGGCGTTCCCGCTCATCCTGGCGGGCCTCAAACAGACGATCATCATTTGTCTTATTGTCATTCCGCTTGGGTTGGCCGGCGGTCTTGCCTTCGCGCTCAGTTCGCTTTCGCGTTTTCGTACCGTTCGCTGGACGGCGATCGCTGGGATTGACTTCTTTCGCGCCATTCCGCCGCTGGTGCTGCTGATTTTCATCTATGCCGGGCTGCCGTTCGCGGGCTTCCGGCCCTCGCCCATGACAGCGGTCGCCATTGCGTTCTTCCTCAACACGTCGAGCTACTACGGGGAAATCTACCGGGCCGGCATCGAGAGCGTAGGTCTTGGCCAATGGGATGCGGCGCGGTCGACCGGCCTTCGCGGCTACCAGACGCTGATCTACGTCGTACTGCCGCAGGCGGTGCGCAACGTGTTGCCAGATCTCGTTTCCAATACCGTTGAGGTCGTGAAGCTCACCTCGATTGCGAGCGTGGTAGCGCTGCCAGAATTGCTCTATTCAGCCGACATGGCGCGTTCGGTGACCTTCAACTCGTCGCCGATCGTGCTGGCCGCGGCGATCTACCTTGCTATGCTGTGGCCGGTCGTGCGCCTGATCAGCCGGCTAGAACGGCGGATCGCGACGTGAGAAGTGGGAGGATTTTGTGCGCGTGCTTCGGATTGGCGGCGCCCAGATGGGCCCGATCCACAAGGCGGACAGCCGGCAGGCGGTGGTCCGGCGCATGCTCGATCTGTTCGATCAGGCCAGGACGCAGAAGTGTGATCTCGTGGTCTATCCGGAGCTTGCGCTCACCACCTTTTTTCCACGCTGGTACATGACCGAGCAGGCCGAGGTCGACGCCTGGTTTGAGCGTGAGATGCCGAATGCCGTCACAAGTCTGCTGTTCGAGGAGGCAACCAAATATCGTATCGGTCTGTCGTTCGGCTACGCCGAACTCACCGCGGACGGCCATCACTTCAACACCTCGATCCTGGTCGATCGAGACGGAAAGATCATCGGCAAGTACCGCAAGGTGCATCTGCCCGGCCATGCCGAATTCGATCCTCAGCGCGCCTTCCAGCACCTCGAGAAGCGCTATTTTGAGCCGGGCGATCTCGGCTTCCCAGTGTGGCGCACCATGGGCGGCATCGTCGGCATGTGCATCTGCAACGACCGGCGCTGGCCAGAGACCTACCGCGTGATGGGTTTGCAGGGCGTGGAGCTGATCGTGCTTGGTTACAACACGCCGTCGGTCAATTCCCAGAAAGCAGGCGAGGGACCCAAAAAGCGCATGTTCCATCACCGCCTGACATTGCAGGCCGGCGCCTACCAGAACTCGACCTGGGTCGTTGCGGTGGCGAAAGGTGGCGCTGAGGATGGCTACCCGATGATTGCTGGCAGCACCATCATCAATCCGGATGGCGAAATCGTTGCCGAGGCCAAGACCGAGGATGACGAGCTGATCGTGGCCGATTGCGATCTCGACGCCACCATTTGCGGTAAGGAGACGATCTTCGACTTCAAGCGCCACCGCCGGGTCGAGCACTATGGGCGGATCACCAGCCAAACCGGCGTCACCCTGCCGCCCGAGACGTGACTCCATGGTTGCGCCGTTCCAGGCGGATTTTACAACGCTACCGGCGCAGGACCGGTACAAGCTCCTGTGCGCGCTGGTGGTGCCCCGGCCTATCGCGCTAGTCACAACACTCGGTCCGGGCGGTATCGTCAATGCGGCGCCATTCTCGTTCTTCAATGTGTTCGCGGAGGCCCCGCCACTTATCGTTCTTGGGTTGCAGTCCCGACCCGACGGTTCGCTGAAGGATACATCCGCGCATATCCGGGACATCGGCTCGTTCACTGTCAATCTGGTGGATGAGGCATTGGCCGAGCGCATGAATGTCTGCGCGGTCGACTTCCCACCCCGGCATGAGCGAGATCGATGCCGCCGGTCTGACGGCGCTGCCCGGCGTTTCGATCCCGGTGCCGCGGATCGCGGAGGCGGCGGCTTCCCTGGAGTGTCGCCACTATCAGACGCTGCAGGTCAGCCCTGAGCGGCGCCTATGCGTGGGCGAGGTCGTTTACCTGCACGCGCGGGCCGGCATTGTCGATCCTGCACGCATGTACGTGAACCTGGATGTCTACCGGCCGGTGGCGCGCTTGTTCGCTAATCTCTTGCCCCGCTCGGCAAGCCCTTCACGCTGGTGCGGCAAACTTATGCCGAGTGGCTCGCGTCGAGCGGAATCAAGAGCGGCTGAACTGTACCGCTCCGAGCGCCATGGTAACCGCGGCCTGGGTCGGATCGATCACCGGGATGCCGAGTGCCTTTTCCAGTGGGCTGCGATGGCGCGCCATGCCGGCACAACCCATCACCAGCGCTTCGGCGCCGTCTTCCTCCTTCAATTGGCGCCCTATATCGATTATGCGCTCGAGCGTTTTTTCGCCGCGCGCCGTCTCGGCGACCGACATTTCTAGCGGGCGCTCACCGGCAAGGCGGTCGGTGAGCCCCATTTGGAGCAGATAGCGCCGGTGCCTGGCGATCGAGCGCTGGCTGATGGCAATGACGCCGAAGCGTCCGGCGTGGGCGAGCGCGGTCAGGACGCCGCATTCAGCGATGCCGAAGATCGGCCGCGTGGTGCACTCACGACAGACATGGAGCCCTGGATCGCTGTAGCAGGCAATCACAAAGGCGTCGGAGGTATTGTCTGCCTCCACCATCCGGCGCAGCGGCATCACGACGCTTTCGACGTCGGCTTGGGTCTCAATTCCAAATGGGCCTTCCGCAAGGGTGGAACACACGATCTCCGGACCGTTCGTAAATCGCAACGGGTCGAGTGCCGCATCGAGACCTCGGGTGACGGCTTCATTCGAATTCGGATTGACAACGTGAATACGCCCAAGGGATGCATTCATCATTCGGTTGCTCGCTGGCGGCTGTGATCTCGCCGCAACATCATCGCGATGTTCGGTCGCGTTGCAAGCGGTGGGTAAGCATTCGCCAGCACGCCCGATGATTGTCACAGCTCCTTTTCGGCGAGTTCGCGAAATTCATCAGGAATGGAGTGCGAAATTCCCAGATCGAGATCGGGTCTACGGCGCTGCCGTCACCCACCGATTACGGGCCATGGGCATCCGCGATAAGCCCATTGCCCCAGGCTCGCCTTGGCAGAACGGCTTCGCCGAAAGATTGATCGGATCGATTCGTCGCGAGTGTGTCGACCATATTGTCGTCTTGGGCGAAGCGCACTTACGCCGGATCCTGACGAAGTATGCCGCTTATTATAACGAGTTGAGAACTCATCGGTCTCTTGGCAAAGACGCTCCGATCCATCGCGCCATCCAGCACGTAGGCCGCATCGCATCTGTGTCGGTCCTCGGCGGACTTCATCATCATTATTGCAGAATCTAATTTTCGGTACAGACAGGTATCACATACCTCCGCATACACATCGAAGCCCGAAGTCGTAACAATCATGTCAGGCACCTTGCGTTTAGGAGA
>Ga0164303_10000140_pt1 | contig 13769 bp, 10 predicted proteins | sample Whisoiple_207_MG_FD_109715 | JGI IMG/M metagenome (GOLD analysis project Ga0164303, IMG submission 109715) | Soil microbial communities amended with pyrogenic organic matter from upstate New York, USA - Whitman soil sample_207_MG | ecosystem: Environmental > Terrestrial > Soil > Agricultural...
ATGTTGGTAACGGCGGGACCTATGATGGGATCGTTACGCTCAATTCCGCTGACCCATTTCAGTTCAGCCGGCCCACCAGCACGAGCAACTTCGATGCGCAGCGTTCCACCGAGCACGAGATGGACGAAGTCATGGGCATAGTATCGGATGCGGATGTTTCCAAGCTCCACCCGCAGGACGTATTTAGTTGGTCATCTGCCGGTCACAGAAATATTACTTCTTCCGGCACGCGGTTTTTCGCCATCGATGGTGGCGTCACGAACATCGTCAATTTCAATCAGGACTCACACGGCGATTTGGGTGATTGGCTGAGCGAGGCTTGCCCACAGGCACATCCGTATGTCCAGAATGCATTCGCTTGCATGGGACAGTCTTCCGACCTGGCGGCCACATCGCCGGAAGGAATCACTCTCGACGTTATCGGTTATGACTTGATTCAGAACAGCCTGGGTAACATCAGCACCCGCGGCTTTGTTCAAACGGGCGAGAACGTGATGATAGGCGGTTTTATTGTTCAAGGGACAGGGGCAAAGAGGGTGATCATTCGCGCGATTGGCCCTGAGCTTACCCAATATGGGATCGCCAATGCCATGGCTGATCCAAGATTGGAACTGCACGATGGCGCCGGAACACTGATTGGCTCTAATGATAATTGGCAGACGACGGTAATTGGAGGAATCATTGCCAGTAGCCAGGTTGCAGATATTCAGAACAGCGGCCACGCTCCGACTGCAGCAAGCGAGTCGGCGATCATTGCAAATCTGAACCCGGGGAACTACACCGCGATCCTTCGGGGCGTAAACGACACCACCGGAGTAGCTCTGGTCGAAGTGTACGATCTGAACCCTGGCACAACTTCACTTCTTGGTAACATCAGTACCCGCGACTTTGTTGAAACGGGGCAGAATGTGATGATTGGCGGTTTTATTGTTCAAGGGGCTGGAGCAAAGAGGGTGATCGTTCGTGCGATTGGCCCCGAGCTCACGCAATATGGCATCACCAACCCGTTGGCTAATCCGACATTGGAACTGCACAATGCGAGCGGAGCATTGATTGCCTCTAATGATGACTGGCAAACGACGATACTCGGCGGTGTTATCACCGGTGACCAGGTCAGCGACATTCAGAACAGCGGCCACGTTCCGACTGCGGCAAGCGAGTCGGCGATCATCGCAAACCTGCCACCGGGCAACTACACAGCGATCGTGCGGGGTGTAAACAACACTACCGGAGTTGCTCTCGTCGAAGTGTACGATCTTAATTAATAGGTCCCCCAAAGCCAAAAGCGGGAGGCAGATCGCTACAGGTTCTATCCGCGGCGTGGTCGGATATTGATCAAGATTGTGCGCGGACTCACATCAGACATTGGCAGTTTTCGTTTTCTTTCTTGTATGGTAAGAACGGCCGGCTAACATTCGCGGACTTTTCCTCGCAAAAGAATGCGTCCAGCCACCTTTTCCATAACGACTTCGATCATTATTGGTGGCGTGGCGCTGGGATTCGCCGCGCTTGGTGGGAACATCAATTTGCCAGCGCAAAATAGCGTCTCAGGTGCCTCGCCGTTCCAAGTTGGTGCCGCTACCCACGGGACAGGCGCGGACTCGCAAGACGCGCTTCAGTTTGCAAACGCGAACGAAATTGCGTCTGAAATTGAAGCTGTTTCGCCTGCGCCGCCGACGCGCAGCAGTTTTATGGCGAGTTGGGACAACGCGGCTGACGGCACCGGCTACCTGCTGGATGTTTCCACGAGCAATTCGTTCAGTAATTACGTGGACGACTACCACGACTTTGACGTTGGCAACCTGACGGCGTGGACCGTGACCGGACTGGAGCCGGGTGCGACCTACTATTATCGAGTACGCCCTTATACCGTCACCGGGCTCGGTAGCTACTCGGAAGTCATGACGGCTACGACCGTGCCTGCCACTGGGTTGACTATTCACGCGACATTCGACAGCTCGATTACCAGCAACCCAAACGCTGCGGCGATCGAGGCGATGATTAATCGAGCGATCGCATTTTACGAATCTTTGTTCACAGATCCCATTACGATTCAGATTCGTTTCCGATACGCAACCACAGCGCCAGACGGCACTCCTCTGTCTGGGGGTCGGATTGCGCAAAGTAACTATATTGTCTACTTAATTCCGTGGAGCACATACATCAATGTCTTGCGAGCGGATGCAAGGACAGGCAACGACAATCTTGCAAACGCGAGTCTGCCAGGATCGGCGTTGTCTGTGAACATCAGGCCGGGAGCTGCGAATGGCCGCGCGCTGGGCTTGAACACGCCACCAGCTATGTTTGCAAACGGTAGCGTTGGAGTGGGTGCTCCTTATGACGGAATTGTGACCCTCAATTCTTCAGCACCATATCAGTTCAACCGGCCTACCGGCGCGGGTAACTTCGATGCGCAACGTGCGACGGAGCATGAAATGGATGAAGTGATCGGACTTGGCTCGCGCCTGAACGACTCTGGCAACGATCTTCGCCCACAGGACCTGTTCAGTTGGTCATCTGCCGGCGTGAGAAACATCACCACTTCCGGCATGCGTTATTTTTCGATTAACGGAGGCGGTACGAATATCGTCAATTTCAATCAGAACCCGATGAGTGATTTGGGCGATTGGCTAAGCACGGCGTGTCCTCAGGCGCACCCGTATGTGCAAAATGCGTCTTTGTGTCCGGGACAGGCTTCCGATATCGGAGCGACATCGCCGGAAGGCATAGACCTCGATGTCATAGGTTACGATTTAGCGCCCAGCATGCCTCCCGTTGTCACAACTAGAACGGCAACTGATCTAACCAGCTCTACAGCCACGCTCAACGGTTCTGTTAATCCTAACGGGGCAACCACAACCGTCCATTTTGAGTACGGGCTTACCACTAGCTACGGGTCCAGCACAGCCACTCATAGCTACAGTGGCCACACAACACAAAACGTCGGCGCGAACATCAACGGGCTAAGTCCGAATAGCACGTATCACTTCCGGCTGGTGGGAACCAATAGTGGCGGGACCAGATACGGCGTCGACAGGACCTTTACCACATTTAGCCCAAGAGGGACTCCTGTTGTTAACACTAATCCAGCAACGAGTGTAGTCAGTTTTTCAGCCACCCTGCACGGTTCCGTTTATCCGCATCAGTGGATCACCACCGTGTATTTTCAATATGGCACAACAAACAGCTACGGGCAGACCACGCCCGTCGAGATTAGGACTGGGAACACCTACCAAAATGTCATCGCGAACATCAGCGGGTTGAGTGCGAGCACCACGTACCATTTCCGGATCGTAGCGACGAACACCGCCGGCACCAGATACGGCAGCGACAAGACTTTTACTACACTCGGCGCAACCGGGTTTCCGCTTGTTACGACCCGCCCTGCGTACAATGTGATTTATCATTCAGCCACGCTCAATGGCTGGCTTGATCCGCATGGGTTGACTACCACGGTTTATTTCCAGTATGGCACGACGCTCAGCTACGGCCTCACCACTGCTCCCCACAGTCAGACTGGGAACACATTCCGACACATCGGTGCCAACATCAGCGGATTGAGCGCGGGCACCACCTACCATTTCCGGATCGTAGCCACCAACAGCGCCGGCACCAGGTACGGCAGCGATAAGACTTTTACCACCGCACATTAGCGGAACGTGGTCTCTGCTTGTCGGCACCAGCGCTGCAAACACCGTCGACGACGGCGCAATTTGGGTTAACGGTTTTTGGTGATGACCAAGGAGGAAATTGCCAATGTTCTGGAACGGATTGCTACGCTGCTCGAATTGAAAAACGAGAATCCGTTCAAGATCCGAGCCTACACCAATGCAGCGCGTGCGATTGAGACGTTCGGCGGAAACGTTCCGGATTTTCAGGATGAAGAAGCTGTGGCGAAAATTCCGGGAATCGGAAAAAGCATCGCGCTAAAGATCAAGGAACTCGCTGCGACCGGTTCGCTCAAATATCTCGAAGAACTTAGCGCACAATTTCCGGCGGGAGTTCTCGAGTTGTTTGCATTGCCCGGCCTCGGTGCCAAAAAGATAAAAGCTCTTTACGATCAACTTGGGATCAGCTCGATCGAGCAGCTACAGAAGGCGTGTGAAGAGGGGCGCGTCGCTGAATTGGCGGGTTTTGGACAGACCACGCAACAAAAGCTGTGCGACTCGATCGCGAAACGCGCAGCACACGCCGGCTCGTTTCAGTTCGGACAAGTCGCGGCCGAAGCAGAAACGTTGCGTGCAGATTTGGCGGCGCACGACAGCGCCTTACAGGTCGACATTGCCGGGAGCTATCGACGGCGAAAGGAGATCTTGCACGACCTGGATTTGTTGGTGGCGACGAAAGAACCCGAAGCGATCATGAAATTCTTCGTTTCCCATCCACTGGTGGGATCCGTCATCGCGCGAGGACCGACAAAGTCGAGTGTGCGGCTTGATTCCGGGGTGCAGTGTGACCTGCGGGTGGTGAGCACCGCAGAATACCCATTTGCGCTTGCTTATTTTACCGGAAACAAGGAACACAACATCGAGCTGCGCAGCCGCGCCCTTCAGCGAGGCTGGACGCTCAACGAATATCGGCTCGCCCCGATTCCACCCGATTCGAAAGCGAAAAAGAAGCTGCCGGTGAAGAGGATTCCGGAGGTGCGTGACGAGGCCGAACTGTATCGCGCTGTTGACCTCGATTTTATCCCGCCGGAACTACGGGAAAACTGGGGCGAATTCGAAGCTGCCGAGAAACATTCCCTACCGAAACTGATCGAGAAGGAAAACCTGCGGGGGACATTTCATTGCCACACGACTGCAAGCGACGGACATAACTCCATTGAAGAGATGGCGGAAGCTGCGCAGGCGCTGGGGCTGGAGTATCTCGGGATTGCCGACCATAGCCGCAGCTCAATCCAGGCACATGGGATCGACGAAACGGCACTGCGCGTGCAGATCGCCGCGATTCGAAAATTGAACAAAAAGCTGCATGGCTTTCGTGTGTTTGCCGGGGTTGAATGCGACATTTTGCGCGATGGGTCGCTCGATTTTCCCGATGAAATTCTGTCAGAACTTGATTACGTGATCGTATCCGTTCATTCCGTGTTCAATTTGAGCGAAGCGGAAATGACCGCGCGCGTGATCCGCGCAATCGAGAATCCGTTCGTCACCATGCTGGCGCATCCCACCGGCCGGCTGCTGCTGAAACGCGAGCCTTACCAGATCAACATTCCCGCAATCCTTGACGCGGCAGCGCGCACCGGCACATGGATTGAGTTGAACGCCGCGCCAAAGCGGCTCGATCTGGACTGGCGTTGGTGGCCGTTGGCCAAGCAAAAAGGTGTTAGATGTGTGATCAACCCCGACGCTCATCGCACTGAGCGTTTGCAGGATTTGTGGTTCGGCATTGGCATCGCGCGCAAAGGCTGGCTCACCAAAGACGACGTGATGAATTGCTTGCCGCTCGGAAAAATCGAGATCGCGCTGCAAGCGAAGCGGGAAAGAACCGATTAATGGAGTAGTGGAGTCTTGGAGTGCCGGAAATCATTACTCCACTGCTCCAACACTCCATCACGGCACGACCTGTCGTTGCGGCATGAACATGGTGAGGCATTTGCAGGCGCCGCCGGCTTTGATGAATTCACTCATCGGCAGTTCGTGGCAGTGGTAACCGCGATCTTGTAGCTTCGTCACAAGCTGCGGCGCGCCTTCGGGCAAGACGATGTCGCGCTCCAGAACGACCGCATTACACGAAAAGTGCTTCGCTTCTTCAGGGGAGACGTCGATCAAATCGACCACATGTTCCCGGATTACGCGCTGGCCATACTCATCGAAGGCGGCTGGAAACCAAAACGCCCCGCCGTCGGGCAGCGGGCAAAAACAGGTGTCGAGATGATAAAAGCGGGGATCAACCAGTTCCACAGAGATCGCCAGACAGCCAAGCATCTCCGCAAGGGCGCGATGCGATTGAATGTCGGAGCGAAATTTGTAGCCGCAAAACAGTACGTCGCGGCCAAAAAGCGCGTCGCCTTCGCCTTCGAAATAAAGATTTTCGGGCAACCAGTGCACTTCGTATCCGTGTTGCTCCATCCATTTGGCAAAGAACGACTGCTCACCGGCGCGTTCTTTGTGGCGGAAATTGCTGGGGATGAATTCGCGGCCAACCGTCAGTCCGGCATTAGCCGTAAAAACCATGTCGGGAAGCCCCGGCTGCGGCGCAATTAAGTGAACGTTGGAACGCAATTTTGAAAGCGTGGCGTGTAATTGTTCCCATTGCTTTTTTGCCAGTGCCGCATCGGCGCCGCGGGCCCGACTCATCCACGGATTGATCTCATATTCGATGCCGTAGTAGTCCGGCGGACAAAGAAGCAACTCACGCATACGATCATCAATCTACTCGCGAACGGGCGATTCAGTGAGACAATCGGCGAGTTCGCGAAGAAATGGTTCTACGTCTGTAACGAGGCCAATTGACTGCAAGGGTTGGTGTTCGATCGCCCGTTCCACCGCTGGAGGATTAATGTCCACGCAAACCGTTTTCACGTCAGGCGCCAACATGCTTGCGACGGCGAGCGAATACTGGAGTGTTGCGAGCAATATCACATGGGTGACGTCGGCGAGTTTGGCTCGCATGATTTTTTGAGCTTCGATTGCATCCGTTGTTACACCGGAGATCGGTCCCTCGTCTCGAATGCCACCGGTGAGCACGATATCGACATCATGAAGGACGCAGGAGTGGAGAATACCGCTGCTCAGGATCTTTCGTTGCACGGCTGCGGCGACTCCACCCGCTTCGCGAATTGTGTTAATGGCGCGCAGATGGTTCTCGTGCCCGCCTCGTGCGAAGGCGAGGTCTGGATTCACTCCCAACGAGGTCCCGAACAACGCCCGCTCCACATCGTAGGCGGCAAATAAGTTTCCAGCGAAAAGGCGATTAACGTACCCTGCTTCGATTAACCGGACGAGGTGCTGGCTGGCGCCGGTCCGTACGATGGCCGGTCCGGCGACAACTGCGATTTTCCCTCCTGCCTCTCGCGCGCGCCGCAACTCGTCACCGATTCCTCGGATAATGGCCGACTTTGGTTCGTCGGCATCAACGATGGTATTAATGAATTGAAAAAGATCAGTGTGCGTTGTCGCACGCTGGACCGGCACAACCCGAACCCCCTGGTGCCCAACGACAATCTCGTCGCCCTTGTTGACATCGAAGAACTTAACCGCTCGCGCCGTACCGTTTTTCCGGTCAAACGCGATTGCACTGTTGATCATTGCGGGGCGCACTTCGATTTCCTTGCCATCGCAGCGCACGAACGTTTGCTGATTCGTCGTCACGTAGAAATCGCGCGGGAAAACTCCGTCAGCAGGGGCGCTGGCGACTTGCGCATTTGCGCGTTCGACCACCTCGGCGCCCTGCTGGCGAAGACGCAAAATCAACTCGTCCAGCGCGTCGCTGGTTTCGGTAGACACCTCAATTCGGGCAAAGCTTTGGTCCGCTCGCTTTTTGCCGATATTGATCTCGACAATCTTAAAATTCGCGCCGTGGGTCAAAATTTGATCCAGCACCTTTGGCAAAATCAGGGAATCGATAATATGCCCGCGTAGCTCGATTGTTTCCGAAGACATTTCTAGAGTTTAGCCGTCTGGCGTGCCCGCGCCAGTGAGCCGAGATTGTTGTGGCTCCGCTGGTGTTAAGCATTCAAACTAACGGACAGGCGCTCGCCGCGGCGAGCGCTTCTACAACGACTTAGACTAATATGGAAAGACCGAGCACACATGGACCTTCGCCGAGTCGTAAGGCGCATCGCGTTCTTGGATCGCGGTTGAATCGAAAACAAAAGCGTCCGCCACCGCTGCCGGCACCGAGAAATTCCGCAAACGCAAGTCGCTCGAAAAATCGGTAAACCGGTAAGATCATGCGTCCAGATCTCTCAGGTTTTGCCGCAAAAGCCGCGAAAGTACTGTCACATAGATCTGAGTACGTGGTCACCCAGCCTGCGGAGCTGCGAGTTCTTCGAGGGATGTCCGAAGCGGAGGTCAGCGAGTTTGCAGAGAGTCATGGCTGGCGCGTTATACGTCGGCTCGGTGGGCGGCAAATCGAATTCTATAATAACGCCAGCGAACGCCCGCTGTAGCCAGGATCGATCGTGTAGCCACGCGCCTGTGGCGCGTCGCGGAAAAAGAAATTTGTCACGGGTGTGCAAACTGAACGGCTCCAGAGCCGTTGCTACAAGGTCACTGGACACAGACGAGCTGTTGGCTTACGAGTGCGCCAGCCGCAATCAACTCCGAAAGCATTCGCGAGTGTATGGAAGCAGCAAAGATTTATTTTATTGTTTTCGGCGCTTTGACAATCATTGGCGGGATTGTCGGATACATAAAGGCAGGCAGCGTGGCGTCGATCATTGCCGGCTCAATTACCGGGGTGCTGTTGCTCGTAGCTGCGTTTCTGTTGCCTGAACATCGCGCGATTGGGTTGGCGACTGCGCTTATTGTCTCGCTGTTGCTTGCGGCGCAGTTTGTTCCGAAATTTCTGCGGACTGGAAGAGTGATGCCTGCGGGAATGATGTCGATCCTCAGCGTAATTGGCATCATTGCGGCCATCGTCGCCTGGGTAAAAAAGTAATCGCGTGGGAAGAATGCCCCTTCGAACGTGGCGGCGGCTCGTGCTGGTCATATTCTGCGCGCTTTTCGCCGCGATTCTTTACCGCTGGATCTCGCTCGAGCGACTGCAACGCGTCGCGCCGGCCGAAATCCTCGCCACGCCAACACCGGCACCGACGCCGACTCGGCCACCGGTGATCAGTGGAAAATTAGACACAGCCAGGCTGTTCAATGGGATCACACTTCACTCCACGGTTGAGACCATTCCGGGAGCTGATGCCACGACTGAACGAACGCAGCCAGACAGTTACGTGCTCGATTTGAAACTACAGGCACGCGTGCCTTCGCCGAACAAAACCATCGAGGAGCTGGCGAAAGTCAGTCCGAGTTTGCCGAGGTTGTTGCCCGGTTTGGCGTCGATGTTATCTGCCAATCCGGTTTCGCCGCTTTACGCTCAGCTCTACGACACAAAAGTCAGAGTGCTGCGCGAAAATCTCGGCCGTCTCGATCTGCTTCTGTCGCGCCACAACTTTTTCGATTGCCAAACTGTTTTGCAAATGCAGCATCCCCAGACGCATCGAAAAGCGCTCTTGTTCCAGGCAGACATGGATGTGGATGCTGACGGGTCCGACGGCGATAGAATGCCCGTTGGCACAGGCGCGCCGACTAATTTTAAGCCTTCAACCAGTTATCGCTGGCAAAAGAAAACGGCCGCGCCTAATCCATACCTGAGCGGGACCGAAGCAGCGTTGAAACATGCAGAAGACGAATATGCGCTTGGAACTACCACCCCGGTGCGCAAGCGCGAACTGCGGAATGCGATCACACAATTGCGTGCTGAAGTCGATACGCTGAAAAAGTACAGTTTTCTCATCGGCGCTGCCGATCCTTTTATCGTGGTGCCTGGCGCATTTACGCACAGCGCTGAGCCAGTTAAACCCGGGGATTATGCGCTGGTGGTCTTTGGAGATGCGATTTACCCCGCCATCGTCGGCGATGTCGGTCCGAACAATAAAGTCGGAGAGGCGTCACTGCGCATAGCAAAACAGATCAATGCCCTTTCGACGCCTTACAATCGACCAGTGAGCGATCTGAAAGTGACTTACGTCGTTTTCCCTGGAACGGCAGACAAGACTGTTGGCCCACCGGATCTCGAAAAGCTTCAGGCACATTGCGAAACGCTGGTGAAAGAGATCGGCGGCGCTAGCGTGCCATTGCATCACTGGGAAAACATCATTGCGCCTTCGCCCACTCCGAGCTCAACGCCGACTCCTTCCCTGTCTGCGAGTGCGACAACCTCTCCTTCACCAGGTGCATCCGTGCCGGCATCCACTTCGCCTTCGCCGACGTTTGCATTTCCGGTTGCCAGCCCTGCAGCAACCACCCCGGCGAATCCCCCGCTTAGGCCGACGATTTCACCCGCCGCTACACGGAGGCCTGTTAAGAAACATAAGCCCTGACCGCTGGAAGCTCGCTATGCGGCCGAGCTTGCCCTCGCGGTGCAAAACTGTATCCCGTACGAAATGATTATCCGCGACGCTGTCGAAAGCGACCTGCCGGCCATCATCGAGATTTATAACGCCACTGTGCCGACGCGGCTGGTAACCGCCGAGCTCGAGCCAACCACGGTCGAAGCGCGTTTGCCATGGTTCCACGAACATTCGCCAGACCAATATCCATTCTGGGTCGCCGAGGCTGAAGGACATGTGATTGGTTGGCTCGATTTCAAAAAATTCCTGCCACGCTCTGCGTATCGCGGCACAGCAGAGATCAGCGTTTACGTCGATGACAAATTCCGGCGTCGCGGCGTGGCGCGAGAATTATTGGAAAAAGCGATTGCTGTCGCGCCATCGCTGGCGATCAGCGCACTTGTCGGCCTGATCTTTGGGCATAATGAGCCGAGTTTAAGATTGTTTGAGCGTCTCGGCTTTGAGCGCTGGGGTTTGTTACCCGGCATCGCCCAACTCGATGGGGTGAAGCGCGATCTGGTTGTAGTCGGACTACATCGTCGAGTCTCTGCAGAAGTAACGCGGCGTCTCGAGGCGCCACACGCGCGTGACTGCAACGAATCTCTCAATCTCATGCACACACTGATGCAGTATCGGCACGAGCGAATTCACTCGGAACTGCTGAAAATCCGGGACAAATATTCCATGTTGCATCTGGACGTGCTGATTCTCATTTATCATTTCGCAAAAATTTGCTCTGGAAATATTCTCGAGATCGGCGCCTTCGTTGGCGGCGCCACCATTGCCGCGGCGTTCGGCGTGCGTGATTCGGGTCAAAGCAAAAAACTGATCGCAATCGAGCCGGGCGGAAGCGTAAAACACAAGCGGCTCGGCACGCGGAATATCTTACGCGACCTGGAACGGAATCTTGCACGGCAGCGCGTATCGGAAATGGTTACTCTCATTAAAGGGCGTTCCTTCGACGCGGCAACAATCCACGCAGTCAATGAAAGGCTTACTCGGGATAAGATTGGCCTCTTAATCCTCGACGCCGATGCGGCCAAACGGCGCGACGTCGAGTGCTACCGCGACAAGTTTGCCGACAATTGTTGGATGGTCATCGACGATTATTACGGCGTCGATTCCAACGAAAAGATCACGCCGAGCCGCGCGGATGTGGACGCATTGGTCGCGGCTGGTTTGTTAGAACCGCTGGGTTTCTACGGCTGGAGCACCTGGGTCGGACGGTGGCGCTCGCAGGTCGCCGAAGTTATTCCTTAAAAGTTTTGTAACTGTTCTCACGTTTCAACTTTTGTAGGATTGGCCGGATGTCAGCGCCGGACAAGAAGGCTCGGGAACTGAAAGCGGCGATAGCCAGTTTGGAAGCACAACTCGCAGAATCGCCAGGACCCCGCTTCGCGTAATGGCGACCGAAGACGAACGAAAGATCGTTACACGCGAAAGCTGTAATGCATGGCGCTCCCCAGAACTAAACTTCTTCGGGGCCAACCACGAGATGGATCACACCATTCGGTGCGGAGATGAAAAAGCCATTGAAGTCCTCTGTTAATTGCTCAACCTCATCGCGTCTTGCGACGCCGTGCACGTTCAGAAAGGACGTTGCCGCTTCCGTGTCGTTGGTTTCCACTTCCAACCAGATATCCGGATGGCTCAGATTTGGGACATTATCGATCCAAAGCCGATTCGGGCCGAATTGGAAAATGCAGCCCCCCTTTTCCTCCTCAATCAACGGCAATCCCAATGTGTCTCGATAAAAGGCCACGGTCTGTTCGTAGGTGTGGCTCGGACACTTGATTGCAATGTTCGCGCCGCCTGAAAACTGCGGCCCTTCGAGTTTGGCAACCATAGATCGAGCTTAGCAGTATTTTGGAAAGCGGCGACATGTCGCCGCTTTGAAGGCACGGACATATCCGCGCACTCCAAAGTCCACATAGGCCCGTCTATCGCAGCATGCCACGGCGAATGCCAAGCAAGTCAGTCCCCGCCCGCTCCGCCGGGCTCGGTCATTTTGATCGGGTCGAGCGCGTTCTCGAGTTCCTCTTCCGGCAGGATTTTTTTCTCGCGCGCGATTTCGCGGACGGTGCGTCCAGTTTTCGCGCTTTCTTTTGCAATTTCAGCGGCGCGATCATAGCCAATCTTGGGCGCAAGGCTGGTCACCATCGCCATTGAGAGCTCAACCAGTTCACGGCAACGCTCTTCGTTTGCCACGATGCCGCGAACGCATTTCTCGCAGAAAACATCGACCACGTTCGCCAGCAGACGTATCGATTCCAAAAGATCATGCGCCATGACCGGCATCATCACATTCAGCTCGAAATTCCCGTTTGCGCCGGCCCAGGTGATGGTCGTGTCGTTGCCGATCACCTCGGCGCACACCATCATCAGTGATTCGCACATGACCGGGTTTACTTTTCCCGGCATGATTGAGCTGCCAGGTTGCGTAGCGGGAAGCTGAATCTCGCCGATGCCGCAGCGCGGTCCGCTGCCGAGCCAGCGAATGTCGTTCGCGATCTTGAACAGGCTGACCGCGATTGTTTTTAGATGACCGCTCGCGTCCACAACTGCATCCTTGCCACCCTGTGCTTCAAAATGATTTTTTGCCTCGTAGAACGCAATGCCGGTGCGTTGTTCCAGATGCCGGAGCATTTTCTTTGGAAGATCAACATGCCGGTTCAGACCCGTGCCGACCGCGGTGCCGCCGAGCGCCAGCTCTCGCAAAACTTCGATTGATTCTTGCGCGCGTTCTTTGGCGTAAGCAACCTGCTGCGCATAACCGGAAAATTCCTGGCCCAATCGGACCGGCGTCGCATCCATTAAATGTGTCCGACCGATCTTGATGATGTCCCAGAATTCTTTCGCCTTCGCTTCGAGCGCGCCATGTAATTTTTCCAACGCCGGGACCAGACGGTTCTTCAGCTCTTCGGCGGCGCTGACGTGTATCGCTGAGGGAATCACGTCGTTGCTCGATTGGCCCATGTTGACGTGATCGTTTGGGTGAACATGCTCGCGCGACCCGATCGGTCTGCCCGCAAGCTGGGCGCAACGGTTCGCGATCACTTCGTTTGCGTTTGTGTTTGTGCTAGTGCCGGAGCCAGTCTGAAAAATGTCGAGCGGAAACTGGTCGTCGAGTTTTCCCTCAGCGACTTCCTCGGCCGCCTGCACAATCAACGCCGCGCGCTCTGCGTCGAGCAGGCCGAGATCGTGATTGGCCTGTGCGGCCGCCCATTTAATCAGGCCCAAAGCGCGAATGAATGGTCGCGAAAACCGATGGCCGCTAACCGGAAAATTGAGCACCGCGCGGTGTGTGGAGGCGCCATGGAGCGCATGCGCCGGAAGCGACATCTCGCCCATCGAATCTTTTTCGATCCGGCGCGGCTTTTCCGTCATGCGGATCCGTCTGCACCAACGCTAACCAGCCCCGGGACGCGTTTCCGTTCCGGAGTACGCCGGCTGCGGCGACGAGGCGATGGTGTTTTGTGAAAGACGGTGATGAACATCGGCGGGATGTTTTGTAGAAAGTATTCCGATTCGCCGTGCTCGAATAGCGTGGCGTGCTGCTTCAATTCGTTGGTGACCTGGTAAATGATGAAACTGCCGTCCACGACGAGAGAATCATAGGTTTTTTGAAGAAGCGCCCGTTTCTTCTCGATCTTGAGAATGCTGAACGGGATACCGGAGAGGATGTAATCGCATTCAGCGAAGCCGCGCCGCTTCA
>Ga0164303_10000148_pt1 | contig 13460 bp, 8 predicted proteins | sample Whisoiple_207_MG_FD_109715 | JGI IMG/M metagenome (GOLD analysis project Ga0164303, IMG submission 109715) | Soil microbial communities amended with pyrogenic organic matter from upstate New York, USA - Whitman soil sample_207_MG | ecosystem: Environmental > Terrestrial > Soil > Agricultural...
CCGCTCGGCGCGCTGCTGGATTTCGACGCTCGAGCGAAGGACGCTGGGTTTCCGTCATGGGCAAGCGCTCGCGTCCTAGAGAACCGTTGACCGGCCGGCCAGAGCCGGCTAGCTTCCCTCGACCGATTTCAGTTTTTACTTCTCCGGAGCGACCGTATGCCTCCCGCCGCTCAAGGTCGGTATAGCTTGGCTTGGTCTGATTCACTGGCGTTTCCCATGATGCGCCTCGCCCAAGCACGCGATAAAAGTCTCGCGAGACCTCCTGAATAGAATTGATGCTGTCGGCGGTCGCGGAGATCGTGCCACTCTCTGTTCGCGCTAAATACATGCTGGCGAGAACGGCCAACCCAACGCCTGCGGCTGCCGCCGATAACTCGATCCAAGACCTTTTGCGAAAGCGCGTAGCGAGCACCCAGAGCGAATGCAGCGCGGCGGCAACGGCTGACCCGCGCGACCTCGGACTACGGGCAGCCAAATGTAGCGACACATCGCTCGGTTCACGCTGGAATTTATTCGCACCGTGCGCTTTCTCCGCTGTCACGACGATAGTCGCCGGGGTCTCTGGCGCTTGCAGTAGCGGTAGATTTCGCAATTCGGAACCGCTTGCCTCAAGGTGCAAATCATCCGCAATCTCGTCAATCGTGTCCGCGCCGATCTTTTCCATGCTGGTAGCGCACGCGATCAAAAGCGCGTGATCGCAAATAACGTTGATCAACCGCGGAATTCCGTGCGAAACATAACCGATCCGTTGGACCGCCGCACGCTGAAAAATTGAACTTTCGTAATAGCCCGCCGTTCGAAGCCTGAAATCGATATACGGCCCGATTTCCTCTTCGCCAAGAGGCTCCAGACGGGAGCGCAAGGCCACCCGTTGCTTCAGTTGATCAAATCTGGGCTGCTGGAGCCTTGACTCGAACTCCGGTTGCCCGGCTAGCACCAATTGCAGCAGCTTGTCACCCGCATACTCGAGATCGGAAACCAGCCTCAATTCCTCGAGAACTTCATCTTGGATATCCTGGGACTCGTCGAGCAACAGTGCCACCCGGTGATCGTGACTATATTGATTGAGTAAATAGTCTCTGAACTGCTGCATCAAAGAAACACGGTCCGCGCTCAATTGGCTCACGCCAAAAGCATCGAGAGCGCACTGCAACAATTCAACAAACGTCAAATGTGGATCGAGAATGCACGCTGCGCGAACAGGCTGCGCCGCTTTTTCCATGAATAGTTTGATGAGAGTGGTTTTGCCCGTTCCGGCCGCGCCGGTGATGAGTACAATGCCCTTGCGGTTCTCCACGCCGTAGCAGAGCGTTGCAAAAGCCTCCTGGCACGACGGATGACTATATAAAAATCGCGGATCTGGAGTGAGGTTGAACGGCAGCTCGCGTAACCTAAAATGCTTTTCGTACATGGTGTCGAGCCTCCTGGGCAAGCGCGTGGCCCAGTTTATCATCCCTTGCGGCAGCGGACTACGCTGGACTTGATTTCGGCGCAGGGGCTGTGCGTTCGCGCGGAGGCGCAGCTGGTTTTTCTCCGAGGGGCTTTTCTTTGAATATTTTCTTGTCCTATCCGTAAGTCCGCATCTTTCGGGAGAGCGTTCTCACCCCGATGCGGCAGCTTTTCGCGGTCAGGCTGATGTTGCCGCCAAGATCTTCGAGCTTTCGTGATAAGTAATATTTCTCCTTTTCTCTGAGCCACTGCCGAAGCGACGATGCAGCAATTTTGCTTTTCTCCGCGGCGGTATCCTCCACGCTTTCCGGAAGCTTTACGTCTTCGATGACCCGCCCCGTCGCGAGCAGAATCGCGCACTCCAGTATATTATGCAATTCTCTCACATTACCGGGCCATGAATAGCGCATGAGTTGGCCTAGTACTTTGTCGGCCACAGCAGCGATCCGTTTGCTTTTCGCCACCGGATGATAGCGCAGGAAATTCTCGACCAGGTGAGGAATATCGATGGTCCGTTCGCGCAGCGGCGCGAGCTCGATCGGTACAGCGCTCAGTCGCGATAGCAATTCATCGCGCAGCATTCGGCCCGGCGCTCTCTCCCTTAGGGAGACTTTAGTTGCCGCTATGATGCGCACATCGATGTGCGCGGCTTGGCTTGCGCCCAATCGGGAAATTTTTCTGTGATCGATGACCTCGAGCAGACTTTTCTGCAGCGTCAACGAAAGGACTTCTATTTCGTCCAGAAACAACGTGCCGCCGTGGGCCTGTGCGATCTTGCCGGGTTTACTTTCATAAATGCCGGCGCAGGCGTTTTTCTCATAGCCAAACAGCTCAGCTTGAAGCAGCGCGTCAGGATATCCGGCACAATTAACCGCAACAAAGGGGGCTGTCCGGCGCGCACTATGGTGGTGAATGGTAAAAGCGACTTGTTCCTTGAGCGTCCCTGCTTCTCCCGCAATAATCACAGGCATGTCAACGGGCGCAGCCGTGCAGATCAGCTCAAACACGCGGCGCATTTGCGGCGTTGGGCTCAAAATATCGCCGAATTCGAAATGGCCCTTGAGCCATCGTCGAAGCTGCCGTGCCTGAATACCCGGCTTTGAATTTTCCAAAGCTGCCCGTGTCGATTCAAGCACTGCCGCTGGATCAAACGGTTTTACGACAAAATCGCATGCACCGAGTTTAAGCACGTCGACTGTACTTTGAATGTCCGCCGCGGAGGTAATCGCAACCACGGGGAGAACCGGGTATTTTTGGTGAATCTGTGCGATCAGTTCGAGGGCGTCAGCATCCGGAAGGTGAATACTGGAAATAATGAAGTCGATATCGTCTTCCGTCAACCGCCGCATACAATCGGAGGCGGAGGCTAGGCCGAGAACGGAATATCCGTTGGCCGCGTAAAGCCGCTCAAGTTGTTCACGTGTTTCGCGATCGCCATCCAGCACAAGTAAGTTCGGCGCAGCAGAACCAAACTGATCATCCTGGGAGGCTGGATCTCTAACCGCGAGAAAATCGACGGTTGTCGATCCCGGATATATCGCTGGAATTCTCATTGAGCCGCCGAGCGCTTTTCGCAGATGACCTCAACAGAGGAGGGTACGAAAAAGGATAGGGACTGAAGCTCGGACTCGCTGAGCAGCCGCACGCTACGTAGCGGACTTAATAGAAAACTGTCCCTAAAGGTGAGGTCGTGGCTCCTCCCGAGGACGGAGTTCTTCCACATGGAGCCCAAGTCGCTGTGCGTCGACGAAGCAGTAATAACAAACCACCATGTCGAGCAATGTAACACCGGACTCCTCACTGGTGACCCTGTATGCCTTTCCCGCCATGATTTGGCCGCAATGCTGGCATTGGTAAGTCATAAATAACGAGTTTCAGCAAAGCAGGTGCCACGCCGGTCGAATGCTGTTGGCCGTTTAAAAAAGTCCGCTATTTCCAGGAACACTCGCTTGTTCGTAACTCGGCCTAAGTTTCGACTGCCGAACAGCTGACGGATTTAACCCACATTACAGTTGTAATATGTGCGCCAGTTACGGACAGACTCGGCCAAGTACTATCCTCATGGCAGGAGCATTAAGCAGACTACAACCTACAAACGTTGCCGTAGGACAAATCTCTCAGAGCATTACGTGTGTCGAAAATCAGCGGACTGAATTTGGCAATCGTCGCGTAATCGAATCCGGAATGGTCCGTCAATATCACAACCAAGTCCATCGACTGCAACAGCTCGGGACTGAGAGTGACAGAATCGAGATTCATCTCATTGATCGTAATCTGCGGCACATAAGGATCAGAAAAGTGAATTTCACAGCCTTTCTCTTGAAGACCCAACAAGACTTGTAATGCCGGCGATTCGCGCACGTCGTTGGTGTCGCGCTTATACGCCACTCCGAGGGCCAGCACCTTGGCCCCATTCAGACACTTGCGTTTTTCGTTGAGGGCATCCGCCATACCACGGATAACGAAAGCCGGCATCTGGCTATTGATATGTCCTGCAAGCTCGATCAACCTCGGCTCACAACCTTTCATCCGCGCCTTCCAGGTCAGATAATACGGGTCCACTGGAATGCAGTGGCCGCCCAAGCCAGGACCTGGGTAAAAAGGCATAAAGCCGAAGGGTTTAGTCTTCGCCGCCTCAATAACTTCCCACACGTCGATACCGAATGAGTGGCACGTGAGCGCCATCTCGTTAGCAAGCGCAATGTTCACGCTGCGAAACGTATTCTCGAGGAGCTTCACCATTTCCGCGCAATCCGTTGAGGACACGGACAAGACGTTGTCGATGTACTGGCGGTAAAAGAAACCTGCGGTCTCGGCACAGCGTGGCGTAATACCACCCACGACCTTGGGAATATTCTGCGTGTGAAAAATCGAATTCCCCGGATCCACCCGTTCCGGAGAATAGGCGAGAAAAAAATCGCTGCCCGCTTTGAGGCCAGATTCTTCCAAGATAGGCAAAACGACTTCTCTAGTTGTGCCGGGATATGTTGTGCTCTCCAATATAATCAATTGTCCCGCGCGAATATGATTTCGAATCACCTCGACTGCGGCAATGATGTACGAGAGTTCGGGGTCTTTGTTTTTGCGCAATGGTGTTGGCACGCAGATATTGATCGTGTCAAGTTCCCCCACGGCGGCCAAGGACTGAGTAGCGCGCAGTCTCTCGGCCGCCACAAACGATTCGACCGTCTGGCTCGGAACATCCGGAATGTATGAAACACCACGGTTTAACGCATTGACTTTCTCCTGACTCAAGTCGATGCCGGTGACCTGAAAGCCTGCTTTAGCCATTTCTACGGCTAGAGGGAGACCCACATATCCCAGACCGATGATCCCGGTCTTTGCTGTGCGGGTGCGAATCCTCTTTTTGAGCTCTCTCGCCAGATTTGGTAGCGCAACGGGGTTCACCTGTGCGGACGACAAAATCGTTTCGTGCTGGACTTCCATTTAGATTACTCCTCAACCCAAATTAACGAGTGAACTGTCTCACTAGAGGTGCCGACTTATAGTAGACACACGAGTCCATGTCGGTGCAATCAAGTTCAAATCGACTGATTGGCAACTTGTAAGGCAGCGAGCGCGCCTGAGGCGGTTCGGCTTTGCCGAAGTTGTTCGGAAGTCTCGGGATTGATCGGTCGAAATGTCGGCACAAGTTCGCACAAAAGCTGGAGGGCGGCAGGTGTCTGACCTTTGAGCGCCAGCCGCTCGATTTCTTCAATCTTTTGAGTCACGAAATCGAGGTCTGCAATCCAGGCCGATTGCACGCGCATAATTTTTTCAACTTCCGACGGAACGATCATCTCGTCCATCGCTACCAATTCTTCCCGTAGCTTCTCACCCGGCCGTAGTCCGATGATTTTGATTGGTATTTCTTTTTCGGGAATGAATCCTGCCAGCCGAATGAGGTGACGCGCCATCTCCAGCAGCTTGAGCTGTTCGCCCATATCCAAAACAAAGATTTCGCCGCCCCGCGCCAGCGCAGCCGACTGTAAGACCAGCTGAACAGCTTCGGGAATCGTCATGAAGTAGCGCGTGATTTCCGGATGGGTTATGGTCACCGGTCCGCCCTGCTCAATTTGCCGGATAAACAACGGAACAACGCTGCCGTTGCTACCCAAAACATTGCCGAAGCGAACGGCTGCGAAAACCGGGCGGTCAGCGGCGGCATTTTTTGCCAACGTCTGAACATAAATCTCGCCGATCCGTTTGGTCGCGCCCATCACATTGGTGGGATTGACGGCTTTATCCGTAGAGATCAGGATAAACCTCTCGATCTTTTTTCGCAGCGCCATCTGAATCAGACGATGAGTACCGGCAACATTGTTGAGCAAAGCTTCAGCCGGATAATCTTCCACCATGGGTACGTGTTTGTAGGCCGCGGCATGAAAAACGATCTGCGGCTTGTGCTCAGAAAAAGTTTTTTCCAAGGATCCTATATTTTTGATATCAGCTAGAACAGCCACCTGATGAAGCTCCGGCCAAGAACGCTTGAGCTCCATGCTGATGTCGTAGAGCGCGCTTTCGGCGTTGTCCAAAAGAATTAGCCGAGCCGGCCGATATCGTGCGATTTGCCGGGTCAATTCCGAGCCGATTGACCCACCGGCTCCGGTGATCAGGACGCTTTTCCCGCGCACTAGATCGTTTACAGGACGAAGATCCAATCCCACGGGCAGACGATCGAGCAAATCTTCAATTGATAAGTTTTGAATCTGATTGACTCCCACCCGGTCATTGCGAAGCTTGTCCAGAGTGGGAAGCGTCTTTATCGGACCTTTGAACGCTGTGACGTCATTGAGCATCCTTCTGATCTGGGCCGCCGAGGCACTGGGAATGGCGAGCAAAAACTCATCGGGTTTATAGGTCTCGACGATTTTTGCCATATTATGGCGCGATCCCAGCACGGGGACGCCATGAATATGCTGGCCGACTTTGGCAGGATTATCATCGATAAATCCGATCGGATCATAACGATACATCGCGCCATTGTTTTTCATGTCGCGAACGATCATTTCAGCCGCATCGCCGGCACCGTAAATCAATACTTTGCGCTCCCCTTTGAAGCGATGCGCCACTGAAAAGAGCCGGCGCGACAGACGCACTCCGCCCATTATGAAAATTAACAACAGCGTATCGATAATGAATATCGAGCGCGGATAGTCAATTCGATGCAACAAGCCGTGCACAAATAGGTAAAACACCAGGCTACTGATAGCCGCGGCAGCAATAATATTGCGCAGTTCGAGAATGCTCGTATAGCGCCACAAGCCCTCGAAGAGCTTGAATGGCACAAAGATGAGGCTGCGAATTACGATCAGCCAGGGCAGCAGATTCACAAATTGCCCGAGCTCATTGACCGGAATGCGGCCGTCGAATTTTAGCCAAAAAGCCAAATAATTCGACGCAGCGATGATCCCGATGTGGAGCAGAACGATGGGAATGCGCCGGTATCTTAACAGAATCCGGCGCCGCTGTGCGCTCTGTGTCGCTCTTGCCGCCCGTCCATGAAACTCGGCAAGCTCAGCATTTACATCCATCTAACCAATTCCTCCAACGGCACCCATTCAAATTTCTAAGCCGAGTACGACCGATGGGCTGGCTAAAAACAACGATTGATATAGCGTGATTGCCGGTGATCAGGCCTCGCCGGACAGTAACTCCGGCGGGTTAGGCCTTCTCAAACTCTGAACCTGAATCCTCATCGATAGAGGCGTAGTAGGACGGGTAATAGGAACGATAATCCAGGTACTCAGGGTCTCTGATATCAATCGCGTTTAGAATAACGCCCAAAATATGCGCACCGACTTTGTCGAGCCGCTCCGCGGCGCGGCGAGCGCTAGGCGTGGTCGTCTTTTCCCCGTTGAACACCAGCACCACGCCGTCGCATAGTACCGAAAGCACCGCGGCATCGCTGACTGCAATAATCGGCGGCGAGTCGATCACGACAAAATCAAACAGAGTCCGCAACTCGTTCAAAATGTCCCGCATTCTCTGCGACATCAAAAGATCAGCCGGATTGGGCGGCAGCGAACCCCTAGGCAACAAGTAAAAGTCCTTGATCGATGTCTCTTGAATGACCTGTTTGACATCAACGTCACCGGTCAGCACGTTCGCTAGTCCCCGATAGTTTTTTCGATGCAGCAGTTGATGGCAACGACCCTTCCGGAGATCCGCGTCGATGGCAAGAACTCGTTTGCCGCCTTGCGCGAGCGCAATCGCAAGGTTAAGCGTCGTCACCGTCTTTCCCTCATTCGGGCAGGGACTGGTTAAGAGGATAACCTTCGGGGGCCGCTCCGCCTGGGACAACATGAGCGCGGTTCGGATCGTACGGTAGGACTCCGCAACGATCGAGAACTGGTCATGGGCCACGACGATCTCTCTTCCGACTTCCTCGACCCCCGTTCCCGGCTCTAGGCGGTTACTGACTGTGTTGTCTGATAGCATCGGATGATAACGTTGGCTCAAAGACCTGACATGCGGAACGACACCAAGAGTGGCCAACGAAACTGCTGACCATACTTGCTGAGGCGTGTGCATCGTCGCGTCCATGTATTCCAGGAAAAAAGCGAAAGCGACCGCCAAAACAAGGCCTAAAAATGCCGCCATCATTAGATTTCTCATCAACTGGGGCGATGACGGGGACGTCGGCTGTTCGGCGCGCTGCACGACTTGAATATTGGAAGCAGCCAAGTCGTTGGCGACATTAGTCTCATTCATTCGCTTCAGCACGTTTTCATAAAGGCCGCGATTGACGACGACCTCCTCGTTCAAAACGGCGTAGTCCACACCCACTTCTTTTAGGTTTAGAGCCGTCTGTTGCTGGCTTTTCGCCTCGTCTTCCAACGCCTGCTCGCGGCTTCGTGCCGCCGCATAGTTCGACTCTATGCCGCGGACAATCGTGCCGACCTCGCTTGCTAAACCACGCTTGGCTTCGGCAATTTGTTGATTTAGCTCCTGCAGCCGCGGATGCTCTGGGGTGTAAATACTCGAGAGCCGGCCCTTTTCGGTTTCTAAATTCGCCAGAGTGCCTTTGATCTGCAGGATCAGCGGATTGCTAAGCACCTGAGCCAGATATTCGGGATTTTTGTTTCGTGTCATCTGGTAAAGCGATTCCGCCTGAATGCGTTCGGAGCGCACTTGCGTAAGCTGCTTGTTGAGATCCACTAGGCGATCCACGACGATGTTCTCGCCCTTCTCCAGCGATACCACCCCATGCTTTTGGCGAAAGCTATTGAGCTCGTTCTCTGCTCGGACCACCTTGCCTCTGAGCTCGGCCAACTTCTTCTGAAGAAAATCGCGTGCTTCCTGTGTCAGGTTGAAGCGATTTTCGAGGATCATCTGAATAAATGCTGTCGCATGATTGTTCGCGAGCTCTTGCGAGAGACGCGGATCCGGGGTGCTGAACGATACGTCGACCAAACGGGTGTTTTTTACAGGTTCAATTTTGAGAAAGGAACGATACCGTCCAACCAGGCCTGGGTCGACGCCTAGCTCGTAGGTGGTTGGCCGCCCTCGTCCGCCAGTCGACTGCGTTTGGAATAACCCGGCGATCGACTTTATAACAGATTCAACCGAGCCCATGGCCCAGGAAACCAAGTTGAATCTGGAGGTTGTCAGCGCCGGGTTGGACTGCAACCCCAAGGTTTTGATCACTCGGGCAGCCAAGGGCGCGCCACTCAGGAGCGCGTATTGCGTTTGATAGTAATCGTAACGATCGCTGCCGGAATTATTCGGCGCCTCAGCAACGCCGGTGAAGGACGGACTTTGCGGTTCAATTTTCAACGTCGAGCGGGCTGTGTAAAGGGTCGGGGAAAACACCGTGATCAGGAATCCCAAGATCACCGTGCCGCAGAAGATCGGCACCATATAACGCAACCGCTTCAGCAGAACCTGCCAGTAATCACGCAGATGCTTGGTCCCCCCTTCGCGATCGGAATAGTAGTAGTCCAAATCGTCGTCAGGAGGTGCCGGCGCCGGCGTGGGTCGAGCTGAGATATATTGCGGGTAATAGCGAGCTAGTACTTTCATCAGCGTATCGCCTGTCCAACAGAGACCCCACCAATCAACGAACCGACAAAGCGTTTCACAAAGTATTTTGCGGAACTCATCGGCACCACTATCACATCGTCGGGTTGCACCTGTAGATCTGGACTCTTACGCGCCAAGACCTCGTCGATATTCACCGGAATGGTGTCCATATCTGTCGGACTACGTCGCCGGTATATGGTGACGGAATCGGAGTCGGCGAGCTCAGGATCGAGGCCGCCTGCCGCAGCCAACGCTTGCGTAACCGTATAGTTGCGCCCGATGGGATAAGAACCGGGCTTATGGACCGCGCCATCCACGAAATACATTCCTGCCTGGGGCACATTGATTACGTCTCCAGCCTGTACCGGGACATTCACCAGCTGGGCGTCCTTCGGATCGACCTGACTTGCTGCGGGATTGGCAAGTACTAGGAGGTCGATGACAGCAGTTTGCCGTCTTCCTTCCGCGTCTTGGCGATACAGATGGACCTGATTACCGGCCTTCTCCGTGATGCCGCCGGCGAGCGCCACCATATCTATGACGCTTTTTGGGCCCGTGAGCTCAAACACTCCCGGTTTCTGCACGGCCCCCATCACAGAAACCTTTTGTCTGTACTCCGTGACCAAGACGCCGATTTGCGGTGACTTGATATATTTCTCGTACCGTTGCCTTAGTTCTTGCTCGAGCTGCCGAGGGGTTTTACCTTTCACTTGCACCGTACCCACCAGCGGCGCGACAACGACACCGTCTTGACTCACGCGCAATAGAGTCACACGGGGTGTGACCCGCGCGTCCTGCTCCGGGATATTGTAGATCGTCATTTGGAGCAGATCGTCCGCGCCGATCCGATAATCGGCCGAATCCCCCGAATGAGCGGCCACCAGCGAAAGCGATTGATTGATCTCATTGACAGCAGAGGCGGCGGTAGCCGGCTGCGCTCCGGTCATCGTCGTCGCCGGTGGAGGAGCGCCGCCACAACCGACAATGGTCATTGCTGCCACACCGCACAATAGATGCCATTTCACGCGGTCCGCAAACACGATTCTCCTCTTTCGAAGCAGAGCGTGAATATAGCTCCGCCAACCGCCGATGAGGTCGCTTGTTGTTGCTCGTCTCACGTTGTTTGACCCGTCCTCAAAATCTTCGGTCAATACCTAGTTTGGCGTGCTGTTCGCCATCGCGGGGGTCCAAGCGGTCCGCCCGTCTTTGATGAATTCGACACCGAACCTAACGCTGACTTGACGATTTAAAAGTTTTAGGAGCACTTTTACTCGGCCCTTATCGTCGGGCGGGGCTTGAATGATCCCCATCAGACCGTCGAATGGTCCACCGGAAATTTCCACCTCCTGGCTGCGCCGCAGCCTCGAACGCGCCGGAATCACTCCTCGAAGATCTGCTCTTTGTTTCAAAAACTGAACGACGTCCTCCTGAATTGGAACAGGCTCGCCGCCGAAGCTCACCAATCGCCGAACTCCGGGTGTCCATACGACCAAATGATATTCACTTGCCACGTCGATCCGGGCAAACAAGTAATTACGAAAGAGTGGAACGACCTTTCCTTTATTCTCGCCGGTACCGGGCACCCGAAGTCGCGGGAAAAAGGTTTGCACTCCTTTCAAGCCGAGATGAAATTGCGCTTGTTGTTCTTTGTGCGGATTGCTGTAGACGACGTACCAATGTTGGGACAAAGCTTTCACCTGTTGTACTCGGATTAGGAATAATCCAGCAACGGATATGCCATGCTATCGCAAAATCATATATGGCCGAAAAATCGGCCACCTTAAAAAGTCTTGAAAATTCCTGCAAAATTATCTGTCCCTAATTCACAGACATTTCATCCGCCAAAAGCGTACGGTTCTGCGTTCTGCGCCAATGGATTCCAGATAATTTGTCGATTTCTAAACTGCCATTATTGGCCGATCAGCCAATAATGGCTTTCGACAGCTCGTTTGTACTCGGCAGACGCGGCTTTTCTCACCATACACGAGCACAAACCCACATCATCTGCAGGATTGTTCCAACAGATTGTCAGATTAATTGATTTACACTGTATAACGATGTTCTCTCATTAAGAACCATAATTCTGTTTGCGATTTCACTCATCCGATGTATATTGATGCCGTTTCGCCGTGTCAACTTGCTCTTCCCTTTTATTTTTATTTCTTTTTCTTTTCGTCCCAACGGCGAGTTTTGCCGGTTTCATCACCAGTCCCGATGAACTGAATCGCCAAGGCGTTAGCTTTACATGGTCGGACGTACGCTCTAAAACTTTGAGAATTGTCGCCGAGTATTCGGGCGAGAATGGCACAGCACAGCACGTGAGCCTCGGCTCAGGGTTTCTGATATCTCCGGATGGTCTTTTCGTAACTGCCTATCACGTGATGAAATTTTGTCTGAGCGATGTGAGAACGACGAGCGCTTTGGCGAGCTCTGTGGATTGTTCCACCGCGCATAATCGCATTCGTTATCGAGCGTATAACGGCGAGCGCCCGTTTGACATTGAAGTTGTTTCTCATCTGAGCGAGACCGATTCGACCAGCGGCAAAGCTGTTCACACGCCCGATGAAATCATTAAGCAGCGGGACTTTATCATTGCGAAGCTTCGAGGTGCTAGCGACCGGCTGTTTTCTCACTGGCAATTGCGGGATTATGAACAATCCGTTATTGACCCGACCGCCGCCGGCGCTGATTTTCAGCTGATACCATTGAGGCCGCCCAAGCAAGTATTCATTGCCGGCTATCCTAAAGATCGCGATTTGGTAATATCCGAAGGGTTTTTGAACCTTACCGAAAAGCAACGTCGAGGCTATTTTGCCGCCAATTACGACGTCTACAGTCAGCGGTATTTGCAGAGCCATGGCCTCGGAATCAAAACTCGTTGGGGAATGGGCGTGCAAAACCACATGAGTGGCGGCCCGGTAGTCGACTCGTCCGGATATCTCGTCGGAGTTGTTGTCAATGGCAACGATCAAACTGCCGGCGTGCTATCGATCGAGAATGTTCTCTCGACCTTTTTCTCGAGAAGCGGAAAGGCCGAAGATTATCCGGCGGTTCTGCTAAGTCCGACCCAAACGCCCCTTTATCTGCGTTACTGAATTTGATAAATACCCGGCGGATCTATTGACCCACCGGGCTCAGCCAGCCGCGAGCGAGCGGATCGGTCATGGTCAAGGTTAAGAGTATCAGCAGCCAGAAAAAGCCCGCGCCGACAAAAACCCAAGTGAGACGGCTGCTGTAGCGGACGTGCATGAAAAAGAGAATCACCAGTAGTGCCTTTACGATGGCAATCGCGACAGCCACAAGTGCGTTTAAATCGCCGCCCAAATCGACAAACGCCATGCCCGTCGTGCTCAGGGTCAGCAGCAGCAGCGCGGCGAAGATTGCTGCGTAAAGTTTTATGGAAACCACATGCGGAATATTCATCCTAGATGCCTTCCCACTAGGTAAAGCAACGGAAACAGAAAAATCCAGACAATATCAACAAAGTGCCAATAGAGTCCGACTAATTCGATAGGCGTATTATAGGTAGCGGAAAATCGTCCTCGTGAGGTCTTGACAATCAAAGCCGTGAGTAAGGAAACGCCAATGATCATATGTACGGCATGCATTCCGGTCATGGCAAAATAAAAGGAAAAGAAGATTTCGGCGCTCGAAACCAAAGCTCCCTCGAACCTAAAATCGTTTCCGGGCACAAGGTGCTCCTCAAATTTCTGATAGTATTCGGTGAATTTGATCCCGAGAAACAGGGTCCCAAGAATAACCGTCAAACATAAGAAAATCATTACCAGCCGATTTTGGCCGATCTGACCAGCGCGCACAGCGAGCGCCATCGTGAAACTACTGCAAATCAGGACCGCGGTGTTGATGGTGCCAAGCCATATATCGAGGCGATCGCTGGCGCTCGCGAATCCTTGCGGATAGGCGCTGCGGTAAAACATATACCCCAAAAACATGCCCCCGAAGAACATCACTTCGGTCGCCAAAAA
>Ga0164303_10000149_pt1 | contig 13452 bp, 13 predicted proteins | sample Whisoiple_207_MG_FD_109715 | JGI IMG/M metagenome (GOLD analysis project Ga0164303, IMG submission 109715) | Soil microbial communities amended with pyrogenic organic matter from upstate New York, USA - Whitman soil sample_207_MG | ecosystem: Environmental > Terrestrial > Soil > Agricultural...
ATTATGAAACCAATCCTGCTAATGGCCGATGACAATCCTCAGGTACTACGTGCTATCGAGTATGATTTGCGCCAGAAATATGGAAACCACTTCAGGGTGTTAAAGGTAGACTCAGGAACAAGTTCACATGAACTACTCAAGTTATTAAAACTTCGAAATGAGCAGACTGCGCTATTTCTAGTAGATTAGAGAATGCCGCAAAATGACAGGTGTAGAATTCCTCGAATTAATCATGAAAAATTATCCAGATAGTAAAAGAGCATTGCTTACAGTCTATGCTGACACGAATGCGACTATCAAATCTATCAATAAAGCAAAAACTGATTTCTATCTCATGGAACCATGGGATACACCCGGAGAAAATATGTATTCGCTACATCGCTAATGCTTATTATCAATATTCTACGATCCTACTTAATGGCTGAAGGTATTATAATAGGATTTTCTGACATGCTAAGTATAGCACAAACTGTTGGAATAGTAGGAACTATGGTATTGACACTTTTTTTCTCAAAGAAGCAAATACAGAGTCTGTCAATCGATACACAAACTAGAGGTCTCAATGACTTGGGTGAAAAGTATCTCAAGATGATGGAGCGTGCCATGGAAGACCAGTCGATACAAAGAGTGATAGATAACGAAGTAAAGCTATCACGAGGGGAAGCATACTCATTTTATGTACTGTGGATATTTTCTCATGCATATGCGATGCGTAAAAAAAAGTACTTGATGACAATGAATGGGCAGGTTTGTCATAATGGATGAGACATATATTTCGAAGTGGAACTATCAAGGAAACATGGAAACAAATAGAGCCAGACAGATGGTTTAATCCTGATTTTCAGAACTTCGTAAATAAAGAAATAGTAGGAACAAAACTTACATGATAAATTCAATTAAGAAATAACATATTTGATAAAAAGCTAAAAGTCAGTTACCATAATACTATAAGTAAGTGACACTCAAAGATCTCAGGAAAAGAGTTACCGTAGCACTGCACAACGACAATCCAGTCTATTTGATATATTGCGAAACAAGTCATTTTGGGTTTGGGACATCAAACAAGATAAACAAGAAGATTCGCTAACGAAGGTAGATTGCTGCTTTAATTATTTCATTAGTTACCACATTAAGTGACAATTGAAAAACGTATATTTGGTTATCAAAAGTCGTTGTATGATAACCTACTTGTTCCAAATACAAATAATTCATTACAGCATGATAAGCACAAGCACCTTTGGGTTAGAAAGGCTACTGGTGTAGACCTTATTGAATTCATGCGATATCGATATATTTATTGTTGGACTTATTCAGTCTAGGAAGTCGATATCAATAGATTAAGAAATAAATATTTATTACCAATAGAGAACTGTACCGCAAAGTGAATAAAGAACACAATTGTCAATCTAGGGTAATAATATTCAATTGTCAGTAGTTTTTGATATAATAAGACCGTTAATAGAATTTATTATATCATTTATTTCTAGAGTCGGCTATCTTGGGATATTTTTTTTAATGGTCCTTGAAAGTGCAATGATTCCAATTCCTAGTGAAATCATTATGCCTTTCTCAGGCTTCCTAGTCTCAGCTGGGAAATTTGGGCCTATACTTGTAGTACTAGCTGGTTCGTTAGGAAATCTAGTTGGCTCGATTTTAACATATTATTTTGGTTTGAAAGTGGGCAGAGCGTTTATTATCAAATATGGGAAATATGTATTCTTTAAGAAAGAACATTTGGAATTCACAGAAAGACTCTTTAAAAACTATGGAGATAAGATTTCATTTGTAGGCAGATTATTGCCTGTAATAAGAACATATGTTTCACTTCCGGCAGGGATAGGAAGGACAAATTTTATTAAATTTGTGTTTTATACGCTAATTGGTTCTCTTATCTGGAATTCAGTACTTACGTTTGCTGGAATGCAACTTGGAAATAATTGGAAAAATATTGACAGGTATTCTATCTATTTAGATATAGTCACAATTTGTATAATTGTAGGTTTTAGTGCCTGGCTTGTACTCAAATTTAAGAAGGGACGGGAGAAACAGGTATCATAGAAAACTTTGTATTATGTCTAAAAGCCAAACATAAATCTGCAAAGATGAATCCGAGATGTGAATAAAATACTTATTGGTTTACTAGTTTCGTAAATAGTATTTAATATACCTGTTTAATTACCGAACAGGGTGATCGACTGTTGTTTGATTTACATATAGATAATTTGTGTTTGTGTCAAATCTAATTTTATCCATAGTTATTACTCTAAACGCATTATCGTGTAGATATTTCATTTCTGCATCAAACAAGCCTATATCAGTACTGAATGGTTTTCGGCTATTGTCTATGGTGTGGTATGCCATTATAGGTATTGCATTAATTGTACCATTCCTGTTATACTGTGTCTGACTATTTACATCGTCAACAAATTTTGAAAATATAATCCTATTATTGTTAATGTATTTCTGATCCCAAGAATTATGGCTTTGTTCTCTAATCGAATATCTGTTTACTGGATTTAGCTCCCCATGCTCATTATAAGTTTTGCAATTGGTTTGGTTGGGAGATTTTTCATACCTTGTACAATGCAAAAACATTAAATGAGCAAATCCGTTATCGGCAAGGTCATAATATTTAGAAATTTCATTAATTATAGTTGAATTATTCCATGCATTTCCGTAGGGCACTGCAAAAATTGTAGCCGTGATCCCGTGATCTGCTAGGCATTTCTTTGACTGGCTAATTTCAAATTCTAAATCTTTGTAAGACAGGCTATTCAGATCTCTGTGTGTCACAGCTTTAGATTCCACATCTTGACCCTGACTGTGCAATGCCTGTATCATTTGCCAGCTCATTCGAGGACTTTTGTCATCTACTGTACCTACCCAGTCGCATGTTACAAAGAAACTGCCCTTAAAGCCATACTTGTCAAGTATTGGTTTTGCGTTAGTATATTGAGTTTGTGATATATCCCCAAAAGTTAAAATTATCAATTTGTTTAAAATATTAATACTAGTTTTAGTACTATTTTGATAAACTGATCCGATCTTGTTATGATCTTCACTTCCGAACACCATGACGTTATCTAGGTGGACATTTGAAACAAGAACTATCAGTATTGTTAAAACTAACAATGCCATCACCAGCTGTTTCAGGATACTTGCAAACAGGCGAATGGAGGATGAAAGTATCATCGTAATATAGTAGTAGGCGTAATTATGTAAACTTATATAATATTGTACATAGCTCCAAATAGAATTATATTCTGTGTTCAATATAATTAGATAACTGTAATTAGATCTTAGTTATGGACAATTATGTGATGTTTTGGATCAGTTTCATAGCATCAATAAGGAATATCGTCTAGCACGACGGTTGGATCTTTTCTGGGTAAAAATTTATTTGTTTTCTAATAAATTCATCATTTTAGTATAGATGAAATTATTGGTTTGTGTGTAATTATTCGCTAGCACGAATCTGACAAGTCACTGATTAGGTGAAAGGCTTGGCTAGTTATAAAATAAAACAAAAAATAAAATTGTGCTACTGTAACATTCTATTCCAATCTTAAGTCCACTTAATTAATTTCAATATTTTTCTTCATTTTTCTTGACATCTTCTTTAAATTCTTGAGCGGTCATTTCATATGTTTCCATAGCATGCTTTTTGGTATTTTCAAATAATTCCTTGTTCTGTTATCTGCAATTATGTGAGAACAGTTCGGATCGCCCGCCTCTATATAATTTATTTATAACATTGGGTTCAGGTTCAAAGCCATATCCATTGTATATAAAGATAGATTACTATTAATGGGCAGTTTGAATATATTTGGCAAACTCTGTCTACTGCTTTAAACTTTATTCGTTGACAGGAGTTGAGATATTGTGGGGAAATAATTGGATAGCTACATTACTGGCTGATACTTTAGTAAATTACTCGTCTTGATATTCGTTGCTTGTCTGAGAATCGGTACATTACATGAACGTATCAATATAAGCTATAGTGTTAAAGATTAATGCAACATAGTTAACCTAATCTGATATCACAAGTCTACAATGTTAATTTGTGAGGTGAAATTGTTAAAAATGCATATTAATATTATTAATAAGCCAGAACACGACAAAGTAACCTTTGGATTGGTAGATGCATTGGTGATCGTAGTTGGGGTATTGGGATATATAGTCTTACATATATAGTGGACCAGTAATTCATCTGGAGCCATAATACTTTTTTTTGAGCGTATAGAATCAACTAATACTATTTTATATTTTCGATCATTTAATTATTTATGATAAAGGTACAGTTATGTGACGATACATATTACGAGATATGTTTTTGACAAGTAGCGATTGACTGTTATTAATAGTTTTGATGCTGACAATTCAAATATCTGTGTCATATTTACTGTCTTGTTATATGAACAACTGGTAATTTTCTTTTAGATATTTTCCTATCGTCTAAGCGCCTCTAGAGGAGACAGCCTTGAAGCTCTCCAAGCTGGAAACAAACCAGCAGCTAGACTCAGTATTACAGAAAGAATCCATACATCGAAGAGGCTAACTGCAACAAAATCTGGGGTTATGTGGGATGCCCCTGCCCCAGGCCCAGCTCCTCCGGAACCTGGTGTCCTTGGACTAGAGCCAGACGTCAGAACATAAGCACCGCCAATGCCGGTCACTAATCCTAATGTAGCCCCCAAAAGACCAATAAATAGTGCCTCTACTAAAAATAGTACCAGGATGAACCTGCTTTTTGCACCAATAGCTTTCATAGTTCCAATTTCTTTCGTTCTTTCGTTAACTGAAGTATAAAGTGTAGTTATAATTCCTACAGCTCCTACCAGTAATGCAATAAACGCTATAGCCAATGTAAATGCACTATTTCCACTTTGAAATTGTTGTCTTGTTTGCAGTATCGCTTTAGGAGTAATTACTCCAATATTATTACCATATAATCCAGTAATTTCTTGTTGAACTGTATTAACATAGTCACCAGATAATGCAGCCACTACCATCTGATCGTATTTTCCTCCTTTATGGAACAAGGAATTGCCAGTAGCTTCGTTAATAATTACTGCCCTATCGATCTGATTATTGCCAGATGGTTGGATTATACCACTTATTACAAAGCTCTTTGATTCATCTTTTGACTTCCCTGTAGTAGCATCCACGTATGTAAATGTCGCTCTAACCGTTTGACCAACTGTTACAAATGGGGTAGACTTGCCTGGAGGATTAGCTATACTGTCTCCTACGAGCATAGACGAAGGATTATTTGATTGAATTACTGAGCCAGGGACAAGTTGGAGTGAAGGATTAATCAAGTATATCTTCTGTGGATCCATAGACAGCACCTGCGCGTTCAAAATGTTTCCTTGCGCATTAAGCTGCAGTTGACCCTGATAAGATGGAACTACTTGCTCAACAAACGGCAATGATTTTATTCTATTAACTACCTGTGAATTCAGGATGATTGTTGGTGTACTAGATCCTCCACCACGAAATCCATGCTGACCAGAGCTTACGAACAAAACATTTGGAGCTAGAGTATTTAATTGCTTATTTAGAAACTTGCTTTGTCCAGCACTCATTCCGTTGAGTGCGACCATTAGGCCACTACCTACTACAACCATTAAAATTGTTAGGGCAGATCTTGCCTTCCTATCCTTAAGTGCATCAAACGACAGTACGAAAATTTGTTTGATGTTTTTATGAGAATTTCCGGCCTTGCGTATTACTAGTGTGGACTTTGAGCTATGAATTGCTCTGCCTGTTGCAGACTCTTTAGAACTCGAATTACTGCGTATACCATTGTTAGCCTCTTTGATACCCATTTCAAGCTACCATTTTCGTATTCTGATTTTCTAATAGAGCAATTTACCTTGATGACCCAATTCTAGTCGAAAAACTCCTGAGCAGCTTTAATATTCATCCATTCATTTTCTAGATTGCTAGTTTCCTTGCACATACTTTTATAGTTAATATCTATAAGTCGTATACAATTAAGAAGAAGATATAATTCATTAAGCATCACTACGCATAATAATCGGAGCTATTGTTATAAAAATAGTGTTATACATTCGACGAATGTACTATAACGAAATGTAAATCTTCATTTTTATTTATCCCTTCATCGTAATTTCAAGAGCATTGAGAAAATAACGTGCATACAATATTTATTACAATAGCTCAAGCGAATTCATAATATCAGTAAAATGTTTGCATACATTGGATATCGTGAATATCTATAGTACATGAAATTTTGCGTATCATATCTCCTGCTATGGTCCATGTTACAACTGTTTTGTAGTAACCTTGCACAGCATTGGCAGTAGCCATTATCAATTAGAAATCAAGATAAACTTTCAAAGTGATTAGTGATTAGTGATGAGTAATGAAAGTAAAGTCTATACCGTATTTTATTGGTTAGAATTAGTCAAAAATTAGATGTAAACAGACCAGTTCAAAGTTAATAAAAGGAAATGAGTGGTGAGTATATATGCGAATAGATGCCATATTATCTGACTATGATGGAACATTGTGTCCAACAACTTCTATAAATAATGAAGACAATGCTGTCACAAAAGAGATAGAAAATATTTTATGGCATATTTCTGAAATGATACCGGTCTGCATTGTATCTAGTAAAGATTTTGAATTTCTTCATAGAAGGACTAGATATGCTAACGTGACTTCTTGTATTATGGGAATTGAAACTCTGGTTTTACAAAGACATAAAGGGATGGCAGATTTATCGACATATTCAGAAATTGGGAAAGCGGAAAGACTTTTGGAATGTCGAAATCTTAGTTGTATAAAAGAGAGTTTTTTAAGGAACCAAGAGGAGGTACTCCAGTACAACTCTCATCTATTATATCAATTAGCAGAACTCGCCAGAATCAATTTTGATGAAATACGGATTGAAGAGAAGTTTACTGTGACCGGTAAAAAAATATTGGCAGGCATAACATTAGATTGGAGAAATGTAAAGGAGTGGAAACTATTTAAAACACATTCCGAGCCACAATTGAAAAAAATGATTATTCAAAAGCAGAATGGACTTGATTCGAAACGACCTAATATATATATTCAAAATTATAGCACTCATCCATTTCTTGATCTATATTCTACCACATGTGACAAGGGCATGGCATATGACCAAATTATTTCAATGATGCCAATTGTCGAGAAAAGGCAATGTAATGTAATCTATCTAGGCGATTCAGAGAATGATAATCCTGGGTTTCGAAAGGCCACAGTTTCAATTGGCATATACTCTGATACTAGATTGAAACCAAGATTAGATTGTAGTTATTATCTTCACATTAGTAAGCTATCAATATTCTTAAAAAATCTTCTCGCAAACAATTTACAATTTTCACCCAGTCTAATTACCAGGTAAGCCAAGAAATAATGTAGTACAAAGACTATGAATAATCAATAAGATGACTAATGAAATTTATACTATGGGGAAGGCTATTATTTGATAAACCTTGCGATATAAAGTGATATTTAGTAGACAAATAATAACAACATGTATTAATTAATTAATTGAGACGCTATATAGATAATTATGGTAGAACGGTGGCTTGGGTTTACTAACCTGCCATTACTGGAACAGGCTCGAGCTAGGGTAACTAGAACATTAATTGATGGTATACAACTTAACATGTCAACTGAAGAGGCGAAAAAATTGCTGAAAAGACATGTAAATACCAAAATCAATCTGGTAACTATGATCGTAGATATTAATGACTCAACACAATTGAGTCTCTCATTGCCTGAGGACAAATTCGCTTTAGTAGTACAAACTTTTGTTCAAGAAGTAAGTATTGCTGTATTAGGTTATGGTGGCTATGTGTTCAAGTATGAGGGTGATGCCATAATCATATTATTTTCAGCGGGTTTTGACGAGGTCAAAGCATGCGAGAATGCATTACGATTTTCAACAGCAATATTGGGAATCATGAGAGAGGTTATTAATCCTATATTTAGAACAAATGATTTACCAGAAATTTCGGTAAGAATCGGACTGGCTTATGGCTATGTCTTAGTAGTACTTTATGGTAAGAGTGTAAAGAGTGCACACATAGACATAATTGGTTCTAGCATAAGCTTGGCTGCAAAGATTACATCTATTGCAAAGGCTAATCAGATATTAATAGGAGAACGTATTTACAATATTCTCTTATCGTCCATTAACTATGAAGAAGTAGATAATAATAGCAAATTTATAGAGGTAAATCTTGATACTGCAAAATGGAAATATCTATCCCATTCTGATTCCCAAAGTTTGTATCGTGTATATGAATATTTAGGAGATTAATAAGTTATCTCCGATGGATATATATGACTAAAAATAGTTACATATATTTTGAATCCTTCCAACAAGACTATTGAAAATAGATAAATTATCTAGCAATTTCATCAATCAATAGACCATCAAATATACTCCATAGAGGATTCGATCCTAAATATGTAGGATCAAATTATTCCCTTTCGGTAGAGGATATATGTTCCTGCAACAGCAGCTGGGATACCTATTATAATAGCATATACAACATAAACAAGTGTTACAAGACTTATCTGGAATGAACTAGACTGGCGATTAGATTTCTCGTATTGTGATGCAAGTTGGCTAGCAGAAGATGAAGATATACTGGGATTATTATACACTGTAGTATTAAAAGCAGCAAAGGCAGTTTTTATACCACCGACGTTCTCTATTCGAATATTTATAGGACCAGAATTTGCAAATACGTAGTTTTGTACATTCATGCCAATCTGTGCACTAGTTGGAACTCGTTTCAGTTGCTTTCCATTCTGTAGTAGCACAAAATCAAAGGCTAAAAGATTAGGCTTATTGTTTGCGCGGTCAAAGAAGCTTACAAAAAATGTTGTTTCCTTACCTGTTAGCAATGCTTTAGGATCCCAACTCAATCCTACTTCCATCTTCCCATCTGGAGTAAATGTATATACTGGAAGTTTGTCTATACGCTTGCCATTATCGGTAACTGGATAGTTAGGTATATTCTGTACCTGGGCTTTTACGCTAATTACTCCTTCCATCCATGGATGGATCGTGCAGAAGTAATTGTAAACTCCTGGTTTTGTAAAAGTATGTGTCCAAGATTGTCCTGACTTAAATAGACCACTATCAAAATCGCCTGTTGGAGTACCCTTCTTGTTAACGTTAACTAAGCTTTCCATACCAGCTCCAGCACCGCTTGTAACAGTATGGGCTTCAGTATCCTGGTTTATCCAGGTTACGGTATCGTTTGCACCTATCAGTAATTCTCTTGGCAAATACCATTGTTTAGGACCTAGCTTTGTTATATCAACTTCAGGATTTGCTGATCCCTTAGGGATGGTTATAGTATAATGCTTGCCAGTTATAGCATAGGCTAAATTGTTATAATATATATTATGTAAAAGAGAAAAGGAATGGACAAGAGAAAATAATAGGAAGCAAATTGCAATACTTATGATAAGCGGTAACGCTGTAATTGATAATCTTGTAGCAGGCAAAGTCGTTTTATCTTCGCAACTGATGCTCACGGCTAACGATTAGAGAACTAGCTCAATTTGTGAATTTGTATTTACCTTAATTTTATTTCTATTTTTAATGTTAGAATGTTCTTTATTCCAATGATCTGCGAATTTAATTTTCGTCTTTTCAATCCTTGAGTCCGATTGTATTAGAAAATAAAACATAAACCTCCAGCCCAACTTATTACATTCTTTGCATTTGGATACATAATTTGAAGAAAAGCCATATGCCTCGCCTACCACGCATGTTGATGAATTCTTAAGTTCTCGGTACCATTGTAACCGAATTGTTGAAAATGGAGGGACATTATATCTTGCTTGTTTCAGACGTTCTGACCATATCGGGGATATTTCAGAAAATAGTAATTTGTTTGGCGATCTATAACTGGCTATATTATCAGAAGAGGCCTTTACATACATTATATTAGTATAGAAATAATAATATTAAACTGTATATGATTGCAACTGATTGCAATACAACTACAACTTTTGTCGTGGATTTAATCCAGCTTTTAAGGATTTAAAATATGCGAGTAACTACATAAGAAAGAGTAGGCGACAGAAAGGTACACAATAAATGATAGCGAATTGGTTGATTTCTGCGCTTTCGGAGATTATAACAATGAATCGTTGCGTCAAATACATGTGTATTCGGTGCATAATCATTATGTGGTGGGTAATTATTCTAACCTTTTTTGGCCTTGGCTCCTTGTTTATCGATCTTTTTGAATGACGGATTAATCATCATCATTGCAACTCCTGCGGATATTATCCCTGTAGCAATTACAGTTTGAGTGGTTATCGATTCATTCAGTATAACCCACCCTAAGACTACCGCTATCACAGGTACAATATACGCAAATGTATTCGCTAACGATGGTGTAGTAGACTCAAGAAGCCAATAGAATATCGAATATCCAATTGCAGTACATACTATGGTAAGAAATAGAAAAGATATCAATATGTTATTTGTTGACGAAAAAAGTGCTTTTACACCATAAATTTCATCAGTACCTGTAAATATTGATATAGCCAGTAAAATTATACCGCCTATTAGCATAAACATTCCGGTAGGCAAAAGAATAGCCCGTCCAGTACTTAAATCACGTGCTGGATTTGAATAAATTGAGCCCATTGCCCATGAGATGGAGCTGATCATCAAAAAAATAATACCAATCCAACTAGATCCTCCTCCTCCTTCTATGGTAGGAAGTACAAGAATGATGAGTCCTACGAAGCCAGTAACAATTCCTGCAGAGCCCAACTTAGTCGGTATTTTCCTGAAGAACATTAATACAAATATTGCCACCCAAATTGGTATAGTGGAGTTAACAAGAGCTGCAGCTCCAGAGGATAAATATTGAGCCCCCAATGCTAATAGTCCCTGTCCTCCCACAATGAAGAACAAAGCTGACAATATCCAGCTTCTCCACATCTGTTTATTTTTTATCGTAATGTGATGATAATCTATTGTATTGGATCGCTTAAGGTTGATATAATGCAGGATATAATGGGTTGCTATTAGCAGTATTCCAGCCATGAAAAAGCGCATCCCGAATGCAACAAGCGGTGTGACTCCCTCTACTACAATCTTAATCGCGATGAAGCTTGACCCCCACAAAATTGATAGCATCACTATAGACGCTAACACCATTGGCTTTGAATGGTGCATGAATCCTAACAGGTCTTTCTTTATATTTATTTTGTTAGTTCATAGATAATTCGTAAAAACTATCACGATAATTAAACATTCGTTAGCCTGTACAGGTTATAAGCTAGGCATATGAATGGTAATTCCCTGTCTGTATTCTAGTTAATCCTGGCATCAGATGCTCCAAATAGTCGTTTATGACCACGCGCTTAGACATAAGATTAGAATACGTATTTGAAGAGTGTTTATACATAACCAGGAAGGAAAATTGATTGTACACAGTAAATTATTGGTTAGAAGCAAAATCCTAGACATTATTGTTGTTACTAAAGCTTTTTGTACTAAAGTTTTTTGTTACTAAAATGTATGTGTACATTAGCCTCTTCTCCAAGTATCAAAAATTAGTGAAAACCTTTTATGCAATATTGTGACTACAGTCTTATGGGAAAAGTATGTGATGAATGCAGTCAGCAATTAAAGGATGATTCGGATCTCGCAGCACATTTAAACCAGTACCATAGAAGATCATTTTGTGCTGCATGCAAAAAAGAATTTGACAACCCTGAAGCTCTGCAGATTCATGTAAAAAATGTTCATGGACTGCATCATAATATATGAATTCCCTTAATATCTAAAGTTATAACTAACATCTGTTTAATTTATTAGAACTTGACATGAAATTAGATCAATTATTTGAAAGTGCGAAAAATGTTTTACAAGGTAATTGGAATGGAAGTTTTACGATTCCTTCACCAACACTTTATCCACATCAATGGAGTTGGGATTCGGCATTTATAGCCATAGGCAATTCGTACTCCAACACCGAGCGGGCCATCAAAGAAATAGAATTTCTGTTTGATGCGCAGTGGACTAATGGAATGGTACCCCACATTGTCTTTAATGATAAAGAAAAAACATATTTTCCTGCTGCTGACTTTTATGAGATAACCAGGTCGCCATATGCTCCCAAACATATAGGAACCTCTGGTATGACACAGCCTCCAATGCATGCTATAGCTTGTTACTATATTTATTATAACGATACTGATAGTCAGAAAACAAAATCAAAACAATTCTTAAGAAATATATATTTCAAGTTAAAGCTTTTCCATAAATATCTAATGACAGATAGAGATCCGGAGAAGTCTGGCCTAGTCACTATATTACACCCTTGGGAATCAGGTCTGGATGACGCCCCGGTATGGGATCATGCGCTATCCAAAATAAAGATAGAACACGTTTTGAAATTTCAAAGATTAGATGTCGTTGCTGTAGATGGTGCAAAGAATACAATTCCAAGTGATGATATGTACAACAAATTTATTTACATGATAGAACTGATGAAACAGTTTAACTATGACGAAAAAAAATGTATGAAAATTTTCCTTTCAAAATAAAAGCCGTAATTTTTAGTAGTATACTATATATTGCAAATAAATACCTAATAAAAATTGCTGAAATAATAGAAGAAAAAGATACAGAGGAGATAAGAGAATGGATAACTAGATGTGAAAAGAATTTTTATAAATATTTTTTCCCCACAGGACAAAAGTTAGAACAAAATGAGGATGGATTATTTTACAACTACGATATTATAAGTAAAGACTGGATTCAAAAGAAAACGATATCATCACTGGTTCCGATCTATACCGGACTAATACCTAATGAACAAATTCCTTCATTCCTAAAGTGGATATTGCGTTGGAGCGGAACAGAGGGTAAAAATCATACTGCTGCGCTGCCTAGCGTGGATGTACAAGAACCATATTTTAAGGAATTTACATATTGGAGGGGTCCTGTCTGGGTGAACACTAATTGGATGATATATTTGGGTCTTTTAAAATATGGCCAGATAGACGCTGCAGAGCGAATAAAACAGGGAATTCTTGAATTGGTGAGTAACCATGGATTTAGGGAATATTATGATGCATATACAGGTGAGGGATTAGGTGGAAAATCATTCTCCTGGACAGCCTCCCTAGTAATGGATATGATAAAAAATACTGGAATTGGAGTTCCATCTACTGGTGGATAGATACAAGTGAGGATATCCAATACCCTGAATCTAACATGCATTTTTATAGATGACGCTTGTGCATCGTAGTAGAATTATTATGGCTGATCAAAATAATAAAAAAAAGGTTGCAATTATAACTGGTTCCAGTGAAGGAATTGGAAGAGCTATAGCAATTGCATTTGCAAAATCAAAAGAATATTCGGGCATAGTTACAAATTCTAGAAAGATAGAACGAGCA
>Ga0164303_10000151_pt1 | contig 13395 bp, 12 predicted proteins | sample Whisoiple_207_MG_FD_109715 | JGI IMG/M metagenome (GOLD analysis project Ga0164303, IMG submission 109715) | Soil microbial communities amended with pyrogenic organic matter from upstate New York, USA - Whitman soil sample_207_MG | ecosystem: Environmental > Terrestrial > Soil > Agricultural...
AAGGCATCACGTCTATCTCCACTAGAAGCTCTAAGAAGGTAGATGCTAGTAAGACAAGTAGTGAAAATGAAAACAACTATAGTCTTGTCATCACTGTATGATGTGAAGATATATCCATTCTTAGTTATCCGAAGTATCACTATCGATAGATTATGTATAGGTTTGGAGAGCTTTGGAGTAGTGCCTTTGGCACTATGAAGCTTATGATAATTAACTACCGGTGAGACCGATGTAAAGTACGACTATCCTTTTCACTGCGAATCGCAGCTTCATGTTGACGATGCCGTCGAGAGACCAATTTTGGAGAGTTCCAGGTATGACGAGGTGACTTTACCCACTCATCTTATTCTTTCGTACTACTGGTTTGCAGCATATCAGCGTTGCCTCCAAGTGATCAGTCGAGTAGGGTTACGTTACTTGCTACAAATTGTAGCTTAGGGTATGCTAGCTATAGACCCTCAGAATTGACTGACCCACCCTAATCTTCTCTTCAATACTACGGCTCGCAACAGATATACAAGTGCAATAGCATGCCAACACTGTCGGTATGGGACTTTAGCGTGTGTAGGAAGCCATCGTATCATGTCATCCGTACTATTTTAAACGGCGTAGTTTATGAAATTTGTAGTAGCATGGTGAAGTCACTCAATCTACCATGGTCTTGTCTTTTAGTACCATAGCTCGCAACATACCGGCGAGGCCAATAGCATCCCCCCAATCTTACTTGCATGGACTATACGAAGTGCGTACAAACATCCAGTTTCTCGTTGTCAGTATCACTTAATATGTCAGATTAAAGAAGATTAGTCTCAATGTATGAAACAGTCATAATATGAACTGCAATACAGCCAGAAGGAAGTAACGTGTCCTAGACATGGGCCTATTATGAGCAGAGTAGAATAATTGAGGCAATGTAAAGGTTGAGATGTACCGTGTAAGTATTTTCTTTAATAGCTTTATCCAACAAGTTAAATAATATAATTATTCTCGAAACCTAGTCTATGTTGAAAAGTAATACGCCTGAAGAATTGCTCAACTTACAGGTGAAGGAATTCAATAAAGGAAATGTGAATTCCTTGATGACACTCTATGAAAATGATGCATGTTTTGCATCCAGATCAGGACAAGTTATTAAGGGTCTAGGAAGTATACGTCTAGCTCTACAAGATTTCCTTGACATGCGATGCAAGTTAGAAGTCAAAGTGAAGAAAGTTCTTGAAGCAACTAACCTTGCTCTTATTGTTACTGAATGGTCAATCAAGGGAATAGAATCCGATGGTAAAACCGTGAACCTTACTGGTATGGGCACGGTAGTTCTACGCCAGCAATCTGATGGCACATGGTTAATTGTCATAGAAAACCCCTGGGGATTGGGTAATCAAGATACATTTAGATGAAAGGTGATGATGGCGACGGTCATTTTACTCATCATCTATTGTATTTCAGTACAGAAGCTGGTCTTTTCCTGAGTGCCAAGGCAAATACAACTGAGACTGCTGACAACAACCCTGCAGTAAGGAATACGAGATTATATGATCCAGGTGTTGGGTATGACCCACCGAATTCAGCCGTCCTCTGATTTTCCATGTATATCCCTGCTAGAGCCGGGCCTATTGCCATACCTATAAACAACAAGAGAGCTCCCACTCCTACTGATATGCCAGTGAACTCTTTTGGCGATGACGATACGACCATGTTCCATGTTGCAGTTATTGTGAGCGACAGTCCACTGGCAATTACAGCCAAATTTGCAGATACTGCAAACTCAGTTGAATGGAAAGTAAGCAATCCAATGGCACCGATCAGGCTGATTATCCCACCAATTACCGTTGGCTTCATACTTCCTACTCTATTTATAATAAATGGAGTAATACTTGCAAATACCAGGAACATTACCATAAATGGTAGCTGAACGTTTGCAGCCTCTTCGGAATTCCCTCCGAATCCTAACGGGACAGGACTCCTAACCAGCTCGACTATGGAGGGATATATCATGAACATCGTAATTCCGGTGGCTATCAGTATAATGTATGATCGCAGAAGGATCGTGTGTCTCAGTAGCTTCAAGTCAAAGAAAGGTGGTTTGGCCCTTCTCTCTATAATAACAAAGACAATTAACGAAATTGCTGATGTTACGAATGCACTAGCGATCTGCGGCAGATTTTCAGGGTTTATGCCTATCTGTATGAGTGTAAGCGCAATTATGAATGAGGATATCGTGACAGAGAGGGCTAGTACACCTTTAATGTCTATAGAAAGCGACGTCTGTTTTTTGTTCAAGGTACTTTCTGGACTCTTGACAGTAATTGCATGATCTGGCCTCCTATTTTCTTTTACAAATATGGCGATCATTAGCGTAACCAAGGCAGAAAAAGGAACTATAGCCAAGAAAGTTGAATGCCATCCAAAATTCTGAATAATGCTAGCCCCTGTCAAGAGGCCGACTACTGAGCCTGCAGAATATGCCGATCCGAATACTCCTACAGCAATGGCAAGTTTGGCCGGTGGAAATGTATCTCTAAGAAGACTGAAAGCAGCTGGGACTGCGGCTAAACCGAAGCCTTGAATTATCCTCGTGACGAGCAGAAATGATATGTTATATGCGAAGCCTCCAGCAGTGAGTCCGGCTATATATATAATAAGTAACATGAGCAACACTTTCTTTTTCCCGTAAAGATCAGACAATCTGCCTGCGACAGGAGTCATTACCGCAGCCACAATCAAGTACGCACTGAATATCCATGCAGCGGTTCCGTACGGAATTTTAAACTCCTTTATGATCTCCGGGATTGCAGGTAGAAGCATGGTCTCGGAGAAAAAAACTGTCAGAAGGGTGCAGCTAAGTATTGCCAGAGTGAACCACGCACGACGGCTGACAATAATTCCTTCCTTGCTATCTTCCATTCCTCTAATGTTACCTTTTCTTGTCATGATTATCTACTCTCTTGAACAAAGACGTGTTGTTGTTGTTGTTGTTGCCGATCTAATAAAAAATTTTCCATATCGGCCACTTTTAATGTGTTTATGGATTTTTCCAAGTTACGCCTCGAGGCGTAAGTTTGAAATCCATTTTTCGATAACAGGAGCGACGATTCAATTCCTATGTGCCTGGAGACACTTGTTACTACTGGGACTTTCTTGATACGATTAGACATTTTTTTATAGTGGTTGAGGTTGTGTGTCTGTATCCAGTTAGAATATACTTTTATAGTTATATCGTTCATCTGAGATCCTTATCCATACATTGGCGCTATTTATCGTTGACTGAAGCAATACTCCGAATAGTGGACACAATATTCAGAATACTGACTAGGTTTTATGGGTAAAATTTGCAACAACTGCATTTCCGCTATATATCGCTATCTCTATTTTTATCTTATGGAATTGGCCAGGAGAAAACAGTGTAGATCAATTCTCACGCAGCAGCGCCTTTTGGAGTGAAATTTCTCCGATAATGCAGGCACAATGATTGAAAAGTACCCACTTTGGTCTAAAATATTCAAAACGAAGTACACTAAATGTTCTGCTCCAGCTTACGAGTGTCAGGAATTGGACAATACTCGGCTTCTGGACGAGCAGCCATGCGAGCGCAGTTAGCCGTTTATAACTCTATATTTGACCCAATATCTGATCCCACAATCGCGGATTTAACAGTCGAAATCTATGCCAAAGACCATCTAGGCCTGTAAGTAAAGCAAGAAATACTCTCTATCCAGAATCTATCTACATTATAGATATTCGCATGTCGTGTCTGACTTTACTAGCTTACTACCACACTTTCATCTATTTCGTTACTATCTAATTTACCATCTAATTCATCGAGGATTTGATAATGGTTTAAAAGATCGATATAAATATCGGCTTTATCTTGATTGGGTGGGCGGCATAGATACAGGCAGAATTATAGAGGTGGTAGATCTACATAAATTCTATTGAATAACTTCTTATCAGATTTACCTAGACCATTTCGAGATCCTTTCCATTCCTTCAGATCCTCTAGTGTAGTTATTCTAAATGAAGGAATAGTCCGGCCCCACACAGGATCATAACAATTAGTATTACTACAATTATTATAGTCTAGGACACATGTTAGAGAGGGACAGTATAACATGTTTCAATCGAATGACCTAACTAAAGGCTTGTATAACCTAAAATATTAATGAATGGTACAAGAGAGCATAGATTGATATCATTTAATGTTGGGCTTAACCAAAGAATTTGAGAAGCTGTCCAACAAGGTAGTCCGGATGCTCCTCAGCAATCCAATGTCCAGAATCAGGAACGATGCCACCACTCACATTTGTAGCAAGCAAACGCATTGAATCCAATGCTGCAGTGCCAAAACTACACTTACCCCCCAGAGCTAAAACAGGCATAGGAAGTTTAATCTTCGAATATTCTTTATTTTGTTTTATGTCTTCTGGTAGAGCTCTATAATATTCGAATCCGGCTCTCATTCCACCAGGAGCAGAATAGTGACTAACATATTCGTCTATATCTTCTTTCGTGATTGCAGCAGGATTACAGGCATATCTATAGAACCAAGTAAGGTATTCTCTTTCATGTCCCGCAACAAGCATTTCTGGAATATCACGCACCATATGAAATTGAATCCACCATAAGCCTCTAATATTTTCCCCTGTGCCTATGCCTGGTATAGGAACATCAAGGATAACCAAACGCCTAACCAGGTTGGGATGAGCAGCAGCATACGAATACGCTACTTGTACACCAAAATCATGTCCAACTAAGAATATGTCTCTAAAACCTAGTTGAGATACCAGTTGATGTATATCTTCTGCAGTAGTCTTGCCATCGTAGCCAGTTAACGGTTTCGAAGAATCGCCCAACCCACGAAGATCAGGTGCAATAACGGTATGGTTTTTAGCTAAAGCTGGCATGACATGCCGCCATTCGTACCACGTTTCTGGCCATCCATGTAGTAGGACCACTGGATCTCCATGGCCACCTATCACGTAGTGAAGTTGAACACCATTAACAGAAGCAGTATGATGAGAAAATGTCATATTATCAATACTAATGTATATACCAGTAGGCTGTTGTTGTTTGGTAAAAGATGATGACGACGCCATATTATTCTGGAATCCTTTAAATTGTTGAGCATTTGTTATCTGATTTTGGTTTAATCCTAATAGGCTAAGCGCAGTGCTAGTCACAAGAAAAATCAAAAGAAACTTCGTCCGTGATTGCATTACTTTGTTTAAACATAATTTAACAAGCATACCTAAAGTTGCAGATTTCATAACATATAACCTTGATGTACACTATAACATCAGATGTTATAAAGACAACTTTACTAGTAAATATTTAGTTGCTCAAATTTTTTTAATTTGTTCTCCATGATAAAAATAGGGTTTCACATTTCGACTTAGCCTCAGTCTTGGATGAGTACACGTGGCTATAATTCATGCAGCTTTTAAGTAATTTATTACGATTTAAAATCCCAAAACTAAAGTATGGTTTAGCTCTAGTAAATAGTTCAATAACTTGTCTCATTTAATATTTCAGCATAATACATCTAAAAACAAGCATTGGTGATTGCTGCATTACCACAACTATAATCATCGATAATCTATAATTGTGCAGCAATTATATTCTGATTAATGATATGGACAAATTAGTGTCATCTTCTACTCGTACAGTTGATGTAAATACCATAATGAGGAGATCTCAAACCAGAGTTTGGAAAACTCTAGAAGGAGAACCAGAATTTATTATTTCTGTTGCCGATACCCAAAACATTCTAGGTAAAGCTGCTAGATCAAAAATGAATTTTGTTATTTTAAATGTCGATCTTGTGGCATCAACAAAGCTATCTATGATCCTCCCTTTAGATAAACTCACAATGATGATTCAAGCCTTCAATCAGGAAATGTCACTTGTGGTTAAAGAATTTGGGGGATTTATTCTAAAATATGTAGGAGACGCTGTTCTCGCCTTTTTCCTCGTTTCTAACCATCAATCTCAACCAAGCATAGCATGTACCCATGCATTAAACTGCGCAAGATGCATGCTTCAGGTAGCCAACGAAGGGATAAATCCGATTCTGAATCACTACGACTGTCCTGTAATGAATATAAGAATAGGAATAGACATGGGTGAAAATGCAATAATACAGAGTGGTTGGGACATTCACCCTAATATAACTAATGTAGAAGAAACTAGTAACAATAACAATATTTCCAAAAAAGAACAACCTCTCATAAAGAAACCAGTTTACGACATTTTAGGCTACAGTACAAGTATTGCAGTAAAAATGACCGCACTTGCCAATCCTAATCATATGGTGATAGGTGAACTAGTTTATGATGTAATAGATGACAACCAAAAATCGCTTTTCAAACAGCTTACCATGAGTCATGAAATTTGGAGTTATGTTAACACTAATACTGGAGGGACTATTTATAATATTTTTACAAATAAGTGAATTATGCAGCTGCATTACACTCTATACTCTGATGGCGGCGTTGCCGTATGTTACCACGACCGAAGCAGTTACGTGCCAGTCTTATTGCTATAGTGCCTTGGATTTCACGGAAGGCTCAGGTAACTACAACGGTCTTGGTGAATGCATATCCCATTAGTCCTGCACCCTATCCGCTCTTCACCGAACTCTAAAGCTTATCTTAAAATGCAATTGAAGTTCTGACCCATTGGCTTAGTATTCTTTCTAATCGTGATGTTTCATCCATTGGGTTGCAAGCATGACCGGCAGTTCACCGGCGGTCACTGATAACTTCCAACATATAAGGACTGGATCATTTACCTCAATATTAATTCGGTAATTGGTAAGATACCGAAACCAAAATATCGGAAGCCCTGTAAAATGGAATGAACAGCAACTAATGCATAATGTATAGATAGCATCTATGATAATACCTCATTAACCCTGAAGCAGCATATTACTCACCCCAATTCAACTCCTATTTACTTTCAATGACTATCCAAGTAAGGTGATATTCATGACCAACTTACCTAATCGTAATTTAGTATTCGAAGACTAACTATCATATTTATATGTAATTACCTTAGTATAGTTATATATAGAGATGGAATATAAAAGGTGAATAAAGGAGAAGGAGCTGATCAGACTATATCATTTACTAATGAACAGCGGCAACAGTATTATCGTGATATGTTATCACAGATTAATGACTTCAACGGCGCATTTGAGTTAGTGAAGACGGCAGTTAATGAAAAGTTCAAAATGCATAGAGCTGGATTAAGCCTAATACTGCAGGGATTACCAGCTAATCTTGGAGCCTATCATGTCCTAGGTTCAAATATGATAATAATAAACAGGAGGATACTGGATATAATTAGAAAACGTAAATCTCATGAAGAATATAATTCATACTTGTTCATGGTACTAGCTCATGAATATCTTCATAGTTTTGGTGTTGTAAAGGAGCTGCAGGTTAGAAACATGACATATGATTTATGTAAGTCTTTGCTTGGAGAAAACCATCTTGCATCTATAATGGCTAGGTACCAACCTTGGGCTGTGTTTCCAGAGTTGAATTTGTATCAAAATTATGATGATAGTACTAATAGTATTAACAGCTTTGAGAAGGGCTTCGAAATCGTAAAGAATTTTGATAAAACTACTCAGTCATATATTCATTAAAATTTTAGTTGCTATGTTCTGTAATGATTACGAGTTCCTGACTTTCGCACAGAGTATTGTATGCATATAATTGACAATGAAAAGTTAGAAGAATCAAGATTTTACCAGTAATCAATAACTTGATCTCAATAGCTAATAACCATGATTATTAATTTCATCCATCTGCTTATATAATTTGGAAGCGTTATTTAGGTTAGTATGAAGAACAATAACAACAGTTTCTTTATAATGCTGTTCATTCTAACTATATCTATTTCGTTAATATCTTCAAGTACTATGATTGGCAATACTATATTTGGCTACTCGAGGAAAAGCTTGTCAGAGAACTTCTCTGGTGGAGGTCCAAGTACTAATAGCACTAGTAATAACAATAATTCATCATCCCAACTATCAGCAACAACATCTCAGAATTGCAACAATACCCAGAATAAGTCTGCTTGTCAAGAACAACACCAGTTACTACTAAAGCAGCAACCAAATCAGCAAAAAGAGCAACCCAAACCTGACAATAGCTGCCTCTTTCATCCAGAGCAGATGAAGTGTAAACCAGATCCAATAACAGGTAAATGTCCAAAAGGATTTTCAATGAATGTATACGAGCATTGTTTTCCAAATGTACGCTGTCCGAAGGGATTTGAAAATCGTAATGAAGACGAGACAGGTACTTGTTATCCAATACTTGGGCTAAATTCTACTCATATACCCGTATCAAAATAACAAACTGAAAACCTCTATAAAATAATTAATTACTTATTTCAAAAGGTCTGATAGACTAATCTGAAATCTAGAGATCAATTAACTATCCATCTAAAAAGATTGAAAGATTTGGTTCTTTGAATGGTGATGGTAATGATTCAAATTGCGGGAGAGTCAAAGAAATAATCCTATTAAATGATTAGATTCATCTCAAAGGAACACCTTACGTACATGAATATTTTCCTGATGATTTTGTCAAGTTTCTAACGTTTTCAACAAAAAGTGAACTAAAAGATAGTAATGAACAAATAAGGAAATGGTATTCTGATTATTGGATTTATGGATTATAAAAGAAATTCAAGTCATGGTAGGGCAAAGTGTTTTCATTGTTTGTTAAGTCCAGTTACTGATGATCCAATATTCATTGGTATTAATGGATTATTTACAAAAGGATTGGAATGTGACACGGATGAAAACAAGAACAATTCTATACCGTGTCCTTGTTGTATAACCAACAGATTTGAATGTCCTTATTAGAAGGGAATCTAATTGGGTGCAATTATCAGATCTTGTATTTTTTATTAATGAATCAGAACTCATGAAGATCGAAAAAAAGATAGCAATAATAACGTCATCATAATCAGATTAATCATATTATTGTTTGAAACAGATGATGCCAATTTTTATGAAAAACACTTTTTATTTCTACAGTTTTACAAAAACTTTATTTCCTTTAAAATAACTAACAGGAATTAGTTAAAATTATAACTATCTTAATTGTATAGGTAAAATAAGGACGAAGATATATGATTTATTATGAAACAAAAGAGGCACGGCGATAAGATACAAAATGCCCTTAATACGAGAAATAAGCGAACAGCACCTTCTTCTGCTTATAAGCGAATCAAATGAGCTACTAAAGATTCTCAAAAAAGAAATCTTGATAATCAAACTGATAATAAGGGTGATAATAGAAATATGAACATAGGACTAGGTAAAGAGAAGAAATTAAAGAGTAAAACGATTGATCAAAAGGCAGAAAAGCCAATATCATTAAAAACAGTCACAACAACGTCTTCATCATTAACTGCATCCTCCAAGTCGTCGCCACCATCTCCTCAATCAGAAGTATTTGATTCGTCTAATGATAATGCTATGTTGGAAATGAAAGAAGTAGATAATATGAGGCCAGATAAGACAGCTAAAGTATTCTTACATATTGAAGAAAAACAACTAGATCTTATATCTACAAATATCAATAATAGCATTAAAAAAACCGATTCTGAAAATATTTTAAACACAAACTTGAATCCTGCAAATTTACCGGCAAAGGTAGATCTGACTTTAGAAAAAAGTGACAGCGGCGCTGCGGAATTGATAAAAGAGGATGTAGTGACAAAAGTTGACATAGAACAGAATAATCCTCAAATTTACAATGAGTTAGAGGAACACAATAATTTAGACGAATCAGCTAGGTTCTATGGTAACGAAAATAAAGAATCTTATTCTGATTTGTCTAACAATGGCAATATCAATCCATTTATTGTTGGAATAAAATTATGGCAAGATCATAACCTTGCGTGGATTAACGCATATAATGAATTCATAAAAGAATGGATTGGCAATATTAAAATTGACCCAAATAACATTTGAGGATTATTGCAGAGGATGACCTTGTGTCAACCTCTCTTGATTGGATAATGCATCACAACTCATCCAAGATTTCAGGGATAGTAGCGGCTACTCTCCCTCTCACCAAACATCCAGCTTCTTAATTAGCATCCAAGAATTTATCGAAGCCGGTAAATCTGTATGGGTAGAACAATTCCGTCATTTAGATTAGCGACTTTAGTAGAATGGAGCGAATGGAAAGAATTTCGCAGTAGACTCGATAAATCTGATAGGAAGTTATTTGATAGAATGTTTTCTATTAGCCATTCGTATAACTCGGCTTGTTCCTATGCAGCGGTTCCAGTAAGAATTCAGCCGATATTTATGTCGATTATTTTTCATCACTATGTAACATTGAAGGGACTAGAAGCAGATATACAAACCAAATCAACTAACAATTAAGTCCAAAATCAGACCAAGATGACACTACAACGCCCTGCTAAAGAAGACGAATAGGCAGTCTAAGTTACCAACACATGGGGCGACAAATAATAATGACAACATGGATACTTACTCTCAACCAAGAAGAAGCAATGTGGTTGTCAAGTTTAATGAAGTCAATGAGGGATGCATATCATGACGACAAGGTACTAATATTAGGCTCTGCAGATGCTATAAATGCAATAGATATTATTCACCAGATAGATCAGGTTAATGCGCCGAAGGCTAAGAGCATTCCACAATTGCGTCTAAGATTAGAAGATGAGGAGGAATAAAATGAGGTGTTCATAACTCAATTATAAAAAAAAGGAGAGACCTGAGAAAAAATGTACAAATTAGTCAAATAGAAAAAAATGAGGAGGAGAATACTATTAAATACGTTGCGGGAATAAAATCTATTTTTATAACTGTTATACAATGTGCTTAAGACATAGAATTATGGTTTATGTTAGGTGCGGTACGATAGGACTCATGCCACAACAATCGGCTTGTACAAAATATCACTTGTCAAATCTACGTGGTCTAGCCATTTCCTTAATTACATTGGCAGATTCGTATTCGCTTGATTCTCCCTAATATTAATACATGTCCACCGATCTTCCTAATTTGTATTACTTGGCCTTCTCATTTCGACTTGTCATTATACAAAAATATCAAGGTACTTTAATTTTAGGAAATAATCTCTACTTCGCCTACTTATTTGATAGACGACGGTGAAGTCATAGGCCGAATCCAAATGCGTTGAAACTCTCAATAGCTGTTGTTTGATTCATGTTTATGATGATAGATGTGCACGGGTTTCCCGACGCTTATGTACATCTGTCCATTAGGTCTAGGCTAATCCAATAGCAGTTCTGTAATACTGCTGGAGATTAAAAGATAAATCAATACATTAAACTAAATCTTATATTGGAACTAACGCTATCGCTAATACTGTGCATGAATCGAACTTGTCGATACTGAATTAAGGATCTTCAAATCATAATAGGACTAGATCCTATATAGATAGATTGCATAATACACTAATGTCTTAAAACATGATATCTAGTCACTAAAGATGATTGGAATGGACAAGATTATATAATACTATTCCTATCATCCTAGCCTAGATTCTAGCAGATCAGAAATCATTGGATGATAAATTCCAGTTTAGATGTGCTGGGAATAATGCTATAGTAAGGATTTCAAAGAAATTTGCAATTTTCATAACCGTTTCAACTTTTGGATATGTGAATAGTCTAGCCCTAGCCATAGATTGGCCTGCCCGCCCAGACGTTTAATTCTACCAACAACTATGAACTGGCTGGCTGACTGTCAAAGCTACTTTTGCCTACTAATTAGTTAATTAATTAGCCCCCGGCAACCACGAAGAGATCTTCTTGATATTTTGGTAATGCATCCAGGATTTTTGGCTCTAAATCGAAAATAGATCCCAAGACGTCATTTGAATACGCACCAAAGGCTCCTGAAATGCCGATATCTTCTGGTCGTTCATGGTTAAAGAAGACTGCAAATTGCATATCTTCATTGGAATTCACATTTTCTATGTAGTGAAAATATGCAGATGGAATGAAAACGATTTCTCCAGGACCAACTTCAAACGTATCCACGTGGTCGCCGGGACTAAAGATCGTCATCCGTCCTCTACCAGCTATAACATAATCCAATTCGGCTGCGTTAGGATGCCAATGGGGCTCCCGTATGCCTTTAGGTTTCAAAGTCAGAAGATAACAAGCAAGACCGCTGAGAATTCCAAAATTATTAGCATTACCTAGAGAAACAGTACCTCCACTACTTTGCACTGTAGGTGGAAAAGCCTTAAGGTTAAATTTATGATAATTAGGGATTTTCTGGTAGATGGATGCGGCACTATTAGGTGTGGATCTGGAAGTTATGAGTAAATCTTGGCTAGATTTTTTGAATTTGCTAAAATAATCAGATTCTAGTCCAAATGTTGCTCCAAGTGTATTATCAGTCATTGAACCAGTTGAACCAGATATTCCAATATCTTCAGGCTTTTCATGGTTAAAGGCAATTACGAATTTAGTTTCTCCACGATTAATATTCTCGATGTGATGAAGATATCCTTTAGGAACAAATACAATCTCACCTGCATCGACAGTAAAAGTATCATGTCCAGCTCCTGGGCTGAAGATGGTCATTAGAGCTCTACCGGATGAACAGTAGCTAAGTTCAGCGGCATTTGGATGCCAGTGTGGTTCCCTCACACCCCCACTGTCGAGTCGCAGCGAATACAATGCCATACCTTTCAGTATAGAAAAATTATTCTCGTTAGCCATAGCTCGAGATCCCCCATTTCGAACCGCTTGGGGCTGTATAGCTTCAAGATTGAAAGTATGAATCGAACTCATTTACTTTTCTTTTATTACCAATACTGGTATATTTCAAGTTTCTTAGAGGTAAGAGATGTCATTACATATTATTTATTGGCTGTACTATATTCTGGACGATACACAATAATTATTAATTGCATCATCAAAACCCATGGAAACATATCTTGAGTTACTAACCTCATTTTTTTAATTCTTGTTAGATATGAGAAAAGGGTATAACTAACTTAAGTGTTAGTTAATAACTGTGGCATAATAATGGGCCATACTTTAATTATAGAATAATACAACCATAAATCTAAAAATCTCTTTAGTCTAATCATAGCCAATGCCATTTAATGTAAACTGAAATTAGCAAGTCTTAGTATTGTTCAGATTAGTAGCAATCTGAAGTTTCAATATATGAGTGTTGGTGATGTATTGAGTCGCAGGCTATATAGCATTTTTCATAATGCCACAATATTGGTTCTTTACAAACATTATTTATTAAGGATTAGGAGTTCTGCTTCACAAATTCTTCAACTCAATCTCTTATAGCACCTACTTCTATGTGTAAAATGATACCGTCTATCGTTAGAACGTTCAGAT
>Ga0164303_10000160_pt1 | contig 13168 bp, 13 predicted proteins | sample Whisoiple_207_MG_FD_109715 | JGI IMG/M metagenome (GOLD analysis project Ga0164303, IMG submission 109715) | Soil microbial communities amended with pyrogenic organic matter from upstate New York, USA - Whitman soil sample_207_MG | ecosystem: Environmental > Terrestrial > Soil > Agricultural...
CGATCCGGCTCACCGCCGCGGTGACCGACGGCATCTCCGATCTGCAATTCACCGACGCCTATCGGGTGCCGTTCCAGTACGGCGGCGTCGTGCGCCGGCACCTCAAATCGCCGGCGTTCGTGCAATCGTCCGCGGGCGTCATGCTCGCGGACCTCGACGGCAATCGGTTCTACGATCTGACCGGCTCCTACGGCGTCAACGTCCTCGGCTACGATTTCTACAAGCGGGCGATCGCGCGCGCCGTCGAGCGCGTCGGCGAGCTCGGCCCGGTGCTCGGCCCCTATCATCCGGTCGTCGCCGACAACGTGCAGCGGCTGAAGGAGCTTTCCGGGCTCGACGAGGTCTCGTTCCACATGTCCGGCACCGAAGCGGTGATGCAGGCAGTGCGGCTCGCCCGCTATCACACCGGCCGATCGCATCTGGTTCGTTTTGCCGGCGCCTATCACGGCTGGTGGGGTGACGTGCAGCCCGGCGTCGGCAATCCCGTCTCGCCGCACGAGACCTACACCCTTGCGGAAATGTCCGAGCGGACTCTGCGTGTGCTGCGGACGCGGCGCGACATCGCCTGCGTGCTGGTCAATCCGCTGCAGGCGCTCCATCCCAGCGCCAACGCGCCGGCCGATTCCGCCTTGGTCGACAGCTCGCGAGCCGGCGGTTTCGATCGCGCCGCCTATAGCGCGTGGCTCAAATCGCTGCGGCAAGTCTGCACCCAACGCAACATCGTGCTGATCTTCGACGAAGTCTTTGTCGGCTTCCGCCTCGCCGCCAGCGGCGCTCAGGAATATTTCGGTGTGCGCGCCGACATGGTGACCTATGGCAAAAGCCTCGCCGGAGGACTCCCGGTAGGCGTGGTCTGCGGCCGCAAGGACCTGATGCGCCGCTTCCGGGAAGATCACCCGGTCGATGTCTGCTTCGCCCGCGGCACTTTCAATTCGCATCCTTACGTCATGACGGCGATGGATGAATTTCTTAGCCGGCTCGCCAGTCCGAATTTTCGTGCTGTCTATGACGGGCTCGATGAGACCTGGAATGGACGCGCGACGCGGTTGAACCAGGTGCTGGCCCAGCATGACCTGCCGGTACGGGTCGCCAACCTCTCTTCGATCTGGATGGTGCATTACACCGAGCCGTCTCGCTACAACTGGATGCTGCAGTACTATTTGCGCGCCGAAGGGCTGGCGCTGAGCTGGGTCGGGACCGGCCGATTGATCTTCAGCCTGAATTACACCGACGCGGATTTTGCCGAGGTAGCTGATCGTTTCGTCGCTGCGACCGGGAAGATGAAACAGGACGGCTGGTTGTGGCGCCAGGATTCGCTCACCAACAAAACCATCCGCCGCGGGATTCTGAGAGAGATGGTGACGCGAACGCTTCGTTCCAGATAAATCCCCTCTCGTCATGGCTGGGCCAGTCCCGGCGATCCGCGCCCCTTTTGCGTAGAGGACGCAAAGACGTGGATGCCCGGGACAAGCCCGGGCATGACGAGTTTCGCGATTTAATGCCATCCTTATCGGCGCATTTCGAGTCCGGCCTTCAGGCGGCCTGCTCTTCCAGGCCGTGCTCGATGATGTCGAGGCCGGGATCGATCAGCTCGCCTTTCATCAGGTACAGCGGCGCCTTGTGGTAGAGTTTGAAGTCGTTGAAGGGATCGGTGAGGATCTTCGTCATCCAGACCAGACCGGTCTCGATATCGCGGATGAAGAACAGCTGCACCGTGCGGAACAACAGGCCGCCGACGCCGACCGCCAGCCAGACCTTGGCGACCTGGCGCATGAAGTCGGCTGGCGAGGCCCAGGGCGTGAACATCCCGAACAAGGTGGGGTCGAAATAAAGCACCAGCGGAGAGGCCGCCCAAATCGTCATCAGCACGACTTTGCGCCGCAGATTATAACCGACCTTGATTTCTTCCTTGTGCTCGTGGGTCGTTTGGTTGATGTGGTCGTACCCCTTCGGCTCGAAGAAGAAATGCCCGGCCTGACGCGAGGTCATCGAAACCAGCCAGCCGATCAGCGCGGCTACCAGCGGATCGAAGAACATCATGACATAACCGATCAGAAAGCTGACCGCGCTGACGAAGTGCAGGCTCTGGTTGATCCGGCTGTGGTGATAGTAGCGGTGATCATCCCAGCGTTGGATTCGCAGCTGCTCCAGGAAGTTCTTGGTCATTCTCTCCCCCAAAAAAGGATGCTGATTCGTTCTACAGGGATTCGATGTAGGCCATGTGACATCATCGAAATGTCACATGGCGTGACACAAATGACGCAATCACGCGAACTTCAGCGCCTGTTTCAGGCGCCCACCGCGCTTGCGGTTTTTCGAATCCGGACCAGCGAGAAGTGGCCGAGCGGCGGCACCAGGCGGCGCTCGGCCAATTCCATCGCGCGCGCGCCGGCCAGCCATTGCGCGTAGCGCGACCAGGCGAATTCGGCGGTGCGGAAGCCGAGCGGACGCACCACCGGCTGCAACCGCTGCTCGACGAACCGGCGCATCCCGGCATCGGCGCTGACGCGGGTCAGGATGATCAGCTCGCCGCCGGGCCTCAGCACGCGGGCGAACTCGTCCAGCGCCGCTTCCGGATTGGGCACTGCGGTCACGACATATTGCGCCATCACCACGTCAAAGGAATCGTCCGGAAATTCGAGTCTCTCCGCATCCATCACCGCGAGGCCCTCGACGTTCTTCAGGCGAAGTTCGTCGACCCTGCGCTTTGCCTTGCGCAACATCGCTTCCGAAATATCGGTGCCGAAGATGCGCAGATGCGGCGCATATTGCGGCAGCGAGATTCCGGTGCCAACACCGACCTCGAGCACCCGGCCCCCGATCTTGTTAGTGGCCTGAATGGCCGCCTTGCGGCCTTTGGAGAAAACGCCGCCAAACACGAGGTCGTAGACCGGCGCCCACCGGTCGTAGGCCTGTTCGACCGTTTCGCGGTCAAAATCCAATTGCCTTGCGTCGTCAAGTTTCAAGATTTCTGCCATGATGACCCCTCGCTCGTTGTCTGGAGGTGTAATTAGCCTTGAACGGCGCCTCTCGCCGCCACGCGGCGGGCCGGCCGCAGCGAACGGCTCGGCTGCAACGCGCTCAGATTACCGATGAACTGCCTTGCGCTGTTTTCCCAGGAGCGCTCAAGCGCAAAACTCCGGCAGGTTTCGCGCGAGATGCCGAGCGCGCGGATGCACGCACTTCGCAGGTCGCTATCCAATGCGCCAACCGGATGGTCTGCGATCACATCAAGCGGGCCGGTAACCGGGAAGGCAGCGACGGGCGTGCCGCATGCCAGCGCTTCGAGTTGGACGACGCCGAAGGTGTCGGTGCGGCTCGGGAAAACAAAAACGTCTGCCGCCGCCAGATGGGACGTCAAATCCTTGCCGGTCTTTTCGCCCAGAAATCTCGCTTTCGGATACCGGCGCTGCAACTCGGCCCTCTGCGGTCCCTCCCCGATCACGACCTTGGATCCGGGCAAGTCCAGCGAGAGAAACGCCTCGAGGTTTTTCTCGACCGCGACACGGCCGACCGTCATGAAAATCGGCCTGGGCAAATCAAGCTCGGCGGCATCGTTGGGCGTGAACAGGACGGTGTCGACCCCTCGCGTCCAGGTGCCCAGCTTCCTGAAACCCCTTGCGCCGAGTTCTTGCCGGAGCGAAGCGGTGGCGACCATCGTCATGGCAGCCGCCGCATGGAAGTGTCGCAGCACGGCGTAGCTCAGTGCCTCCGGGACGATCGATCGTACCGCGATGTATTCCGGAAAACGGGTCGTGTAGGAGGTGGTGAAAGCAAGCTTGCGGCGGCGGCAATAGGCCCGCACCGCCCATCCGATCGGCCCTTCGGTCGCGATATGAATGGCGTCTGGCGATACCGCCTCGATCCTGGCGGCAATCTCGCGCCGGTTCGGCCAGGCTATCCGCAAGCCCGGATAGGTCGGAACGCCGAAGGATGGAAACCCGTCGGGGGTCAGAAAGTTGATTTCGGCGCCAAGCGCCGAGGCGCTGCGGGCCAACGAGGTTAACGTGCGAACCACGCCGTTCACCTGCGGATGCCACGCGTCTGTCGCAATCAATATCCGCATTTCGGGAACCCGGGAGATTGCTGATTCTCAATTCCCGACGTTCGGCCAAGGATATTTCAAACGTGTGACGCATTCGATGCTGGGAGCATCCTTTTACGGGTCGTTTGAAGGTTTTTCGTGTAACATTGCAGAACAATGACTTCATCGGACCTCAACGAACACCCCCAAATCTCCCGCAACAGGCGGATGCGGAGGAGCTATTCGCTGTTGATTCTGGCGGCCGGCATTTTCCTTTTCGGCGCGACGGCGGGCGCGCTGTACCTGGTCTTGCGGCCGGTCACCTTGCGGATTGCGGTCGGCCCTCCCGGAAGCGACGACCAGAAGCTGGTCCAGGCGCTGGCGCAAACCTTCGCCCGCGACCGAAGTCCGGTTCGGCTCTCCCCGATCACCACCGAAGGAGCGACCGAGGCCATTGCGCTGTTCGCAGCCTCAAAAACCGACCTGGCCGTTGCGCGGGGCGACCTAAACCTGCCCGCCAATGCCGAAGCCGTTGCCATCCTGCGCAAGAATGTCGCGGTGGTGTGGGCACCTTCAGGCCTGCCGGCCAAAGGCGCCAAGAAAAAACCGGTCCCAAAAATCAAGGGGATCGATGATCTCGCCGGACATCGCGTCGGCGTCATCGGCCGAACGGAGGCCAACGTCACGCTGCTGCGTGTGATCCTGACCGAATCCGGCGTCAATCCCGAGCAGGTGACGGTTACCCAATTCCGCACCGATCAGATTGCCGAATTGGCCCGCGATCCAGCCATCGATGCGTTCATGGCGGTCGGACCGCTGGACAGCAAGATCACCACCGAGGCCATTGCCGCCACCGCCGCTGCCAGGGGCGAGCCGAAATTTCTCCCGGTCGAGGTTTCAGAGGCGATTGCCAACAAACACCCGCTCTACGAATCCGAGGAAATTGCAGGCAGCACCTTCAGCGCTTCGCCGGCAAGACCCGAGGACAAGGTCGAGACGGTCAGCGTCAATCACCTGATTATCGCGCCGAAGTCCTTGTCCGACACCACGGTCGGTACGTTCGTCCGGCAACTATTTGCGGTTCGACAGCAACTCGCCAGGGAAGTGCCCAGCGCGGGGAAAATCGAGAAACCTGACACCGACAAGGATGCCGCGCTACCCGCACACGCCGGAGCGGCGGCCTATATCGACGGCACCGAACGCACCTTCCTCGAGAGGTACAGCGACTATTTCTGGGCCGCCATCCTGGTTCTCTCCGGACTCGGATCCGTCGGCGCCTGGTTGCGTCACTCCTGGAAGCGGAATGAACGAGAACAATACACATTGCATCGCGACCATCTGCTGGACCTGATTTCCAAGGCGCGCCAGGCGGAGACTGCGGAAGAACTGGCGACGATGCAGGGCGAGGCGGACGGCATCTTGCGAGAAGCGCTCGACTGCTACGATGACGGCGCCATCGAGGAAGGCGATCTGTCGGTGATCGGTCTGGCGCTTGAGCAGTTTCATCATGCCGTCGCCGACCGGCGCGTCACCGTCGGCGTTTCCGCGCCCGATCAGTTGCGCCGGCGCGCGCTTTAGGCGTGAGGCATAATCATTATTTCGCGGCCCCGATGGGGGCCTGAACCAGTCCGCCGACGTGCCCGCACGGTAAATGATCCTTTGGCAATCCGGCTACAAACGATTGAGATCAATTAAGAAAAATCCCCTGGGGAATTTGGCCTGCCCTCATGGAAGAGGGAAAAATACCGCGTCGCCGGTTTAAGATTTTCTTCTTCGCGACACCGCGACGAAACAATTCCTTACCCGACGAAGTCATTTTGCGCCTTTGACGCAAACTTCCTGAAACCCTTGTCCGATAATGAACCAACCAACGCGCCGAAAACTGGCGCATGGGCGGTCAAACAGGGGACGTATCATGCTCAATCTGGATGCATTCAAGCCGAATTGGCGCGGTGTGGCCGCCGCCTTCGGCGCGCTGGCAATCGGCACCATCGCATTTTCCGGGTCCGCCGCGGCGACGCCGCTGCAGTTGTTTCCTTTCATCATGGCGCCGCCTGCCCAATGGGCGACGCCGCCGGTGCAATCGGCGCCGTCCGAAGACGAAGGCCCCGTCGTCGGGATGCCGGCGCGGTTCAAGCGGCAGATCGTCGGCTACACCACGCGCGAAGCGCCCGGCACCATCATCATCGATACTCCTCACACCTATCTCTATTATGTGCTCGGCGGCGGCCAAGCGATCCGCTACGGTATCGGCGTCGGCCGCGACGGCTTCACCTGGTCGGGCGTCCAGTCGGTTAGCCGGAAGGCCGAGTGGCCGGATTGGACCCCGCCTCCGGAAATGATCGCGCGCCAGCCCTATCTGCCGCGCCAGATGGCCGGCGGCCCCGGCAATCCGCTCGGCGCTCGCGCGATGTATCTCGGCGGCACGATCTACCGCATCCACGGCACCAACGCGCCGCAGACCATCGGCACCCAGGTTTCGTCCGGTTGCATCCGTCTCACCAATGAGGACGTCACCGATCTCTATTCGCGGGTCAAGGTCGGCACCAAGGTGATCGTGCTGCCGATGGACCGCCGCGCCGACAATGCGGACGGCAAGCGCGGGTAATTCACCTGGCACCAGAGGACAGCACTCGAGAAATGGCGCGGTTTTCGCGCCATTTTTGATTTTTACTCATCGTCGTCCCGGCGAACGCCGGGACCGATAACCACCGGCGTCGATGCTTGTGGAAGGTGTCTACCCCGCGTGCGCAAATGCGCCATCACGCGGTATGGGTCCCGGCGTTCGCCGGGACGACGCAAGTAACAACGTCCCCGATTTCCTTCAATTAACTGGCATGGGCTCACTCTGGCGCCGCTACTACACGCCCGGTAGACTCTCGCACTGATTCAATCCAGGGAAACGATGCCTCCAGCGGTCAACCTCAAAACGATCCTGCTCTGGATCGCGGTAGTGACGATCTCGTTTTTCGTCAGCTTGAAGACCATGGACTGGCTGTGGCCGCGCGCGGCAGTCATGGCGCCCGCGCTTGTCGAATTGCCGCCGCTGCCGTCCGCGGCGCGCAGTTCGAGCGTCCTTGCGGAGGTTGCGATTGCGCTCAGCGCCATTCGCGACGCCGCCGATCGCGGCGCGCCGCGCAGCTTCGCCGGCAAGGCCGACAATCCGGTGTCGCAGATTCTGCAGAACGCCGATATCGGCTGGACCGCCTCGCGCGGGCCGATCACCGCGACCGGCGCCCAGGATCTACTTTCGCTGGCAACCCCGCTGACGGGGACGCTGAACGTGACGGGTTCGCTGACGTCAAAGGCAACCGGCGCGCTCGGGGACGCGCTCGGCGGACTACTCGGCAACAAAGATGTCGCCAAGCAAATCGGCGGCGTGAACATCAAAGCGCTGAACGCCAACGCGGAGATCAAGGGCAACGTCACAATCACCGCGCGCCCGAAAATCGCCGCGTCCTGGCACATCGAGCCGAATCTGGCCGGTCAGGTCGATCTGGGCGACACCAGCCTTTCGCTGGCAGGCGCCCGCGTCAATGTGCCGTCGCAGGTCAAGCCGCTGATCGACAAGACCGTTGCCGATCAGATCACCGCACTGCAGGAGCGGATCCGCAACGATCCCTCGCTCGAGCGCAACGCGCGGGCGCAATGGGCCAGGGCCTGCCGTTCGATTCCACTGCAAGGTACCGGCACGGCATCGTCGTTGCCGGCGCTTTGGCTGGAGCTGCGCCCGACCCGCGCGATCGCGGCGCAGCCGCGCGTCGATGCTTCCGCCGTCACGCTGACGCTCGGCATCGAGGCGGAGACGCGCATCACCTCGGTGCAGACCAGCCCCGACTGCCCGTTTCCCGCCAAGATCGTCATCATCCCGCCCAACCCCGGCGGGGTCCGCATCGGCGTGCCGATCGACCTGCCGTTCACCGACATCAACAAGATCGTGGCGGCACAGTTCGCCGGCCGGACTTTTCCCGAAGATGGCTCCGGATCGGTCGATGTCAGCGTGAAGCGCGCGAGCGTTGCGGCATCGGGCGACCGACTGCTTATCTCGCTGCTGGTAAACGCCAGGGAGAAAAAGAGCTTCTTCGGACTGGGCGGCGAAGCCAATGTTCATATCTGGGGCAAGCCGGTGATCGACGAGGCGCAGCAAACGCTGCGGCTGACCAACATCCAGCTTGCCGTCGAATCGGAAGCCGCGTTCGGACTGCTTGGGGCCGCGGCGCGCGCCGCCATGCCGCACCTGCAGAAGGTTCTTGCCGACAACGCCACCGTCGACCTCAAGCCGCTTGCCTCGAACGCGCAAAAAAAGATCGCGGCCGCGATCTCCGATTTTCAGAAGAACGAGGAGGGTGTGCGGGTGGCGGCGGAAATCACCGGCCTGCGTCTCGCCGACATCGCCTTCGATTCCAAAACGCTGCGCGTGATCGCGGAAGCGGCGGGCGCGATCAATGTCTCCGTCACCTCGCTGCCGGGGCTGTAATCCGTTCTTCCTCTCCCCGCTCGATGCGGGGAGAGGAAAAAGCGTGCGTCACACGCCTTCGAGTCGCTTCACGAACCTTCGAATTTGAACGAGACGTTGAGCTTGGCGCGATAGGCTTCAATCTTGCCCTTGGCGTCCAATTGCAGATCGAGCTGCACGACTTCGGCGACGCGAAGATCCCGGAGAGATTTGCTGGCTCTGTTGACGGCCACCGCGGCCGCCTTTTCCCAGGAATCCTTGCTGGTACCAATCAGCTCAATCACCTTGTAGACGCTGTCAGCCATGTCGTCCTCCCGTTCGATGTCAGGCAGGACACAGGTGCGCCTGCCGCCGGGAACCCTAACATCGGGAAATCGGGGCTGAAAGGATGCGGCGCACCATCGGTCCGGCCGGACGGAGGACGCCGAAGGGCCGGCCGTGCCGGAATCGAAATGGCCGGGCGGCAGATGCCGTCCGGCCATTTTTGGATCAGGTCTCAATACGTTAGAGCGAGCCTGGCGCCTCAGGTCGAGTATTTGAACTCAGGCATCGCCTTCAACTCATCCTTGGTCGCGTTGAACACGGCATGGTCCGGATACCACGGATTGGGTTTTGACGTGGCCGTGGCCGGCGCGGTGTTCGTATTCGCGGCGCCCGTGGTCGTCGACGTCGCGGGCCGGCTGCCCGCAGCCGGCGGGTTTGCGCTCGCGCCGGTGTAGGCGACCGGCTCGCTGACGAACTTGATCTTCTCGAAGGGGATGGCGACGAGATGCTCGCCGACGCCGAGGAAGCCGCCGACGCCGATCACCACCGCTTTGATCTTGCCCTCCTTGTCGGTGAGCATATCGTTGATCGAGCCAATACTCTCGTTCTTGTCATTGTAGACGCTGAGGCCGACCATCTTCGACGCGCGCCAGTTGCCCTGGAACGAGGAGTCCGATACCGCCGCCGGCGCCGCGGTGGCGCGGTCATTCGGGGTTGCCGGCGATTGCGCGAACGCGACCGTCGCCAGCAAGGCTGACCCGACCAGACCAGCCGTCATAAATTTTGCAAACATGTGGTTTCTCCCTGGATATGAAATCGTAAGGAGAAAACCCGTTGCTCCCCCGGCTGTTCCCCATTACCGGGCAGATTTTCAGCGTCGTGCGGTTCCGTAACGATGCCGATCAGAACCCGCCCCAATAGGGCGGTATCCCATAGTAGCGGTGCAGCTCCGCTTCCTGCGTTCGATCGCCCCAGTCGAAGTCTTTGTCGGCGCGGAATGACGGCGCGCGCCTCAGCTCCTCATCGTCGATGTCGAGCTGATAGGCCTCGAATTTGGTATTGTAGTTGAGACGGCCCCACGGCAACGGAAGCAGGTTGGTTCCCATGCCAAGGAACCCGCCGAAACTGAGCACCGCGTAGGATACTTTTCCGGTGATCTTGTCGATCATCAGCCGCTCGATGTGGCCGATCCGCTCGCCGTTCGGCCTTCGCACCGCGCAACCCTCGACACGGTCGCTCGCGATCAGCTGGTGCGGTTTGGTCATGACGTCAGCCATCATCACCCTCCCTTGCGGGTCGATGAAGCGGATCAACGCTATGCCGTTGAACTAGTTCCCTCAGGCGGCCAAGGGTTCGATATCTGCCTGGGACTTGTCGTAAAAGGCCACCGCCTCGAAGCGGTAATGGCATGCCCGGCAGTTCCAGAGATAGGAAATGCGGCGCGGGCCGTTTTCAATCCATTCGGGCGCGGCAATCGGCTTGCCGCATTGCGCGCAGGGATTTTGTTTGGGCAAATAGCCGAGATCGTTTCTGGCCATGGCGCATCTCCCTTTGCTTTTGTGTTTTCGCTGGCTGCTGGAAGCGAATTGGACAGGATTGTTGCCGGATAGGATGCCCCTCTCCGTCTCTCTATAACTCTCCGCCAGCAATTTGTCTTTTGAACGGCAGAACCATCACTACGCACGATGTCGATCTGCATAATTTTATTTAAAACCTACTTCGTCTTCGCGTCAACCGGCGGTTCGAAATGACACACCGATGCATAGACCAGAGTACCCATCGCGCGCGCGATCACGACGCCTGCAACCAGCGCGCCGCGCAATGGCGGTGCGCGGCGCTGCGAGGAAAAGCGGCGCAAGCAAAAGCATAATTTTTGATAAATCCCCGCCGGCGGCAAGCGCCGAGAAAGCCGGGATTTGGCCACATCCTCGCCCGGCGATTGCAACAATCGGGGTGTGAAGCGGGTGACGGCAGGTTCACCTCCGCCCCCGAGGTCTCCGATGAAACGACTGGTATCAATCGCATCGCTCTTGATCGTGGCCGCGCTGCCGTTCTCGCAAGCCGCGCACGCCCAGAATGCCGAATACAATGCGCTGGTTGCTGCGCATGCACAGGCCAACGGCGTGCCGGAAGTTTTGGTGCATCGCGTGATCGTGCGTGAAAGCCGTTATCGTCCTGCGCTGATCGGTCGCGGCGGCACCATCGGCCTGATGCAGATCAAGCTCGCGACCGCGCGCGGCCTCGGCTACACCGGCGACGCCGCCGGACTGCGCGATCCCAACACCAACCTCACCTACGCGGTGAAATATCTCGCCGGCGCCTACCGCGCTGCAAACGGCGACCACAGGCGCGCCATGGCCTATTATGCCAGCGGCTATTACCACGCCGCCAAGCGCCAGCGGCTCGAACGCGTCGGGTATACTCAACCGGTGCTCGCCGGCGCGCCCACGGGAACGGTGGTCAGAAATGCCGCCGATGCCAACGCGCTGCAGGTTCCCCCCAGATAACTCGATATGTCCGGCACAAGGCGGCCGGGCATGATGAGCCTGTGTCCGTTGACACCCCGCCGCATCGGCCTACATTAGCCCTGTTCCGAGGGGAGCTCCGATGAGGAGCTGAGAGACCGCACGCTCAAGACCCTGATTGATGGGTCAAGAGACCGCGGTGACCCTTTGAACCTGATCCGGGTCATGCCGGCGAAGGGACAGGGATGTACCAGAATACGCTATCTTCACGGGGGGATTCCCCTGTTTCCGTCATCGGCGCAGGCATTGCCGGGGCGTGGCAGGCGCTGCTGTTCGCGCAGGCCGGCCATGCGGTGACGCTGCACGAGCGCAGCGACGGTGCGATGACGCAGTCGACCAGCTACTGGGCCGGCGGCATGCTCGCGCCCTGGTGCGAGGCCGAGACCTCGGAGCCGCTGATCAGCCGGCTCGGCATCCGCTCGCTAGAACTTTGGCGCGAGCATTTTCCGGACACGCCGTTCAACGGCTCGCTGGTGGTGGCGCATCCGCGCGACCGCGCCGACTTCGAACGCTTTGCCAAACTCACGACCGGACACAGGCGGCTCGACGCGGGCGCGTTGAACGAACTCGAGCCATCGCTGGAGGGCCGTTTCCGCGAGGGCCTGTTCTATGCAGATGAAGGCCATGTCGAGCCGCGCCGGGTGCTGCCGGAATTGCACGCGCGCTTCGCCGCCGCCGGCGGCAGCATCAAGTTCAACAGCGATCCGACGGAGGATGATCTCGACGGCGTCCTGATCGACTGTCGCGGCATTTTTGCGCGCGACAGGCAGAACGACCTGCGCGGCGTCAAGGGCGAGATCATCCTGATCGAGACCGACGAGATCAAACTGTCGCGCCCCGTGCGCCTGATCCATCCGCGCTGGCCGCTTTATGTGATTCCGCGCGGCGGCAACCGCTTCATGCTGGGCGCGACCTCGATCGAGGCCGAGGACAACGGCGTCAGCGTCCGCTCCGCGCTGGAACTATTGGGCGCCGCCTACGCCGTGCATCCGGCGTTCGCCGAGGGGCGCATCGTCGAATTCGGCTCCGGGCTGCGGCCGGCCTTTCCCGACAATCTGCCGCGCATTTCGATCGACAACCACAAGATCGCGGTGAACGGGCTCTATCGTCACGGCTTCCTGCTGGCGCCGGCGCTGGCCGAACTGACGCTCGGCTATGTGCAGCGCGGCGTGATCGACAACGAGGTGATGCAATGCGCGTGACCGTCAACGGCGAGCCGCGCGAGATCGCTTCAAGGAGCGTCGAGGCGCTGTTGAGCGAGCTCGAATATGAAGGCACGCATTTTGCGATCGCCGTGAATTACGACGTGCTGCCGAAGAGCCGGTGGTCGCAGACGCAGCTCAACACCGGCGACGAGATCGAGATCATCACGCCGCGGCAGGGAGGGTGAGATGATGCAGATTGACACCGTTCGGCGCGTGGGGCGCCTTCTTCACCCCTCCCCCTTGCGGGGTCGAGACGAGCGAAGCTCGCTCTTAGGGGTTGGGGGTGGGGGTTTCACGGGCAGAGCTCGCTTGTGGCTACCCCCCTCCCCGACCCTCCCCCGCAAGGGGGGAGGGAGCCGCGCGAGGAGATGTTCATGCTGAACTTCTACGGCAAATCCTTCACCTCGCGCCTCTTGGTCGGCAGCGCGCTGTATCCCTCGCCGGCGATCATGCAAGGCGCGATCCGGGCCTCGGGCGCCGAGATCGTCACGGTGTCGCTGCGGCGGGAGGCCGCCGGCGGCAAGATCTGGGACGCGTTCTGGTCGCTGATCCGCGAGCTCGATGTCACGGTGCTGCCGAACACCGCCGGCTGCCGCAGCGTGCGCGAGGCCGTGACCACCGCAAAGCTCGCGCGCGAACTGTTCGGCACCTCCTGGATCAAGCTCGAGGTGATCGCCGACAACGACACGCTGCA
>Ga0164303_10000162_pt1 | contig 13136 bp, 12 predicted proteins | sample Whisoiple_207_MG_FD_109715 | JGI IMG/M metagenome (GOLD analysis project Ga0164303, IMG submission 109715) | Soil microbial communities amended with pyrogenic organic matter from upstate New York, USA - Whitman soil sample_207_MG | ecosystem: Environmental > Terrestrial > Soil > Agricultural...
AAACCAGGCCAGCCAATGCCGTGCGTGGAAAGACAATTTCCGGATCCTCTTTGGGAACAGCACCGATCCCGGAATGGTGGTCTATTACGATCGGGCCGATCGAAGGATCCGAAGGAACCCGGCGATAGCTTAAATCTTCGCGCGGCACAAATGGCGGCTGCGTCTCTAGCCGTAACGCGGCGCTGGTTAATAGCGCCACACGCGATTGGGTTAGCGGCTTAGTTACAGCGCACCAGGCAAATTTCGCGGGCTGCACTAGAACGCGTGGCGGCTTGGGTGCTGAATTCTGTGCCATGATCGGGAGGTATTCGAAAGCCATCGGCAATCACCGGTTGCAAAGACTTCTACTTTACTCGCTTGATGCAAGCAAGCCCGGTCGTCGGAGTGAATTATTCCCGGTGCTATGGTAAGCAGTGTCTCTCATGATCGATGTCGCTGCCAATTATCGAAAAATTCTCGGCTCTATCGCCGAAGCGACCGCCAAGAGCCGGCGCGATGCGGGGCAGGTGAAATTGCTTGCAGCGACCAAGTCACAGAGCATCGAGTTGCTTCTCGCCGCAGTCGATGCGGGTATCACTTTGATCGGGGAAAATTACGTGCAGGAAGCTGCCGGCAAAAAGCCGCTGATCACCGCAGCGATTGAATGGCACATGATCGGACATCTGCAGCGGAACAAAGCGAAGGCTGCGGTGGATTTGTTTGACGTTTTTGAGTCGCTGGATAATCTACCCCTTGCTCGTGAACTGGACAAAGAGGGTCAGAGACAAAATAAGGTCATTCGCGTGTTTGTCGAAGTGAATTTGGGCGGCGAAGAAAGCAAAACTGGAGTTATCGAAAGCGAGGCAGCATCATTGGTGGAACAAATCGCTACTCTGTCGCACTTGCGCATCGAAGGGCTCATGAGCGTGCCGCCATATAGAGAAGATCCGGAAGAAGTGCGGCCCTATTTTCGAAAACTGCGCCTGCTTCAAGAAAAGCTCGGCGAAATTCGCTTTCCGCGGCTGGAGCTGCGCGAACTCTCGATGGGAATGAGCCACGATTACAAGGTAGCAATCGAAGAAGGTGCGACTATCGTACGCATCGGTACCGCGCTCTTCGGTCCCCGACGCGATTGATACATGTTCGTTTTGGCCAACTTCTTGTTCGCGACGGCGCAGGTGATTGATTATGTGTTGTGGGCATATCTCTGGATTTTAGTGGCGCGATTCGTCATTTCTCTCGTGAATGCCGATTATGACAACCCAATTGTGAGGTTCGTTTACGCAGCCACAGAGCCGGTGCTCGAGCGAGTGCGCGAGAGAATGCCTGTCTTTGCCGCCGGGTGGGATTTATCGCCATTGGTCGTATGGGTTGCCATTATCTTCCTGCAGCGGTTTTTGGTTCGGTCGCTCTATGACTTGGCTTATTCTTTGAGATAGAACGGTTATGATTTGGCTGCGATCGTTGGTGCCGTTGCCGCTGAGCTTCGGAGTCGTTATTCTCGGTTTTGAGAGGTGGCGGCTTGTCACGTGGGACTGAATTAGACCATTTTGCCGCAGGAATAAAGCTTATCGTGAAGGCTGTAAAGTATTGCAAGTAAGGATCGGAGGAAGGGTATGAAGATATTTCTTGCTGGTAACTGGGTAGATAAACCCAAAAAAATCGAAGTCAGGAATCCGTTCGATAACTCGGTATTTGAAACAGTACCGCGCGCCGATGCTGAAGATCTAGAAAAGGCGCTTGCGTACGCTGAGCGAGGCGCCAAAGTCATGGCGAAGCTTTCGAGCTATGAGCGCTGGAGAATTTTACGCAAAGCGGCGGACATGATGGCGGCACGCAACGAGGCGCTTGGACAAGTTATTTCCAAAGAAGAAGGAAAAGTTATCGCTGAGGGGCGAGGAGAAGCCAATCGTGCGGTTGAAACGATGATGGGATCGGCGGAAGAGGCGAAGCGATTGCACGGCGAGACCGTTCCCTTGGACGCTGATCCCACTGGCGGAAAGAAATTCGGCTTCACTCTGCGTGTTCCTTGCGGCGTGGTCGCTGCGATTGCGCCATTTAATTTTCCATTGAACTTAGTTGCACACAAAGTCGGGCCAGCGCTGGCCGCGGGGAACTCGGTCATTGTGAAGCCTGCATCCGACACGCCGCTTTCGGCCCTGAAGCTTACGGAAATTCTTCTCGAGGCCGGACTTCCCGCGGAAGGGATCCAATGCATCACCGGATCGGGAGGCGAAATCGGCGATGCGCTGGTCGCCGACCGCCGCGTGCGCAAAGTGACGTTTACCGGGAGCAGAGAAGTTGGCGAGCGGATTTGCCATAAAGCAGGAATCAAGAAAGTGACGATGGAGCTCGGTTCCAATAGTCCAGTGATCATCATGCCTGATGCCGACCTGGAAAAGGTCGCGACAGTGTTGGCAATGACTGGGTACGGCAATGCCGGTCAAACCTGTATTTCGACTCAGCGTGTGCTTACCGCGAAAAAGGTTTACGGCGATTTGTTAAGCCTCATGAAGCCGAAAGTCGAAGCGCTGACGACCGGCAACCAGTTGGATGAAAAATCTAAGGTCGGACCAATGGTCAAGGAGAGCGAAGCGGCTCGGGTTGATGAGTGGATCAATGAAGCCGTGGCGAGTGGAGCGCGTTTGGTCGCTGGCGGTGGACGGCGCGGCGCGATCTATACACCTGCCGTGGTCGCCGACGTCAAGCCGAATATGCGCATCTCCCGTGATGAACTATTCGGGCCAGCGGTGGCCGTTACACCCTTCGAGGGCATCGATGAAGCGATCAGTCTTGCAAATGACAGCGTCTATGGCCTAGCGGCGGGAATTTTCACCGAGAATGTGGAATGGGCGATGAAATTTGCGCGCGAAGCCGAGGCCGGCAACCTGCACGTCAACTGGGGATCTCAGTGGCGGGTGGATTTGATGCCTTACGGCGGACTAAAGGATTCGGGATTCGGCAAGGAAGGTCCGAAGTACGCCATACAGGAAATGAGCGAGCTTAAAATGGTTGTGTTTCATTTGAATGGTTAAGCGGCAAGCATTAGGCAGCACAGATAGTCGAAGCAGATGAGAACCGATGGGAGAAAATTGGCGCAGCTAAGGCCGATCAAAATTACGCCAAGTTATATCAAGACCGCCGACGGCTCCGTGCTGATCGAGATGGGCGATACCAAGGTGATTTGCACAGCAAAGCTCGAAGAGCGTGTGCCGCCGTTCCTGCGCAATAGCGGCAAGGGTTGGATCACGGCTGAATACGGGATGTTGCCAGGCTCGTCGGCGACTCGCATCGGGCGAGAGTCGTCGCGTGGCAAGGTTGGCGGGCGCACCCATGAGATCCAGCGCCTTATCGGCCGAAGCCTGCGTGCCATCGCCGATTTGCGCAGCCTCGGTGAAAGAACGATCTGGATCGATTGCGACGTCATTCAAGCCGACGGCGGCACGCGCACGGCTTCGATCACTGGCGCTTACGTGGCTCTCACAGAAGCTGTACGAAGCTGGCTGAGTCGCGGCGTGATCAGCATTGATCCGATCAAGGATGCGGTTGCGGCCGTGAGCATCGGAATTGTTAAAGGGAGAATTCTTTTAGATCTATGCTATGAAGAGGATAGCAAAGCGGACGTGGACATGAATTTCGTTATGACTGGAGCCGGGAAGTTCATCGAGGTTCAAGGAACGGCGGAAACGTCGCCGTTCACGCGCAGACAGATGGAACGCATGGCTGAAATCGCCGAAACCGGGATTAAAGAATTGCTCAAGACGCAGAAGAACGTGATCGGGAGCTTGACGGTTCCTATCGCTCGACGTTGATGGAACTGCTTGTCGCAACGACCAATCCAGGAAAATTCAAAGAAGTAAGCGCTTTTCTCAAAGATCTTCCATTGCAAATCGTTCCGCTGACGGATTTGCTCGATCCGCCACGGGTAATCGAAGACGGTCTTACGTTTCAGGAGAACGCCGTCAAGAAGGCGCGCGCACTGGCAGAATTTTCCGGACTGCTCACGCTAGCCGATGATTCGGGTTTGGAAGTCGACGCTCTCAATGGCGGCCCGGGGATTTACTCAGCGCGCTACGCCGGCGATGCATGCGATGACAATAAGAACAACCAGAAACTGCTTAGCGAGTTGCAAGCGGTGCCCGAACCGAAGAGAACCGCCCGGTTCGTCTGCGCGCTAGCTTTGTGCTCGCCAGGGTCAAAGAGAATACCCGATTGGACCGTGCGGGAAGTCTGTGAAGGACGGATAGCGTTCACTCTTCAGGGTCAGCACGGCTTTGGCTATGACCCGATCTTCTTTTACCCGCCGATAGGCAAAACTTTCGGTGAGATCGAGCGCGAAACGAAGGCGACGGTCAGCCACCGCGGCAAAGCGCTCAAGAGATTGGCTGCGGAGTTGCGCGATCTGCTCGGAATCTCGAAACAAACTTGATTTCGAGCAACTCAAGTGTAGAATGACCGCTGGCTTATTGACGGGGCGTAGCGCAGCCTGGTAGCGCACCTGCCTTGGGCGCAGGGGGTCGGAAGTTCGAATCTTCTCGCCCCGACCATCCGCGAGTGCTGAGTGATGAGTTCTGAGTGCTGAGCGATTCGATGTGGGCTGAATTTTCCCTCGGAACTCAGCACTCTTTGTTCTTATTGGCGCCAGTAGCTCAGCTGGATAGAGCAACGGCCTTCTAAGCCGTAGGTCAGGGGTTCGAATCCCTTCTGGCGCGCCAAGTTGATCTTTGAAGTGTATGTGGTGAGTGTAGCTCAACGGTTAGAGCACTGGACTGTGGCTCCAGGGGTTGAGGGTTCAAATCCCTTCACTCACCCCAACCGTTCGGGATTTCGGGATTTCAAGTCTCAAATTGCAAACCGCGTGCAATTTTGTCATCTGAGATCCGCAATACCGAGCGCGGATGAGGAATGGGCCGCTAGCTCAGTTGGTAGAGCAGCTGACTCTTAATCAGCGGGTCCGGAGTTCGAGTCTCCGGCGGCCCACCAAAACTCCGTCCGGCCAGCCGGAATTTCTTCCGAGCAAGTCTGACGCTTTTGGTTGTGCACGCGAAATGGGGATGTGATAATCATCTCCATTGAAGGGTGGCACAAATGACGCCGGAGCAGGGTTTTACCTATTCGATGTCCTTGGAAGTTTATCTCCAGGCCGCTTCGGTGCGTGGAGTACTGACGACCAATCAGGATCGTTTGAGTAATTTCTTGATCGTGCGCGAAGGCGAGGAGGTCTTCTCACTTACGCAAGCGAGTCTGGAAACGTTCAATCAAAAGCCGGTATTGGTTACAGCCGCCGAATACTTGGTCTATATGCGAGAGGTGTATTTGATCGCTGACCTGAGCGTCGCGGGCGAGAGTTCAACATCGACGATGAGGAGTCGCTACGTTCGGAAAGACCAAAGTAAAGCTTTGCTCGGCGTTGGTCCATATTTACTGCAAGGCAACATTCATTTACGTCCGGGCAGCGCGCTGCATGAGTTAATGATGGAAAAGAGTCAGTTTCTTCCTGTCACTGGAGCAATCTTGATCGACCGGCCTGACGTTGCTCCACGAACCTATTTGGTCAACCGCGCCAAGATCGGCTTTATGAGCGCGGTCGGTGACGGTCTCGTGGAGCTGTGAGATAACATGGTCACAATATTTCCAACCGAAATAAATCATATCAAGGCCCGTGCTCTCGTGCGCATCACGTGGGATGATGGCCATGTCGGCGAGTACCCGGAGAGTTATTTGCGCGGCTATTGTCCTTGCGCGGTTTGCCAGGGGCATGGCACGGAACGTCGATTCATCGATGTTCCCGATGCCAAATTAGTTGGAATCTCCGCGGTTGGAAATTATGCCATCGAGCTTTACTGGCAAGATGGACATAGCACCGGCATCTACACCTACGAATATTTGCGATCCTTATGCCTTTGTCCCAAGTGCCAGAGTGAGCAATCTCGCCAGGCTTAGTTTCGCTTTCCCAAGTCTCATCGATCAAGAGGAGTCAAGTGCGCCAAGCAACTCGCGCTGACGTTCCGTTTCGCTCTCACGGGTGGACGTCAACAGCGCTTGACTTGCTGATGGCTAATTTTTACTCTGCATGCGTTTCTAAGAATGGCTGCCTTCCGGATGATTTTGCGTGTGCGAGAGTGGCGGAACTGGCAGACGCACTAGACTTAGGATCTAGCGGGCAACCATGGGGGTTCGAATCCCCCCTCTCGCACCAGCGTACATCAGGAAGCCGCTCAAAGAGCGTCGAGTGTGCATCATGGTTTAGGTGGTTACGGCAGAATGAATATGAAAGTCGATATCGATGAACTAAGTCCAGTGCAGCGCAAAGTCCATGTCGAGCTGCCAGCTGAGACAGTGGCTGATGAATTTTCTCGCGCCTACAAAAATCTCGGCCGACGGGTACGGGTCAGAGGTTTTCGAACGGGCAAGATTCCGCGCCCGGTCTTGCAAGGAATTTATGGCGACGAGGTCAAAGGCGAAGTCAGATCGCACCTGGTGGAAGAATCGCTTGCCGAGATCGTAAGAGAGCGTGGGCTACAGATCGTCTCGCGGCCAGAGCTCGAGACCAACGATCTTCGCGAAACGGAATCTTTTTCCTTTTCGGCGATATTTGAAATCAAGCCCACGTTTGACGTCAAGGACTATCGTGGCATTCCCATCGAAAAACCGCGGATTGTGGTCACCGAAGCTCAGGTGGACGACGCGCTTCGCCGAGTCCAGGAAAATCACGCCAGGCTAGAGCCGGTGGCGGATCGAGAAGTTGTCGAAAAAGGGGACTTCGTAACTTTGGATTTCGAAGGGACGCTCGACGGCAAACCGTTCAGCGGCGGCAAAGCGCAAAACTACGTGCTCGAGGTCGGCGCTGGGCAGGTGTTAGCGCAATTTGACGAAGCTGTGGTCGGACTCAAGTTGGGCGAACGCAAAACCGTTGCCGTCACTTACCCGGAGGATTTTCCCAATAAAGAAATCGCCGGCAGAGTCGTCGAGTTTTCGCTCGTCGCGCATGAAATCAAACGCAAGGTTGTGCCTACTCTCGATGACGATTTCGCCAAAGATCACGGGGAGTGCGGATCTCTGGAGGAATTGAAGAGCCGGCTGCGACAGCGTCTCGAGGAAGAAATGGCGCGTTATCAAACCGATGAGCTCAAGGAACAAGTATTAACCCGGTTGCTTGAGCGATATTCGTTCTCGATTCCTCAAGCAATGGTCGAACGACAGACGCGCTATTTGATGGAACGGTATCAAAATCAGATGGCCGCCCAGCGCAGCGAGCAGCCGGCGCCGATGGAGGAAGTCAGAAAAACTCTCGAAGAACGAGCCATGCGCCAGGTGCGAGCTACATTACTGGTGGAGAAGATTGCCGAGCTGGAAAAAATCGAGATCGGCGACAAAGAAGTTCAAGAACGGGTCGATTTGCTTGCGCGCGCGGCCGGGGAACGGGCAAAAAATCTACGCGAATTCTACGCGCGATCGGAAGCGCGCGACGATCTGCGCACGCAAATGGTATTCGATCGAACGCTGGGATTTCTGCTTGAGCACGCAACCGTTAAGGAAATCGATCCGCAGGTTTCTAAGGTTGATGACCCGTCGGAAAAACGATAGAATGCCGCTTGTGATCGAGGGGTTCGGCTACAAATGAGTTTCATCCCCATCGTTGTCGAGCAAACGGGCCGCGGTGAACGAGCTTATGACATTTACTCGCGTCTTCTGAAGGATCGAATTGTCTTTCTCGGTTCGGTCATCACGGATGACGTTGCAAACGTGGTTACCGCCCAGCTGCTCTTTCTCGAATCGGAAGATCCCGAGCGCGATATTTTCTTTTACATCAACAGTCCAGGTGGATCTGTGACGGCGGGACTGGCAATCTACGACACCATGCAATACGTCCGCCCGCAAATCTCTACGGTCTGTGTCGGTCAAGCGGCGAGCATGGGGGCGGTGTTACTCGCAGCGGGGACAAAGACAAAACGCTTCGCATTGCCGCATGCCCGGATTATGATCCATCAGCCCTTGGGCGGTTTTCAAGGCCAGGCTGCGGACATTGATATCCAAGCGCGTGAAATCTTGAGGATGCGCGAGGAGTTGAACAATATTTTGATGAAGCACACGGGGCAGAGCCTCAAGAAAATCGAGAAAGACACCGATCGCGACATGTTCATGAATGGGAAGCAAGCCCAAGAATATGGCTTGGTGGACGAGGTGATCGCGACTCGCCCTGAAGGATTGATTAAGAAGTAGTGGTTAACCGGGGGTTCTATGGCAAAGCACGGTGAACACGGATCGGGAAATCTCGTCTGCTCGTTCTGTGGAAAGAGCCAAGATGAGGTGCGTAAGCTAATCGCCGGTCCGACCGTTTACATCTGTGACGAATGCATCGATCTCTGCAATGACATCATCGCGGAGGAATGTGATCACGACGAAACGATCAGCTCCTCCTCCAACGTTCCGAAGCCCGCGGAGATCAAGCGGGTTCTAGACCAGTACGTCATCGGTCAGGAACGGGCAAAAAAAATCCTCGCGGTCGCAGTCCATAATCATTACAAGCGCATCGACAGTCAACTCGTAACGGGCGATGTGGAGTTGCAGAAGAGCAATATTCTGTTGCTCGGTCCGACAGGGTCCGGCAAAACTCTTCTGGCGCAAACTCTTGCGCGCTTTTTGCAAGTGCCGTTTACCATCGCCGATGCGACTAGTTTGACCGAGGCGGGATATGTCGGTGAGGACGTTGAAAATATCATTTTGAATCTGCTACAGGCGGCCGACTACGATGTGGAAAAGGCCCAGCGCGGTATCGTCTATATAGATGAGATCGATAAGATTTCACGGAAATCGGACAATCCCTCGATCACGCGCGATGTCTCGGGTGAGGGAGTCCAGCAGGCGCTTCTAAAAATTATTGAAGGCACGATGGCGAGCGTTCCGCCCAAAGGCGGTAGGAAGCATCCGCAACAAGAATTTCTCCAGGTGGATACCACCAATATCCTTTTTATATGCGGCGGCGCATTTGTCGGCCTCGACGATATCATTCGCAAACGTACCGGACGGAAGCGCATGGGATTTGGCGGGCAACTGGAGGATAAGAATGGCCGGCGACCGGCCGATCTTTTGCATGACGTGCAGACCGAAGACTTGCTAAAATTCGGATTGATTCCAGAATTCATCGGCCGGCTGCCGGTTATCGCGACGCTCGAAGAACTGGACGAGTCTGCCCTCGTGCGCATTCTCAAGGAACCAAGAAATGCGCTAACGAAGCAGTATTCAAAGCTTTTTGAAATGGAATCGGTTCATCTCAAGTTTACCGAAGAGGCGTTGCGGGCGATCGCTCGCGATGCCACAAAGCGCAAATCGGGAGCCCGCGGCTTGCGTGCGATTATGGAAAATATCATGTTGGATGTCATGTATGACATGCCCTCCCAACCGAACATCAAAGAAGTGGTCGTGTCCGAGGAAGTTGTGGAAAAGCATGAGCCTCCGATCGTGGTATACACCAAAGCAGCAGAGAGCGCTTAGGAGGAATGTGTAATGCTGTTCAGAAACGATAAAGATAAAAAAGACGACAGGGAGTCAACCGGTAGTCCCTCTCGGGTTCCGCTGCTTCCGCTCCGAGATATCATCGTTTTTCCCCATATGGTTGTCCCCCTATTCGTCGGGCGACAACGCTCGATCAAGGCGCTGGAAGAGGCGACTCAGAAGCAGAGTCTCATCTTTCTATCTTCGCAAAAAGACGCCAAGACCAATGATCCGACTGAAGAGGATATTTACAAAATCGGCACGTTGGGCGCGGTCGTGCAGATGTTGAAGCTACCCGATGGAACCGTAAAAGTGCTGATCGAAGGAAAAAAACGCGCAAAGGTCGCGCGATTTATCGCCAATCCTGACTTTTTCCTGGTCGACGTCGAAGACGCCCCCGAAGTGGTCGAGCGAAATACGGAAGTCGAGGCGTTGGTGAGGGAGGTGCATACCACCTTCGAAAATTACGTCAAGCTCAAGAAAAAAATTCCTCCTGAAATGGTGATGTCCGTATCCTCCATTGATGAACCGGGGCGTCTGGCAGACACGATTGTCGCTCATCTCGGTATCAAGCTCGAGGATCGGCAAAACCTTCTGGAAACAATCAACGCAGCTGAGCGCTTGGAAAAAGTACTCGGCCACATGCGTGCGGAAATCGAAATTCTTGAAGTCGAGCGGCGCATCCGGTCGCGTGTCAAGAAACAGATGGAGCGGTCGCAAAAAGAATACTATTTGAACGAGCAGATGCGCGCGATTCAGAAGGAACTCGGCGAAAAGGACGAGTTCAAAAACGAAATTCAAGAAATCGAAGAAAAATTGAAGCAAAAGAAGCTCTCTGCCGAGGCCAAAGACAAAGTGGAAAAGGAGCTGAAGAAGCTCAAAATGATGTCTCCCATGTCGGCCGAGGCTACGGTGGTTCGTAACTACATCGACTGGATTATTAGCCTGCCGTGGAACGACTTTACAGACGACAAGCTCGACATCAATGAAGCGGAGCGGGTCCTCGAGGACGACCACTACGGCTTGGAAAAAGTCAAAGAGCGCATCCTCGAGTACCTTGCAGTCCAGAGTTTGGTGGGTAAGATAAAAGGTCCGATTCTCTGTCTTGTGGGCCCTCCAGGCGTCGGCAAGACTTCGTTAGGCCGATCCATCGCCCGAGCAACGGGAAGGAAATTCGTTAGAGTTTCGCTCGGCGGCGTGCGAGACGAGGCGGAGATTCGCGGCCATCGCCGCACCTACATTGGAGCTCTCCCAGGAAAAATTATCCAGTCGATGAAGAAAGCGGGTTCGAGCAATCCGGTTTTTCTCATGGACGAGATCGACAAGATGTCCACGGATTTTCGTGGCGATCCGTCGTCCGCGCTACTCGAGGTGCTGGACCCGGAGCAAAACACCTCGTTTAACGATCACTATCTCGACTTGGATTATGATCTTTCCAAGGTCATGTTTATCACCACGGCGAATACGTTGGATCGAATTCCGCGCCCATTGCAGGATCGAATGGAAATCATTCGTATCGCCGGGTACACGGAACTGGAAAAATTGAGCATCGCCAAAAAATATCTTCTGGATAAACAAAAAGAGGCGAACGGACTGACCGCAGACAATTTGGTTTTCACCGATAATGCTATCTTAGGGGTGGTGCGCCACTATACAAAAGAGGCAGGTGTTCGTAGCTTGGAACGAGAGATTGCTGCAATCTGCCGAAAAGTGGCGGTCGAAGTGGTGCGTCGCGACCGTAATGCTCACATCCAAATTGGTTCGAAGAGTCTACATAAATACCTAGGTCCGGTGAAATTCCGATACGGCAAGGCCGAGACCGAGGTGAAAATTGGAGTGACCACGGGGTTAGCTTGGACCGAGCTGGGTGGTGAGCTGTTGGCAACCGAAGTGACGATCATGCCTGGCAAAGGCCAGCTGATTATCACCGGCAAACTCGGTGACGTCATGCAAGAATCCGCACAAGCCGCAATGAGCTATGTGCGCTCTCGCGCCACCGAATTGGGGCTTGCGAAGGATTTCTATCAAAAACTCGACGTTCATATCCATGTGCCCGAAGGCGCAATCCCGAAGGACGGGCCTTCCGCCGGAATCACAATGGCGACATCGTTGGTTTCGGCTTTGATGAAAATTCCGGTGCACAACGATTTGGCGATGACTGGAGAAATTACTTTGCGAGGAACTGTTTTGCCCATCGGTGGGCTCAAAGAAAAGGTCCTCGCTGCGCACCGCGCTGGCATTAAAAAAGTTCTCATCCCTGCAGAGAACGAAAAGGACATTGAGGAAATTCCTGCAACGGTGCTCAAGACGGTCGAGCTCGAATTGGTGTCTCACATGGATCAGGTTCTGAAAAAGGCCTTAGTGCTGGACGATCCAGAGAGCTTGTTCAGACGCGAGCCATTGGAAAACCAAGCTAAAGACGAACCTCCTCCCTTCGCGGAAAAGGTCGACGACGTACCCGCAAGCGAAATTCTGCCACAATAATGCCCTAACGACTAAACTGATGCCGGGTGGTTTGACACCCGGCACCTCGGCTGTTATAAAACCACATCGCGCTGTGACCCGAATCATTTGCAGGGATCTCAGCGCGCTTTTTCATGATGGGGTTACCATCTGAAATCACGCTGTTTACCGAAATCGCCGATGAGCTTGCGGTCTATACAAATTTGAGGAGAAGTCCTCGGTGGTCGTGAAAGCCGGTGTTGGTAGCCAAGGGCGGTTAGCTCAGCGGGAGAGCATCGGCCTTACAAGCCGGGGGTCACAGGTTCAAATCCTGTACCGCCCACCATCGGGTAAAGCGCTTAATTTATGTCGGGGTCGTAGTTCAGCTGGTTAGAACGCCGGCCTGTCACGCCGGAGGTCGCGCGTTCGAGTCTAGTCGGCCCCGCCATTACTCGAATTTAGCGGACATATTTTCCGGTCCTGGAGTTTGCAGGCGATGAAGAAACAAGAAGCGCTGTCCCAAAGACGTTGGTATGTGATCGACGGTCAAGGCAAAATTCTCGGTCGCATGGCCACTGAAATCGCGCGAGTGTTGCGCGGGAAGCACAAACCCACATTTACGCCCAATCAAGACGCCGGAGACTTTGTCATTGTGATCAACGCGCGTGGAGTGAAACTTACCGGCGCTAAGCTGCAAGACAAAGTCTACTATCGGCACACTGAATATCCGGGCGGTATTCGGGAACGATCCGCGGCGGAGCTGCTGCAAATCAAGCCGGAGGAGTTGGTAAGGTTGGCTGTACGGGGAATGCTCCCGAAGAATCGCTTGAGTCGTAAGTTGGTTACCAAGCTCAAAGTCTATGCCGGCCCGGAGCATCCCCACGGTGCGCAAAAACCGCAACATTTGACGATCACTAGCTAGGAGATTTCGATGGCAGAAAAGGTTTTTACGGCAACAGGTCGCAGAAAAACTTCAGTTGCCCGTGTCGCCCTGAAGCCTGGCAAGGGCAGAATCACGATCAATACGAAATCCTTGCAGGAGTATTTCGGTCGCGAGACTGCTCGCATGATTGTCCTACAGCCCTTCGATGTAACGCAAACGTCCGGAAATTTTGACATCGATGTGAATGTCGCCGGTGGCGGAAATTCGGGTCAGGCGGGTGCGATTCGCCACGGGATCACGCGCGCCCTAATGCAGATCAATCCCGAACTCCGTTCAC
>Ga0164303_10000163_pt1 | contig 13096 bp, 9 predicted proteins | sample Whisoiple_207_MG_FD_109715 | JGI IMG/M metagenome (GOLD analysis project Ga0164303, IMG submission 109715) | Soil microbial communities amended with pyrogenic organic matter from upstate New York, USA - Whitman soil sample_207_MG | ecosystem: Environmental > Terrestrial > Soil > Agricultural...
GCGCCGATAGCGGTCGCCACCTCCTGCACATTGGCGCCGGCCGCTTCGCACAGATCGGCGATCTCGTTGATGAAGCTGATCTTCATGGCGAGGAAGGCATTGGCGGCATATTTGGCGAGCTCCGCCGATTCCCGGCTCACGAACATCACCGGCGCATTGCGCAGAGCAAGCGGCTTGTAGAGTCGCTCCATGAGGTCCTGCGCCCGCAAATCGTCGCAGCCGACCAGAACGCGGTCGGGATGCATGAAATCGTAGATGGCGGAGCCCTCGCGCAGGAATTCTGGGTTCGAACAGATGGCGAAGTCGGCATCGGGACGGAGCGCCTTGAGACGGCCCTCGATTTCCCGGCTGGTGCCGACCGGCACCGTCGACTTGGTGGCAATGACGGTGAAGCCTTTGAGATGCGGAGCAAGCTCCTCGACCGCCTGAAACACGAAGCTGAGGTCGGCATGGCCATCACCGCGCCGCATCGGCGTGCCGACGGCAAGAAACACGAGATCGGCGCCGCCGATGGATGGCGCGAGATCCGTAGCGAAGTCGATGCGCCCCATGCCCAGATTGCGGTGCAGCAGCTCGTCGAGGCGCGGCTCGTAGATTGGCAGCCTGCCCTGGCGCAGAGTCTCGATCTTGCTCAGATCCTTGTCGACACAAGTCACGGTCCAGCCGAATTCCGAGAAGCAAGCAGCGGAGACCAGGCCGACATAGCCTGCCCCAATCATCGAAATGTTCACGAAACGAGCTCCCGGATTGACGTTTTGGGCTTGAGAAGGTCAGCGCTTCCTAGTTCATTCTGCCCTTTCGTTCAATGGCACCTTGCCTTGCAATTCCGACGCTTTTGCCGCTCGGCGGAGAGACCAAGTTGAGACTGGAGCGGGTCGGCGCCATCGACTAGGCTCAGCCGCCGGGCCGGGTCGGGCGCATTACTTGTCTCGCGGGGACAGTTAACCAGGATGGGGTCTCGTTTCCTCTACGCCCTTATCGCAGGGGCCGTGATGCTCGGTGCGCTCGCCCTGCGTATCTGGGATCCAGGCCCTGTGGCGCGCTTGCGAGCCCTGGCCTTCGACACTTATCAGCAGATCGAGCCGCGCCAATTCGACCCCAGTCTTCCCTTGCGCATCGTCGACGTCGACGAGGAGTCGCTGAGGAGAATCGGGCAATGGCCTTGGCCACGTACGGTGCTCGCCGAGCTGGTGCGGAAGCTTACCGACAACGGCGCTGCGGCCATCGGCTTCGACATGGTCTTCCCCGAGCCTGACCGCATGTCGCCGGCAAATGCCCTGCGCTTTTGGCCGCAATCCGATGCCCTTGCGGGATTGCGCGAGGAAGTCGAGAAGCTCCCCTCCAACGATCAAGTCCTGGTCGAGGCCATCGGCCAGGGCGCCGTTGTGCTTGGCTTCATCGCTACCCCGCAAGCAGGCTCCATCCCGCAATCCAAGGCCGGCTTCGCCAATAGCGGCGACGATCCAAGACTATTCGCGCCTGCTTTTCCGGGGGCGGCCGCCAGTCTGCCCGAGCTTCAGGACAAGGCGTCGGGTGCGGGCTCGCTTAACTGGCTGCCTGAGCATGATCAGATCATCCGCCGCATCGCGATGGTGGTCCAGGTTGGAGACAAGCTCTACCCGTCCTTTGCCGCCGACCTGCTGCGCCTTGCCCAAGGCGCCTCGACCTATGTTGTGAAATCCTCCGGCGCCAGCAGCGAACAGTCGTTTGGCGCGAAGACTGGCATCGTGAAAATCCGCATCGGTGATTACGAAGTTCCGACCGAAGCCGACGGCCAGATGTGGATCAGGTTCTCCAAACAGGCCAAGGAACGCTACCTGCCGGCTTGGCGCGTGCTCAATGGAGAGATCGGCAAAGAGGACATTGCAGGCCGCCTCGCCATTATCGGGACAAGCGCCGCAGGCCTGCTCGACCTTCGAGCAACGCCGCTCGAAGCGGCGGTGCCCGGCGTCGAGCTGCACGCGCAGGCCATCGAGCAGATCCTGCAAGGCTCCTTCCTGCAACGGCCGGACTTCGCCACTCCTGCCGAGATGCTCTACATCCTGGTACTCGGTCTTCTGATAGCCCTTTTGATTTATCGCCTGGGCGCCATGGGCAGCGCGGTCGTTGGTGGCATCGCCGTGGCCGCGGTCATCGCCTTGTCCTGGTACGCCTTCCGCGTGTTCGGTTGGCTGGTCGATCCGATCTATCCAGCCATCGCGCTTACCGCGATCTACGGGGCTGGAACTCTGTTCGTATTCCTGCGCACCGAGCACGAGCGCAACCGGGTGCGCAATGCCTTCGGCCATTACATGGCGCCGGCGCTGGTAGAGCGGCTCGCCGATGACCCGTCGCGCCTGAAGCTTGGCGGCGAGCAGCGCGACATGACGCTGCTCTTCAGCGACGTACGTGGCTTTACCACGATCTCCGAAGGACTTGACGCCGAGGAACTTACGCATTTTCTCAACAGCCTGTTCACGCCCCTGAGCAAGATCATCCTTGAGGAGCAAGGCACCATCGACAAGTTCATGGGTGACGCGGTGATGGCCTTTTGGAACGCGCCGCTCGATGATACCGAGCATCCCATCCACGGTTGCCGGGCGGCACTGCGCATCATGGAGCAGATGCCGGGGCTCAACGAGCATTGGCGCGGCGAAGCAGAGGCCAAGGGCCGCTCCTTCCAACCGGTGAAAATCGGCATCGGGCTGAATACTGGGATCTGTTGCGTCGGCAATCTCGGCTCGGAGACGCGTTTCGACTATTCGGTAATTGGCGACAATGTCAATATCGCCTCGCGGCTCGAAGGCCAGTCGAAGACATATGACGTCGTCACCATCGTCGGCGAAACCACCAGCGCGCGTGCGCCGGACTTTGCCTTTCTCGAGCTCGACCTGCTGAAGGTGAAGGGTAAGACCGAAGCTACGCGCATCTTCGCGTTGCTCGGTGACAATGCCCTCAAGCAGACCCGCGGCTTTATCGATCTTTCCGCGCGTCACAACGAGTTCTTGACAAGGTACCGAGCCAGAGACTGGGACGCGGCAGACTTGCTCCGCCGCGAATGCGACAAAATGAACGGCTCTGGCCTCCACCAGCTCTATGGGCTGTACCGAGAGCGCATCGACTATTTTCGTCAAAACCCTCCTTCGCCCAATTGGGACGGGACCGCGGAAGCCCTCGACAAGTAGTCCCCGCGCCTCAGCTCGCCTTGATCGCTCTCGTCGCCGTCGGGGTCCTCATGTTCAAGAACGATCGCCGATTTCTATTTGAAGAGCACCTATCAGTACATGAACAAGGGGCACTACGGCATCCTGGCGGCATGCTGCACGGCGCCATCCACGTCACATTGACGCCGTTCGTCTATCTCGTGATCGCGCCCTCGCTGCTGCTCGCCCTTGGCATCGCGGCGAGCGAGTTTCTGCTCCACTATCACATCGATTGGTTGAAGAAGCAGATCACCCACCGCAACGGCTGGACCGCTACGCGGGCCTGACCTGAAGCAGGCCGCCTAGAGCAGGGCCGCAATCTCGCGATTGGCGAATTCCAGCCGGTCCGAGAGCAGGCGGATGATCAGCTTGTGAAACACTGACGCCGCGATGGGATCCTGCGTTTGCATCTTGTCGAACGAGTCACGGGTCAGCCGGTAGACGACGCTCGGCTCCTCGGCGATCACCGTCGCGGTACGAGGAACCTGCCGGTAAAAACCCATCTCGCCGACGATCGTGTAGCCCATCATGCGGCGGAGCCGGATCGGGCGACCCTCCTGATCCTGGATGGTGATGGCGACGCAGCCCGAGGCAAGAATCTCGACGGAGTCTGGAGGCTCACCTTGCCGAAACAGCGCCTCTCCGACTTTTAATTCATGACGCTCAAGATATGGCGCGATGCGAGTCATGTCGGCCGCACCGCCGAGTTCGGCGGTGAGCCAGCCCTCGAAGCTGTGCACGGATGCCTCGCCCACTTCATAATGCATGAGCAGCATATCCTCGCACCATTCGACCGCCTCGTTGCGGGTGGCGAAGACTTGATGCGATTGCTCTGCGGCGAAGAAGCCCGCCTTCTGGAAACTGGTGCGCATCACCTCGCTCAGACCGGAGAAGGCCAGCGTCACGCCATGCTCGTTGCAATAATTGCGGAGCTTGATGAGGCTCAGGACCGCCGAGGTGTCGAGGCCCGGCACTGCGCCGAAGTCGAGCACCACATAGCCGACAGGCTTCTCGTCTTGCGCGTCGATCGCCCGCCTGATCCGCTCGAACAGCCCGTTGGACGAGCCGAAGAAGATGAATCCGGAAAGCCAGAACACGTGGACGCGCTCGCCCTCCTCGCGCAACAAGCGCGACTGCTCCGGAGCACGCTCGACATTGCTCGAGAATTCCTGGCGCGTGAGGTGACGCCGGATCACGCCTATGCGGCTATAGCTCAGAGCAAACATGAGGCAGGCGCCGATAACGCCGAGCACCACGCCCATGAAGTATCCGAAATTCACGATGACGAGCATCATCGCCACGGCTAGCCCACCATCCGTCCAAGAGCGCTGGGCGGGCGAAGCGACAAGCTCGGCGATGATCACGGCACCGAGATAAGCGAGCATGCCGCCGAGAATGGCCTTGGGCACGATGCTGCCGATGTCGACGCCGGAGAACAAAATAATCGCGCAGACGATGCCGACAAACGTCCCAGCCCACCGCGTCGTGGCGCCGGATTCATCGAGCAGCAGACAGCCATTCATGGACAGCGACCCGGCGAAGCCGCCGACGACCGACGCAAGCAAATTGGCGATTCCATTGGTGCGGAATTCTTTGTCGAGATCCGCCGATTTCTGCCGCGCCACTTCAAGGCTCGACACGTCGAGCAGCAAGGCGATGGCCATCACGCCGCAGACAGCGCCAATTTCAGCGCTGCTCTGCGCAACAACGCCCCAATCGACTTCATGGCGCAAGACGGCGGAGATGGGCCACCAGAGAGCGAGCTCCCCAAGGCTTGGCAGAAACCAGGCGCGCCGCACACTCTCATCGTGTATGAAGCCGAATAAACCCATATCCAGAGCAACGAGAAACACGAGAAAGACCAGTGGCAGTGCGAGGAAGCTCGGCACCCATCGCCCTACGAGGGGGATCGCGATGGCGAACAGCAAGCCGACGATGATTTGCGGTGCATAAAGAGCTGAATAGAGAATTTCCCAGCTCGACGGCGCCAGCGTGAGATTGGTTTGGGTTACCACCTCCATGCCGCCGGTGATGAGCAGCAGACCCGAGGCGGCGAGAAAGCCACCGATCACAGGATAGGGCACGAAGCGCAGCCATTGGCCGAGCTTCAGTGCGCCGATGCCGAAGAGGAGAATGCCGGTGAACAGGGTGCTCACCGAAAGGGAGACCAGCACATTGATGATGATCTCTGTGGTGCCGGCACCCTTCGCCGCAAGGGCGGCCGCGACGGAGCCGGCGAGCACGCTCATGACTGCCACTGCCGGAGAATCCGGGCCGCCATTTGCGGGCGACAACGTGGAGGTAAGGGCAATGATCACGCCCGTGACCGCGGTGCCCATGATGAGCGCGGCGAGGCCGAGCGCAAAACCTGAGGCGATCGCGCCCTGGAAGATCAGCGCACTGAACGAGATGCAATACGCAATCTGCACCACCGCCGAGATGACGCCCGCCAAAGCGTCGCGCCCAAGGGTCGGCAAATCCGTGTTGCGCGAGCGCCGCAGCGCCAAATTAGCGAGCGATTCCAAGGACACTGTTCGGAATGTTTAACGAGTTGAGCTCCGGCCGATCATGGCCGGGGGCCGCAGCAAATAAAAGGCCAAAAATACCGTGTTCGGAGGAAGTGGTGTCGCTCCCTAGATGGCCTCGTCCATGCGCCGCAAACGGTCGGCGAGCGTGCGCATTACGGCAATCGCGAAATACGGCGTCTCGTGCACGAGGAACAGAAAGCTCTTCTCATTGATCGGCGCGACCTCGCAGGCGGTCTTGGCCCGCACCGTCGCAACTCTCGGGGAACCGTCGATCAAGGCCATCTCGCCAAAGATGCCGCCGCCACCCAACGTCTCCATCAAATGGCCATGGCGTTCGATGATGACCTCGCCGCTGCGGACGACGTACATTGCGTCGCCTTGATCGCCTTCGGCGAAAATTACATCGCCCGGGGCATAGCGCATCGGAGGAAATCCGGCATTGGCCAACATTTGAAAATCAATCGATGCAATCGTCATCGTGCAGTCCCCTGCTCTGTCTCTTATACGAGCCTTTGAGAATACACCTATGACAGTCGTCTGACGATTCGATAGAGGCGCAGAAAAGCGATCAGGCCTTCGACCTCACCTTCGCCACCGCATCGAGCCAGCCGCCATAGCGGGCTGCCCTTTCATCGACGCTCATGGCTGGCTCGAAGGCGCGGGCTGGAACCCAGTCGCGTTGCAGCTCCTCTTGGCTGCCATAGAAGCTGCTGGCCTGCCCGGCGAGAAGCGCGGCGCCGAGCGCCGTGGTCTCGGCAAAGCGCGCAACTTCGACCCGCTCGCCAAGGATGTCGGCGAGACGCTGAAGGAACCAGCCATTTGCGGTCATGCCGCCATCGACCCGCAAATTCGCGGACGCCGGAATTCCGCTCTGCGCCATGTCCCGCCGCATGGCGTCGAGCAGATCGCGGGTCTGGAACGCAACCGCCTCCAACCCGGCAGCCACGATATCCGCAGCCGACGCGGCCCGCGTCAGGCCAAGAATCGCGGCACGGGCTTGCGCGTCCCAATGCGGCGCCCCAAGACCCTGAAAGGCCGGAACGAGATAGACGCCGGAGTTGGGATCGGCCCGCCGCGCGAGAGCCTCGCTCTCTGCCGCGGCGGCGATCAACCCTAGACTGTCGCGGAGCCACTGCACCGTGGCGCCGGCCATGAAGATCGATCCCTCCAGAGCGAACGTGCGTCGGCCTTCGAGCTGATGAAACACGGTCGCGAGCATGCGCGCGGTCGAGGCAACCTTGGCGTTCCCAGTATTGGCAAGAATGAAGCATCCTGTGCCGTAGGTCGCCTTTAACATGCCGGGCGCGAAACAGGCCTGACCGTAGGCCGCGGCTTGCTGATCTCCGGCGATACCCCTGATCGGAATCGCCGCGCCGAAATGCTCGCTCGCTGTGGCGCCGTATTCGTCCCGACTGTCACGAACCTCGGGCAACAGCTCACGCGGAATGTCGAGTCGGCAGAGCAGCCGCTCGTTCCACTCCCCACTCCGAATGTCGTAGAGCATGGTGCGGGCGGCGTTGCTTGCGTCCATGGCGTGAACCTTACCACCGGTGAGCTTGAACAGGAGAAAGCTGTCCACGGTACCGAAGCACACCTCCCCTGCCCGCGCCCGCTTCATGAGCCCAGGGACATTGGCAAGCAGCCAGGCCAGTTTCGTCGCCGAGAAATACGGATCGATGACGAGCCCCGTAGCCTCCGCGACGTGGGGGCTCCACCCCTCTTGCCGAAGCTCATCGCAATACTTTGCCGTGCGCCGGTCCTGCCAAACGATGGCGTTGGCGAGCGGCTTCCCCGTCGCGCGCTCCCACACGAGCGTCGTCTCGCGCTGATTGGTGATGCCGATCGCTTCGATCGACTGCGCGTCGACGTCCTTGAGCACGGCGCGGGCCGCAGCGAGCACCGATTGCCAGAGTTCCTCGGGATCGTGCTCGACCTCGCCGGGTGTTGGGTAGATCTGCGTGAGGGGAACTTGCGCTTGGGCGTGCAGCCGCGTCTCGGCGTCGAAGGCAATGGCGCGGGTGCTCGTCGTCCCTTGGTCGATGGCAAGCACGAAGCCGCGCCTACTCATTGAGCACGTCCGGTCTGACCCAGGATCCATCCGCAATATTCGTCGCTGCCCCCTTCCGTCGGCAGTACCAGCAGCGCGGGAAGCTCGTAGGGGTGGAGGCGCTTAGTCTCGGCCAGCACGGCATCGACTAGCGACGCCCTGGTTTTGATGATCATGGCGACCTCGTCGGCCATTTCGCGCGTGCCCTTCCACTCGTAGATCGAGATCATGCCTGGGAAGATGTTGACGCAGGCCGCAAGCCTCGCCGCAACGACAGCGTCACCGACGCGCTTTGCGTCGTCGAGGCTCGCAAACGTCGTGTAAACCAGAACCGGACGATCTTCCTGGGTCATGGATTCACAATTCTCCCTGATGCAGCCGAGAAGCTTGCAATACGGGGACGCCGTGCCCTTTATAGTGCCCGCTCTGTAGTCATGCTCCAAGTATCGAAGCCACCATGTCCAGGTTCAAGACCATCGCCTTTGTGGCGAGCGAGATGAAGGAAGCCGAAGAGGCGCACCGCGCGCTGATTGCCCGCTACGGCGATACCCCGCCGGAGCATGCCGATGTCATCGTCGCTTTGGGCGGGGACGGGCAGATGCTTCAGACCATGCATCGCTATTTGAACAGCAAGATCCCGATCTACGGGATGAACCGGGGCTCAGTTGGCTTCCTGCTCAACGACTACCGGGAAGACCTGCTGCTGGAGCGGCTAGAGAAGGCTGAAATCAACGTTATCCACCCGCTGCGCATGACCGCCTACGACGAAAAGAGGGCAGAGCACCGAGCGCTCGCCATCAACGAGGTGTCGCTGTTCCGGCAGATCTATCAGGCGGCGAAGCTGAGAATCTCCGTGGACGGCCGGGTACGGCTCGACGAGTTGATCTGCGACGGCGTGCTCGTGTCCACCCCGGCCGGGAGCACAGCCTACAATCTCTCGGCGCATGGCCCGATCCTGCCAATCGATGCGCCGCTGATGGTGCTTACCCCGATCAGCCCGTTCCGGCCGCGGCGCTGGCGCGGCGCGATCCTGCCCAACGAGGCTGTGGTTGTGATCGAGGTGCTCGAACCGGGGAAGCGGCCGGTGAGCGCGGTCGCCGACAACACCGAATTTCGCGATGTGGTCGCCGTGGAAGTCAAGGAGGCGAGCGACGTCGACATCGTCATGATGTTCGACCCTGGCCACAGTCTCGCCGAGCGAATCTTGCGGGAACAGTTCGACTACTGAGACGGCTCACGGCCGCCAGGCTTGCGCGATGTCGGCGAGCGCCGGCCTCTCTCTCTCCTCCGGCTTTTCCTTCGCTGTGCCGATATAGACGAAGCCGGCGACGCGCTCATTGTCGGCAAGTTTCAGCGCGGCGCGCACGCCTTGACTATAGCCGTACCACTCGGTGATCCACTGTGCGCCATAACCGAGCGCGGTCGCGGCAATCAGGAGATTCTGGCAGGTGGCCCCAGTAGAAAGCATCTGCTCCCATTCCGGCGCCGCCGCGTTCTTCACCATGCGCGAGATCACCGCGATCACGAGCGGCGCGCGCAGGAAGCGGTTGGTCTCGGTCTCTAGCCGGAATTGGCTCGGGTCCTTCTCTTCGGTTTTGCAGATTTCAGCGAGGATCCTGCCAAAGTCTCTGCGGGCGTCGCCCTGGAAAAGGAGAAAGCGCCAAGGAACGAGCTTCTTGTGGTCCGGCACGCGCGCGGCCGCCATCAGCAGCTGCTCAATCTCGTCCGCGGTCGGTCCGGGCTCGCCGAGTCTGTTGGCTGAGACCGAGCGGCGCGTCAGCAGATGATCGACGATCTGATTTGTCATGGGGACGCGGGCACCTATGGAAGGGCTGGTTCCCCTAGCGTGAAAAGCCATGCGAAACAATGATCGAAGCGAGCAGGGTTACCCCAAATCTGCCTTAGTCGTGGCCGAATTTCGCTTAAGTGCGAGGGGGATGACCGGGGTATAAGGCTGGCGGCGGACTGACGGGAGCGAACGCTATGGGAGGGAAGCGCTGCGCAGGGCTGGGGCATCTGCTTGTGCCCATCGCCCTTTTTTGCGCGAGCGCGGCGAGCGCCGAGGACCAGAAAGCCTCGTCCCCACAAGCATCGACGATCATCGTGCTCGACGGCTCGCGCAGCATGTGGACGCGGCTCGGCGGACAAAGCAAAGTCGGCATCGTGCGCTCAGTCCTCGGCGAAGCCTTCGCCACTTATGAGGACCGCGTCGCCTTCGGGCTTGTGGGGTTCGGCCACCGCGGGGGCGGGACGTGCACCGAGGCTGAGCTTCTGGCGAAGCCCGGTGAGCTTAGCTCGAAGACCACCGGCAAGCTGTTGTTCGGCGCGGGCTTCAAACCGAAGACGACGAAGCCGGTCGCGGCAGCGCTGGTCGAGGCAGCGAAGCAAACGCCGGGCTCCGGGCTCGACATTGTGCTCATCACCGACGGGCCGGACAGTTGCAAGGCGAATGTCTGCGCAACGGCGAAATCGCTGAAGCAGGCGGCGCCGGGATTGCGCATTCACGTGATCGGCTTCGACCCCAAGGCGAAGCAAAGCGTGAAGGGTCTCGCTTGCGTGGCGCAAAGTACCGGGGGCCAGTTTCTGACCGCCGCCAATGCCGGCGACCTGAAGCAGGACCTCACAACCGTCCTCGATGCCGTCGCCAAGCCAACGCCGAAACCCGCCCCCGTCGCGCAAAACCTAAGCGTGCCTGGCGCGGCACCGCCTGCACCCACGTCATTACCCGCATCCGCCGCCCCGCCTTCCCCGGCCGCCGGCGCGGCGCCACCTGCGCAAGCACCGATAGCCCAAGCTCAACCCTCACAAGGCCCCACGCCTCATCCGGTGCCGACGATTTCTATCCCTCCCCCTCCGGCTCAGAGCACTCCGGCTGGCAGCGCGCCGACCCAGAGTGCCCAGCCCAAGAGCACCGCCGCCCAAGCGCCCTCGTCACCGAACCCGCAGCATTCGGGGTCCGTGGGGCCACCGGCTCCAACTCAGACCGACATGCCGAACCTCGTCGGCCTTCCGCCGCATGAAAGTGCGGCACCATCCAAGACACCGCCTGAGCCGGTCTCGGGGGTGCCCATCCCCGTAACACTCAGGGCCCTGCTCACCGAAGGCGGGCCTCAGGTCAAGTCCGGCTTGATCTGGCGCGTATTCACGCCGGAGCCAGGGCCGAACGGCGCCCGCAAGCTCGTTAGCACCCATCGCGACGCCATGCCGACGGCGGCGCTGGTGCCCGGAGAGTATCTCGTCAATGCCGCCTACGGCCTCTCCAACCTCACCAAGAAGATAAAGGTCGAGAGCGGCCGGTCGCTTGAGGAGACATTCGTCCTGAACACCGGCGGGCTGAAGCTCGCCGCCGTGCTGGCGAGCGGCGAGAGGCTCCCGCCTGCGAGCGTTCGCTTCGACATCCTCTCCGACGAGGAGGACCAGTTCGGCAATCGCCACAATATCCTGGAAAACGCCAAGCCCGGGCTCGTTATCAGACTGAATGCCGGCGCCTATCACATCGTCAGCCTCTATGGCGACGCCAATGCCACCGTGCGCGCGGACGTGACCGTCGAGCCCGGCAAGATCACCGAGGCAACGGTCAAGCATGCCGCGGCACCGGTCACCTTCAAGCTCGTGCAAAGCCCTGGTGGTGAGGCACTGGCCGACACCAAATGGAGCATTCTCACCACGACCGGCGACGTGGTGAAGGAGAATACCGGCGCGCTGCCCACGCATATTCTCGCCGCCGGCAACTACGCCGTCGTCGCCAGCCACAACGGCGAAAGCTACACAAACAAGTTCAGTGTGGCTTCGGGTCAGACCGAACAGATCGAAGTCGTCATGCAGCAAGGTCCTGCCTCGCCGGAGGCCTTGAAGGCTATCACCGAACCGCCACCACCACCTCCGGCGCCTCCGCCGGGCCAATCCGTAGCATCGCCGGGGTCGCCCGACGCCGTGCCAGGCGTCCCCAGCACAACCGGCGCCCCGGTTTCGCCGGACAGTGGCATGGCCTTCGGCAGTGGCAATGGCGATGGCGCTACGCCGCGCGAGCCCGGGATTCTGCCAAATCCGGGGGCACTGCTTCGGCCGCGATTGCCTTGATCGCTGCGTCCAGCGGCAGCACCTGCTGCGCTTGCGATCCCAATCGTCTGACCGAGACGCTCTCCTCCTCCGCCTCGCGTTTTCCGACCACCAATAGCACCGGCACCTTGGCAAGCGAGTGCTCCCGCACTTTGTAATTAATCTTCTCGTTGCGGAGGTCCGCCTCCGCCCTGAGGCCAGTGCGCTTCAGCGCCTCGAGAACTTTCGTCGCGTAGGCGTCCGCGTCGGAGACGATGGGCGCGACCATCACCTGCACTGGCGCGAGCCATAGCGGGAGATGCCCGGCGTGGTGCTCGATCAGGATGCCAGTGAAGCGTTCGAGCGATCCGAACATGGCGCGGTGGACCATCACCGGCACGGTCTTCTCTCCGTCGGGCCCGACATAGAAGGCGCCGAGCCTCAGCGGCATGTTGAGATCGACCTGGATCGTGCCGCACTGCCAGTCGCGCCCGATCGCATCGCGCAACACGTATTCGAGCTTCGGCCCGTAGAACGCCCCCTCGCCAGGATTGAACTCGTAAGCGAGCCCAGCCGCCTCGACAGCGCGTTTCAGCGCGGCTTCCGCCTTGTCCCACACCTCGTCTGACCCGACCCGCTTGGTCGGCCGGTCGGCGAACTTGATGCTTACGTCCTCGAAGCCGAAATCGCGATAGATCGACAGCATCTGCTCGTTGAGCCGCACGCATTCTTCCGTGATCTGGTCCTCGGTGCAGAAGATATGAGCGTCGTCCTGAGTGAAGTGGCGGACGCGCAACAGCCCATGCAGCGCACCAGACGGTTCATAGCGGTGCACCTTGCCGAACTCAGCGATGCGCAACGGGAGATCGCGATAGCTCTTCAGCCCGTGCTTAAAGATCTGCACGTGACCCGGGCAGTTCATTGGCTTGCAGCAATAGACGCGCTCGTCGGGCGTCTCGGTGATGTACATGCTCTCGGCGAACTTCTCCCAATGGCCGGACTGCTCCCATAGCGCCCGGTCGAGCATGTCGGGAGAATTGACCTCGACATAGCCCCACGCCTGTTGGCGCCGCCGCATATAGCCAATCAGCGCCTGGAACAGTGCCCAGCCCTTAGGATGCCAGAACACCGCACCCGGCGCCTCTTCCTGGAAATGGAACAGGTCCATCTCGCGGCTCAAGCGGCGATGGTCGCGCTTCTCGGCCTCTTCGAGCTGATGGAGATAGGCGGCGAGTTCCTCTTCGCTTGCCCAGGCCGTACCGTAGATGCGCTGGAGCATCGGGTTGTTTGAGTCGCCACGC
>Ga0164303_10000164_pt1 | contig 13057 bp, 16 predicted proteins | sample Whisoiple_207_MG_FD_109715 | JGI IMG/M metagenome (GOLD analysis project Ga0164303, IMG submission 109715) | Soil microbial communities amended with pyrogenic organic matter from upstate New York, USA - Whitman soil sample_207_MG | ecosystem: Environmental > Terrestrial > Soil > Agricultural...
GACCCGGCGCGCGCCAGACTCCTGCCGCTTCCCTGAAGGCTGAAAGAGCCGGGTAAAGGCAATTTGTCAGGCAGTCATCCGTGACGAGTAGTGCCCGGCAAAACGGTGGCGCAATTCCATCTTCTGCACCTTGCCGGTCGCGCCGTATGTCAACGCATCGACGAAGACGATATCGTCCGGAATCCACCATTTGGCGATCTTGCCTTCGAGAAAAGCAATAATCGATCTTGCCGTGGCCGCATTGGAAGCGGTGGGCACAACAACAAGCAGCGGCCGCTCCTCCCATTGCGGGTGGGGAATGCCGATCACAGCGGCTTCGGCGACACCCGGACAACCCATCGCCAGGTTCTCAACATCGATCGAGCTGATCCACTCGCCGCCTGATTTGATGACGTCCTTTGCGCGATCGGTGAGCTGAATATAGTTGTCGCTATCGATGGTGGCGAGGTCTCCGGTATTGAACCAGCCATCCTCGAGCGGCGGCTTGTCCTCGCGGTAGTAGCCGCTGACGACCCAGGGGCCGCGCACCATGAACCTGCCGCTGGACTTGCCGTCGCGCGGGATTTCCTTGCCCTCCTCGTCGGCAATCTTGACATCGACGCCATAGATCGGCTGGCCCTGGGAGATCTTGCGGCGAAGCTGATGCTGCGGCGACAGTTTTGCGGTGTTTCGCGAAGGCTGCGGCGAGGTCCCGCAGGGGCTGGTTTCGGTCATGCCCCAGACATGCTTCACCGAGACGCCGAGGCGCTCAAAACCCTCGATCATGCTCGGTGCCGGCGCCGAGCCTGCGATGACGATTCGCTTGAGCGCTCCGGCCCCTTGGCCCTGCGTTTCGAAATGCTGCAACAGCTTCGCATACAGCGTCGGGACGCCGGCCGCGACAGTCACGCCTTCCGCCTCGATCAATTCGGCAATGCTTGCGGCATCCATCTTCGGCCCCGGCAGCACGAGTTTGGCGCCGACCATTGGAGCGGCATGCGTAAAGCCCCACGCGCCGTTGGCGTGAAACATTGGCGTCATCGGCAGGATCGTATCCAGCGCAGTAAAGCCCAGGGAATAGGCGCCGCTGATCGAGAGGCAATGCAGCACGTCGGAACGGTGCGAGTACAGCACGCCTTTGGGGTTGCCGGTCGTGCCCGAGGTGTAGAACAATGATGACGCGGACAACTCATCGAACACCGGCCACTGAAACTTTTCGTCGCCGCTATCCAAAAAATCCCCATAACACTGGATATTCGGGATGCTCGTCGCCGGCATCGCCGTCCTGTCCACCATCAGGACGAAGAGGCCGACGCTGGCAAGCTCCGGCGCGAGCTTCTCTACCATCGGCAGAAAAGAGCTCTCGAAAAACAGCACCTTGTCTTCGGCATGATTGGCAATGTAGGAAATCTGGGCCGCAATCAATCGCGGGTTGATCGCATGCCACACCGCGCCAAGACCGGTGACGCCATGTTCGATCTCGAAGTGCCGATAATTATTCCAGGCAAGCGTCGCTACCCGGTCGCCCGGCCCGACACCCCGGCGCCGCAGCGCATCGGCCAGCTTGCGCGTCCGGCGCGCGGCGTCCTTGTAGCCATAACGATGGATAGGACCTTCGACGGTGCGAGACACAATCTCGGTACTGCCGTGAAACCGGTCGGCATGCTGCAGAAGCGAGGACAGCAACAGCGGCTGATTTTGCATCAGGCCTTTCACGGATTTGCTCCTTCAAATTCGCCGGCGTCCGAATGTTTCGGGCGGATAGGCACAACCAATGCTGTCATCGAACGCCGTAAGCGCGTCGCGCCGACGCCGGCGTCACTCGGACCGCACGTCGAGCACTTCGCCGAACTGCTCCCAATTGGTGCCGCTCCAGCGCTGCAGTTGCAGTTGCGTCCAGATCATGTTGCTGGTCGCGCTGGTATTGATCGAGATGCCCGGCATGGAGGTCGGAAGCACGAAATCCTTCAGATTCTTGGCCTGCTTGACGATGTTTTCACGAGACAGATCATTGCCGCACTGCTTGAGGATTTGCTCGAGGATCAGACCCTGCTGATAACCGGTCAAATAGTTGGTATCGCCGACATCAGACCCCGGCAGATACTTATCGAAGAAAGCGCGAAAGCCCTTCATGCCCGCATCGTCGTTCCATTTCGAATCGGTGGGATCCTTGATGAATGTCCCCACGATCACGCCAACGGCATTGTCAAATCCAGCCGGCTTCAGAGTTGCCGATACCGAACTCGACGGAAAATTGACGATCAGCGTCGGCTTCCATCCGATCTCGGCTACCTTGCGAATGGCCTGAGCGGAGAATTTCGGGGTGCCCGCGACCAGCAGCGCTTCGGCGCCGGAGCTCTTCAGGGTGACGACCTGCGAGTCAACCGTCGGATCGCTGATTTCGTAAGCCGCCGTGACTACCTTCTGGTCGAAATCGCTCTTGAGGAATGCCTTGAAGGCGTTGACGTAATCCTTGCCGAGATCATCGTTCTGATAAAGGATGGCGTATTTCGCGTTCGGCAATGCCCTGCTCAGATATTTGGCGTAGATTTTTCCTTCGGTGTCGAAGCTGACCAGGCCCGTTGTCGTCAGGGGAAAATCCGCGACATTGGTGAACTTGTTCGATCCGCTGACGATGGCGATGGTTGGAACGCCTTTCAGCGCCAGGTATTTGGCCGATGCGGTATTTCCCGGCGTGCCGAGCTGACTGAAAATGAAGGCGACCTCATCGCTCTCCACAAGCTTGCGGACATGTTCCACCGCTTTCGGCGGGCTGTAGGCGTCATCCATCGCAATATAGTTGATCTTGCGCCCGTTGATGCCGCCGCGGTCGTTGATGGATTGAACGTAGGCAAGAACTCCCTTGCCGACGAGGCCGATCGATGACGCCGGACCGCTGAACGGGAAGGCGCCGCCGATCTTGATTTCGGTGGCGGTAACGCCCGGCGCATCTGCGGCGAAGGCCGGTGCGGATAGGGCGAGCATCAGCGCAGATGCAAGTGTGAGCCTTCCGAGCATGACTTCCTCCCGTGTGGAAACGCGGTCCTGCCTTCTGGTGCCTGGATACACCGAACTTTTCTGCGACAAACTACAGTTCTTTTTTAGAACTAGTCAAGCCTTTCCGGCAATTCTCGATCCTGCCCCCAGCTTCAACCCGGCACCCGGACTTTAAACGCAAGGGGTTGCGGCTGTGATTTCAAGAGGATGGCCGGTGTGGATTGTCGTTTGGAAGTAGGTACTTTTCCGCGAATTATCCGTCCGCAAGCACGTGCGCTCGCGAGCCCGCGCACAAAAGGGCGCGGCAACTGGAGCGCGGTCGCTGCCTCGCCGATTCCCCATCCGTCACATTCTATTTAGGAACTTGAATTATGCGTCAACCGGCAATGTCCGGGCCATTAAAATCAAGCGCGACTTCCAAAGGCTCACGCGCGACAGACGCTTTCGTGATGGGTTGGAGAAGTCCGATATTCGGAGTTCGGGAATATCAGGATTCGAACGAGAGTCTGGCTACCAGAACCGCTGAGCCGCAGCGCGAACTGAATGGAGACCCTCGATGACCAGATACGCATTCCTTGGGTTGGCCTCATTTCTCTCAGCGGCGATTGCAACTCCGGTACTCGCGCAACCAGTTATCCAGGAGCCGGGCGCATACGCCTTTCACTATCCCAATGGTGATTTGGGAATTGCATCCGCGCCATCGCAGCGGCGAGAAGCAGTTGTCGTGGGTGGCGGAGTAGCCGGCGCCAGGGCATTAGCACCGTCTTTCCATCCATCGGAAGTGGGACGCGAGACTACAACCAGACCCTGGACGGCGCCAGTAGGCCATCGCCAGCCGCGTGCAGCCGACGTTCCCGCATCGATCTCTGCATCTCAGGAGATCCTCGATCAGGAAGACGCGAATGTCGACCGCAAGATCGGCAACGTTTGCCGAGGCTGCTGAGCGCCCCAACCTGTACGATCACCCGAAAGTTTTACTATTCCGTCAGAAATCAGGAACTCCGAACGCTATGCGTGATGGATGCCTGCTTATGCATTCAGTCGGTGCCGAAAGGCTAACATCAGCTCTGCGTTACCCAGGATCATTCCGGCGGGCCAATCGTCTTTAATGGCATTTGGCAAGCGGCAATGCGCGTGCGCATGGCCGGTCGCGGCGGATGCCTTTGACATCGGAACATGACAAGCGGCGGTGTCCTTGTCGAAGGACCCGCAGCCGTTTTCAGAACCCGTCATCGGCCCTGCGGAAGCAGGCCCTGATGCGACAGCTAAGAGAAGCGCAAGTCGAATCGCCTTGATCTTTATTAGGGTCAGCCAAGACGGCTTGGATAGGTCGTAGGTGATGCGGTTCCGGGACATTTTCTCTCTGGCCACTGACAGCGAATGGATTGGCATTGCTGCAGAGGAGACCTCATGCGGAATCGCTTTATTCCGGGTTTTTCTTATTCAGTCATGTGGGAGCGTTGTACGATCCACACTTCATCAGCCATTGCATTTGATCCACCGCTATGGCTAACAAAAAAGCGCCCAGCCGGGGGTGGCGGCTGGGACGCTTTGGAGGCTCCGCCGGCCGAACGGCCCGGCGAATTTGCGTCTTAAGCGGGGCTACGCTGCCTCCAATACCAAGACTGACTTTGAGCCATCGATATTCCCCGAACCCTTGCGCTTCCTGCATTCCAAAAAACGCGTGGCGCGCCCAGATCGCTTCACGGCCGCCGTTGCTTGCAGAGACGGGGCTAGGGAAGCGGAACTTCAGCGAGAAGCACTCTCATTGGGGGAAGCGCGCAAGTATCAATTCCTGCGCGTAGCCGATGTGGATACGCACAAGACAAGCAGCACACACAGCGTCGCGCGCCTTCAATGCTTGTATGATGTCCTCGCACCCGTGCGCGGCGCGCTCGGGAACTCGCGGCTCACATTTGTGAGGGTGCCGCAGAGCTGGATTTGCAGCACAAGCCGCGCCAGCGCCTCGATCAGCGCAGCATTTCCGGATTGCTCGGCGATGGTCTCACAAAACTCGCGATTGCGCGCAGCATAAGTTTTGATGTCTGCGCGCTGCAGGGCGGTCACGGCTTCAATTAGTGTATTTTCAAGACGTCGGATGTCGCGGTCGCTCATCTGCGGGACCGCGAGCTCAACCGCGAAGCATTCAAGCCGCTTGTATAGTTCGTAAAGGTCCGCGGTCTCGTTGCGAGAAAAGCTGCGCACATAAAAGCCGCGGTAAGGCTTGATCTCGACCAGCCCTCCCATGGCCGGGGTCCCGATCGCCTCGCGAAACGGCGTCCGGCTCACCCGCAGCCTATCGATCACCTGCTTCTCGTCGAGCCATCCGCCGCTCGGCAATTCACCGGAGACGATCAGGCGCACGACCTCTTCATAGATCCGTTCCCTCAGCGTTTTCCTGGGAAGCTTTTCAAGGTCTTTGGTCAGCATGAACGATGCGTCTATCACACAGCCCATTGCAGGTTAGCACGTGCCGGTGGAGCATCCGGACGACTCACTCGTCTATTTCGTTTCCGGCACCGGCGATGCCGCAGAAAATGCCTGTTCAAATGTCGTCAGATCCGCGCTGGGCAAGTCCGAGACGGCAATGTAGGTGAACTGGGCATCGCTCCAGCTTCGGACGTTGTATCCCGCGATCGTTTGACCGGAGACCGATTGACCGGCCGGCAGGGTCGTCAGGCTGACCGTATGCGCGGCATGCTTGTAGACGATCGTTGCAACCGGCTCACGGCCAACGACATCCACACGACCACCCACGAGCACGAAGCCCTGCGCCGCGAGGTCAGGTACCTGCGGCGATTCCGGCAGGCGTGAGGTGAACCACGGCTTGACCGTATGGCGGTCGGAAGACGCAATGTCGAATGGCTGAGTGGCCAATTGACCCCGGATATGACCTGCAACAACCTGGCCAGCGACATCCTCACGTTGACCGTAGCGATCGAGCGTCAGCATCACGGAACTCGAGATCACCGCGCCGAATACCGCGGCTGCGGCCAGCGCCTGAAACGACCAGCTTCGACGAGTGAGACGCCCCGCCTGGGCGAAACGTCCCGGCTCCCCCGGGCGTTCTGCGTCCAATGCAGAGTTTATGCGGGCCTGAAGACCCGGCGGCATCTCAAATTGCGGAAGTGAACGAACCGCGCGGCGCAATGACAGCAACCGGTCATATCGGGCCTTCAACGATTCATCGTCAGCCAACCGCCGCTCGAACTCAATCGCGGAAACCGGATCGAGCTCACCGTCGCAGTAGGCGTTCATCCGCAGATCGTCGTTATCTTTTATCGATGCAATCATAGTTTTACTTTCGGTCTCCGAGTAGAGCGATCAGCAGCTGCCTGCCCCGGGACAGACGGGACATCACCGTGCCGATTGGAACATTGGTGATCTCCGCGATATCGCGATAGTTCAATTGATTCATTTCCCTCAGGACAATCACCTCGCGAAAGTGCGCCGGCAGTTGTGCAAGCGCGTGCTGAACCTCCACGGCATCGGCCTTGAAAAGCGCGATCTCCTCGGGTGTCTCAACTCTCGCCCCGTACGGGCCTTCATGCTCAAGTTCCTGTTGCTCGGCAACACTGAGGTCGTCGGTAAAAACGACAGCCTTTGGTCGGTTCTTCGTCAACCAGCTATAGGCGGCGTTGCGCACGATCGTCAGCGACCACGCGCGAGCGTTGATGGCACCAAAGCTCTTGATGCCGCGAAACGCCCGCAACGCGGCATCCTGCACAACGTCTTCGGCATCGTAGGCGTTGCCGGTGAGCCATTGCGCAAGACGATAGGCTTCGGCCATGTGCGGCAGAAAGACCTCGTCGAACATCGCGCGCTCATTCTTGTGCTGCACAATCGGGACCGGCGCTTGCTGCTGGCTAGACAAACGATCTGAGCCTTCCAACCGTTGTTTTAACACGGCCTGATCAAGTTCGGTATGCCGGAAGCTCGAGCGATGTACCGACAAGGGCGTCGTCATGTTTGGCACACCAGCATTCGAAGCCTCTGCGTTCATTTCACGATGACTTGCCCGACCATATGCGGATGCAGGCCGCAGAAATAGTCGAACGTGCCGGCGCTGGTGAACGTAAACGAATAGGAGTCGTCGGTGTCGAGCGCCTTCGACCGAAAGGTCGTCTTCTTCTCGACTATCGTGTGCGGAATGTCGTCGTGATTGACCCACTTGACCGTGGTTCCCACGGCGACCGTCAATTCCTTGGGCGTGAAGGTGAAATTGTCGATCGTAATCTCGTTGGCGTCCTTCTTCGTGGCATCCTGCGCGGCTACCGCACCTAACGCCAGCATCGCCCCCATGACCGGGCCTAAAACTAACGCAACGACCAGGCCGCGATTGGGAACTAACCTGGCCGCTGCGAAGCGAAGTTGGTTGATCGAGATTTGCATGTGAGTCCTCGATCAACCGGCCAGCGTCTTGTCGATGATCGCGAGCGGCTTGTTGCCCTGCACTACGCTGACCGTGGACAACCCAAGCAAGGTGCGAAGCTTGTCGGCGGGGACAAGCATCGGGCCCGGCGAAGGCGCGCTGCCTGGAGCCGGCTGCGGGAAAGCCGTCGATAGTGCGGTGTGGAAGGTCATGTTGCCTTCGACTTTCTGTGCCAGTTGGTGAATGTGACCGTTCAGAACGGTGACTGAACCGAAGCGCTTGAGCAGGTTGAGCGCCTGCGTGCCATCCTCGGTGCCCCATCCCCATTCCTTGTAGATCACCTGCAGCGGGATGTGCGCAAACACCACGATCGGCGTGCTGTTCGACCTGTCCTTCAGATCGGCCTCGAGCCACGCGAGCTGCTCGGCGCCGAGGTTGCCCAGACCGCCGCCTTTCAGATCGACGACATTGACAAGCCCGATGAAGTGGATGCCGTGATCGTCATAGCTGTACCAGCCGGCGCCCTTCGAACCCTTGCCGTAGCGTTCGAGATAGGCCTTGCCGCGCTCTTCATCGATGATGTCGTGCTCGCCGGGCACCCAATGAATTGGCACGCCGGTCTCGCTGAATACCTTGTCGGCATCATCGAATTCGGCAGACTTGGAAAGATGCGTGATGTCGCCGGTGTGAATGATGAAGGACGGCTTGATCGGCATCGCCTTCACCTTGGCGACGGCTTCGCGCAGTGTGCCGAGCGCATCGGGGTTCGCCGGCTTGTTAAAACCGATGTGGCTGTCGCTCATCTGCAGAAACGTGAATCCGGCGGGTTCGGCCGCAAGCGCATCGCCGATCATGCCCAGTGAGTGGGGAACGCCGCCGCTGACAGTCCAAAGCACCCCGGTCCCCGCCCAGACCATGCATTCCAGCACTTCACGGCGGCCTAATCCCTGTCCACGATCGTCAGAGCGCTTCTTAGCCATGTCACATCTCCCTGCGGGGCCAAACGGCTCCCGATGGAGCCGCTAAACAGGAGACTCGGCCGTTTCGGGCTTTATTCCAAAATAATATGCAATTTTCGATATTCAGATTTCGTTACTGAAATCAAACGATTGCGATGGCCGGGCCAGCTGATGCTCGCTGCGCGAGCGAATTCCACCCGACAATGCGCCAAGATGCAGGCCAAGGTGCATTCAGCGCGATCGTCAACCCTCTCCCGGCTTGACGATGACTTTGCCTTTCATGTTCGGATGGATCGAGCACTGATAGTCATAATCGCCCGCGGTCGTGAAGGTGAATGAGAACGTTCCGTCTTTCACAAGCGTCTTTGATCGGAACGCTTTGTTCAGGTCGACCACGGTGTGGGGCATGGTCTCGACATTGACCCAAGTGACAGTGGTACCGGGCGCGATGGTGATCTCATTGGGAATGAAAGTGGAATGATCCATGCTCACCGTTACCGCCGGGCTGGTGGCAGCGCTATTCGGATCCTCCGCGAGGCCCGGGCTGGACGCCAGCGTGGTGAACAGGAAGAACAGTCTCAAAGCACGCAAGGCGCCTTGCGACTTGTAGCCATAGATCAAGGGAGTTTCCGCTTTTGCGGCGAATTGCATAGCGTCACGGACTGTCAAGACCAATCTCCTTGTTTCGTTGAAGCTTTCTGCCTGAGGCTCGTCGATCATCGCGCCTCCCGGCGGATTTCAACGCTCTTGAATCTCTTCGCGGAGCTCGACTCCTTTCCCTCCAAAGAAAGGACCCATAATTCCTTCGGGATATTCCCAACGCTGTCGTTCCCTCCCATTTGGGCTACGTGTCGCGCACAAAGAGCACGCAAAAAAGGCCCCAGCTTTGGGAGAAAAGCCGAGGCCAGGTGCAGCAAGGATTCAGGGGACTTAAGGGTCTGTCTTTCGGCTCGGAGCGACAGACAAATGCTTTTCCGGCAGCGCGCCACTCTCGTTCACGTCGCGATGTGCGTCATCGCAGCGGAGACTTGCTGCGTGCGCCTTTTATTCCCGCATTTTCTGCCCGGTCACGTGGAAAGCGGCCGGGAGCGGACACGCTGCTTCAGCGCGACGAGGCGTGTGAATCCAGATAGCATGGGCGAAACATGCTCGCGAGCTCGCGGCCGCTCAGGTAAATCATGCGGGGCGTCAGCCCGCCGCGCTGGTCGATCCAGCGCCGGACCTCGAATGGATACATCGAATACAGTGTCTGCGTTGCCTGAGGATTGGTTATTTTGCGACCTTTGGCATCGGGATCCCAGGCTGCATGGAATCCGAGCCGGGCACGGGAGGTCACGCATATCCTGTCGTGAGGAACCGTACCGAGAACGATGGTGCAGGCCGAAACACAGGAGCCGTCGATAATCACCCTCTCGCCTGAACTGCGCACGCTCTGATATTTCCCTACATAGGTTTCGATCCGGCCGCCCTGGTCCTGGGCAATTCGAAGCGCCGCGTCGCTTGCTCCAGTGCCCGCGAGGACGAATAGCGCCGCCACTAACCCTGCCAGGCATTTCATGACCATTCCCCTCTCAAGAATGCTTATGACCATTCCTCTTTCACGCAGCGGATCACTATCATTGAGCTGACTGTATTTAGCCGCCCATCATATCCCAAGCCGGTATTCGGGCGTAATTGCGATCCAAAATGTATATTATTGAGGGCAACAATATATTGCTGCGGCGGGTGCGCGGGCGTGCACCAAAGTCGCATCGGATCGCTCACCTGTTCGTGTGCCCGGGAATTTCGAAAATCACACCAGAGTCTTCCATCACGAGACCCGCGCGCATAGCGCAACAGGTCGGCAACATGGAAGGATTTCGAAGATGACCAATTTCAAACTTCTTAGCATGGCCGCCATTTTTTCAACGATGATCGCGACGCCGGGAATTGCTCAGGAAGCCGTTCAAGAGCCGGGCTTGCGGGCGTTTTACCAGAGCCTGCGTATCGGATCCCCATCAAGCGCGACAGCGAGCGCTATGGCATCGGCACGCAGCGGCTCCTATGCGAGCGCGCCAGTGAGGCGGACCGCGACGAAGCACTACGCTAACGCTCGCAAGATGTGACCGAGTCGCACTTGGATCGGTCGCGTTCAGCGCGATTTTGCGAGTCAGCACCTACCGGTAGCAAAGGCGGTCCAACCGGGCCGCCTTTGCTGTTGGACCCTGTCATTCAAATCCGAATCAGACCGGCGCAATGTAGCGAACCAGGCAAAGGCTGACGACCAGCAGAAACAGCAGTGACAGGGTTACGGCCGCCGTGACTTTTCCCCCGACCCGGCCGATCACGCGCAGGTCGACCCCGAGACCGAGTGCCGCCATCGACATGATGGTGAGGATGCTTGCGATCCTCTGCAGCGGGAAAACGGCGCCGTCGGGTATCAGCGACAGCGAGCGCAGTGTCGCCAGTGCGAAGAACCCCACAATGAACCACGGCACGGTCTTGAAGAAGCTGTTCGGCTCGATCACGCCTGACGATCGATCGCCCCGCAAGCTTCGCGCAAATACCGCTATGCATGCGACGACCGGGCCGAGCATCATGACCCTGATCAATTTCACCAGGGTGCCGGTTTGCGTACTCACGAGCCCCGCCGGTATGGTCGCCGCAAGCACCTGCGGCACCGCGTAGACCGTCATTCCGGCCAGCACGCCATATTGGGTCTCCGAGAGGTGCAGAAGCGGAATCAGCAGCGGCAACCCCAGCACCACGATGACCCCGAGAACCGCGGTGAAGGAAATCGACGAGGCTACATCATCGGTGCTTGCTCCGATCACCGGAGCCACCGCGGCGATCGCCGAGTTGCCGCAGATCGAGTTGCCGCAGGCGATCAGGATCGAAAGGCGAACCGGCAGGCCGAGAGCCCGGCTTATGCCGAAGCTTACTGCAAGCGACAGAACAACGACGGTGACGATCGCAACGAGCAGCACGAGACCGGATGCCGCGATTGCGGCAATTGACAGCGAGGCTCCAAGCAGCGCCACGGCCACCTCAAGCACCTGTTTGGCGCTGAAGGCTATGCCCCCGCGCCAGCGGCCACCCGGCTCCCACAGGGTGCGTATCGCGGTCCCGAGCAGGATTGCGAGCACGATGGCTTCGACGTAGGGGTGGCTAACAAGGGTTTCTTCAAGAGCCTGTATCGTTACCGCGATCAGGGTGACGAGCGCACACAGCGCCATTCCCCAGGCCAGGGGAGCGGCTTTCCCAACCAATCCGCCATAGAACCCGGGATTTTTTGGAGAATCGACCTGATTGACCACGCGCTATCCTTCAAAGAGAAGGAATTATGCGCCAGATCACGGAAAATAGACAATATCAATTCCCGGATAGCCGATAGGCAGAGGTTACGTCTCGTCGTGGCCGGATCGCCGTGCCCGCCATCAGCGCCTTCGAAAACGCCTTTCGATCGATCGACTTTTTCTGAGGAGAAATCCGCTCAGGCCGCTAGCGAATAGCCGCGTGTACGGCTGCCTTGGCGCTGGGAAATTCGGAAGCCGGGTTTGCCGGATAGAAGACGACCCGGGCGGACACGATCACGATGACCAGGAGCCAGAAGGCATATTGACCGATCCGGCTCAGAACCGCGGACGCCGTTTTCGGCGCTTCGCGCTCGTCGCGCGCGACGTCTGGCAACACATCGCCATAAGCGTCAAATTTCTCGGTCAGCATCGTCATTTTCGGCCTCTTGCCTGCGATGATTTATGTCGCAAGACAGGCCGGCAAAACAATAGTTGGAACTTTCAATGTTCCGCCAACGACGAATACTTTCTTCCCTGTTTCAGGCCGCGGACAGATGGTTTTAAATCTGGAGCTCAAGAGCAGCAGATTTACCGGGATCCGGCGCGAGCGAAATCAGCTTCGAACGATTTCCTGAAATGCAAAAGGCCCCGGAAGGGCCTTTTGACATTCATACCGCGTCTTTTGCTGCCTTGACCGGGCGTGCTCTGACGATCTTTCGAGCCGGTTTGGCCTTGAACATCATCGGCTCGCCAGTGAACGGGTTTGTGCCTGCGCGTGCCTTGGTGGCGGGCTTCTTGATAACGACAAACTTGGCGAACCCAGGGACCAGGAAGACGCCGGCTTTCTTTAGTTCTTTGTAGCCGATGGTTGCCAAGGTCTCCAGCACGCCCTTCACGTCCTTCTTTGCCAGTTCGTTCTCGGCAGCGATCTTCTCGATTAGCTGCGACTTCGACATCTGCATGGCCATTTTGCCTCCTATGTGTTGATTCCCGTGACGGACAGTATTCGGGAATCCAGCCCGGAAACTGCGCAAATGTCGCGATCTGCACAACTTTGTTGATGTGCCTGGCCACCCTCACCGCGCGCAATCGCAAGTTGCGTCTTCCGGACCTGGCGCCGGGCCAGCATCGCGAGTCCTGCCGGATGGCGCGACCGCCATTGATCAAAAAGTGGATAGGTTTCCGGGGTTGAATGGGTGGTTGACTTGGCCACCATCAGCAATCAGAACAAAAAGCCTTAGTGATATCTGGTCGGAGTGGCAGGATTTGAACCTGCGACCCCTGCGTCCCGAACGTACCGTTTCACTTTGTACCTCTTGAATAATTGGTGTTTTTCGTCTCGTTCTTCGGCGATTGTGCCGTTTTGTTCACGGGGTTTCTGTCCCGTTTCTGTCCCGACATGCGGTCGGCAACATCGCTCTGGAAATCGGGGTGATGGTGACCGTAGACCCTCTCCAACACCTCGGGGCTCATAC
>Ga0164303_10000165_pt1 | contig 13038 bp, 15 predicted proteins | sample Whisoiple_207_MG_FD_109715 | JGI IMG/M metagenome (GOLD analysis project Ga0164303, IMG submission 109715) | Soil microbial communities amended with pyrogenic organic matter from upstate New York, USA - Whitman soil sample_207_MG | ecosystem: Environmental > Terrestrial > Soil > Agricultural...
AGCACGTGACCTGCTTGTCAACACTGGTCGGAAAACAAATATGTGATGGTAGAATTAAATGGCCAATGTTCTCATCATAGGTGCCAGCCGCGGGATCGGACTTGAAACGGTGAGGGCCGCGCTCCGCGCCGGCCACAGCGTTCGGGCCTTGGCGCGTTCTGCCGCAGGCATACCAATCGAAGATGCAAACCTCGATAAGGTGGCGGGCAACGCGCTCGATCCCGACACGATCAGCAGCGCACTCCAGGACATCGGCGTGGTAATCCAGACCCTGGGTGTCGACTTCTCACCTAGGTTGATCTTCGAAGGCACAAGGCTCTTCTCGGAATCCACACGCATTCTAGTCGATGCCATGAAGGCCGCGGGCGTGAAGCGGCTCATCACCGTGACAGGTCTTGGTGCTGGCGACAGCCGCGGTCATGGCGGTCTCCTTTATGATGCAGTCGTCTTTCCCTTGCTCTTGAAGCGTGTCTATAACGACAAGGACGTGCAGGAGTGGATTGTTAGGTCCTCAAGGCTCGACTGGACCATTGTGCGGCCAGGCCTTCTGAAAGACAGCCCTGCAACTGGTCGATGCCGCGTCCTGACGGCATCAAAGGATTGGCGCTTCGGCGCGATAAGCCGTGCGGATGTCGCGGACTTCCTCGTGCGGCAGGTTGATGACCGTACCCTGATCGGCACCACGCCGCTTCTCATTAGCTGAGCAGCCGGGGCATCCACACCAAGAGCTTAGCGTTGGCTATGGGTCATTCAGCGACATAGGCCTCCAGAAATCTCGCCTCGCGTTGTCCGCTTGGGCCCGAAAGCGGACATGGGGCACTCTCTCGAGCAAGGGCGAAAGCTTCTCCCCGCAACAAAGAAGGAGAAGCCCATATGGACACGCATGTTCACTGTGAAGCTGACACCAGAGTCACCCAACCTTGGAACAAGGGCAAAATCACCGGAGCAAAGCCGCCTCTTAGCCCGAAACATGTCTGGGCGATCAGAACACGGCTCCAATTGTTGAAACGCCTCAGGGATCTCGCGCTGTTTAACCTAGCCATCGACAGCAAACTTCGTGGGTGCGACTTGGTAAGTCTAAAGATCGCCGATGTGGCGCCCATGGTTATGCGGTCGATCGAGCCCCCGTTAGACAACGCAAAACAGGAAAGGCGGTTCGCTTCGAGATCACGGAGCAAACCCGCCAAGCGATCGACGACCATCTCTTGCACCGAAGAGAAGCGTCTAGTCCGTATCTCTTTCCTGGCCATGGTCCGGCAGACCACCTGACCACACGGCAGTATGCAAGACTGTTAGGCAACTGGCTCACGATGATTGGCCTTGATGCATGCTTCTATGGCACGCATTCACTCCGAAGGACCAAGGCAACTCTGATCTATAAGAAAACGGGAAATCTTCGAGCAGTTCAGCTCCTGCTTAGCCACACGAAGATCGAGAGTACGGTTCGCTATCTCGGAATCGAGGTCGATGATGCGCTCGCCGTAGCGGAGCAGATCGACGTCTGAAAAGAGAGGCAGAGCAGACATGCTCTGCCTCCCAACCTACGTCTGCTAAGTGCCATTAGCGGACATCGGGCTCAACCCGAGCGTGGCTTAGAAGCCTCATTGAATCGCGCGAGGCTTCCTTCGGCAACGTCCTTGGCGACGAGATGGGAAGGTCGAAGGTCCGATCCACGGAGGAGAAGTGGTTCTGAAGTCACAGGCTCATGTAGTCGGCGATATTCACCACCAATCTCTTGCCATTGAGAGCGGCGCCTACTTCGATGGTCGTTCGGCCCAAATTCAAGGAATGGACAAACACCTGAAAAACTTGAAAGGAAATCGTTGAGGCAAATCGCAAATGCGCGAGAAAGCCTCTCCCGGCGAACCGAACGAGCCGAACCTGCCGAGGCGAATTAGTCGGTCCTCGAATCGAACGTGGTCATCTGCCTGGATCTATGATCCAGCCCAACTCGTGTGCTTTCTCGTTGGCCGCCTGCCACGCCCGAGCGAGGAACTTTTCCTGAGTCATAGGGGCTCCCCGATCAATCTTCGACAAGAAATTCTTGACCAGAAGGTGCGCTGAGTGGGTCGGCTTGTAGTAGGTGACTCCGTAGCTGGTGGCCGGCAATATGACGATGATCTCATCGCCCAACACTTCGACCCGAAGTTCGCTCGATCCGGATCTAACTGGCGCAATAGCACCGGCCCGCCGACCGACCTCTGAGCCGGTCATTTGGCGGCGCGCCCTCGGAGCCTTTTTGATTGATGGACGCGCCTTGGACATTCGACGTAGGTGTGAATTAGTCGGGTCTAATCGTTCGCTGCACTTTGATTATTGATGAACAGCCAGGGGAAAGCTGGGATGGACGGAGCTGGATTGCCTAGCCAGGCTTCGCGCGTTGACCAGTTATGATCCAAATGGCAAAGGGGACACTTGATCTGCGAGTGAATGTCTGGAAGGCGTTCAAATGTTGCAGCGTCCATCTCGACGCCCGTTGAAAGTTCGCGTCCGGTGGTTGGACAACTAACCATGACAACGCTTGCGTGGCTCATGAGCGGCCTCCTCACACAATCCAGCCCAGCTCGCGCGCCTTATCGACAGCGACCTGAAATGCCTGGGTGCGAAACTCGGAGACATCGGGCGTCGTGACGCCTAGAGCGATCCAGCTATGCGCCAGTTCAAGATGCGGGGCGTCCGCTGATTTTCGATAAGTGATCGCGTCGTTCGTCGCGGGCCGCGTGACAGTGATCTGCCCGTCCACTATTTCGACCTGCAGGCCGTCAGCGTTCATCGGCTTTCATTCCAGTGACTGGACCGAAACTCACCGCTACAAGTACAGTGAAACGCTTCAGAGGCACCGAATCCCACAAAAAGTGGATGTGTCATGGCGAATAGAAAAATTCGGCCTCGGGATGATCTTCCTATCCGCCCACGGGTGCCCACCTAGGAAGGGATACGAGGATCGCCAGCTCAACTACCAGCCGCCCTAGTTTGTTCCGCCTTCTGCGAGCACCCGTCCGCTGTCTAGGGATCGAGGTGGATGATGCGCTTGCTGTAGCCGAGCAGATCGACGTCTGAAAACTGGGACAGAGCAGACATGCTCTGTCCCCAATCCAGGTCCGCTTTGCCAGAAGCGGACATTTTCGATCTTCAGATGATTTTTGCTTCGGCAGCAAGTGCTAGGCTGATTGAGCGAAATCGGCCGAGCATGTTTGCCCATCCCGTCTGGTCGTTCCAGTGCGATGTGCGCATGTTGCGGCTCTGGCTTGGCGGTCGACTCCATGAGGAGCGCGCTGGCGTGGAAGCTCAAACGGAAAGCTGACAGCGGCGCTTCGGTAGTCGACGCATCTCCCTCTCGGACGTCCGCCTTAAGTCAGTAGCCGACATCACCCCGATGTGGCGCGTCAGTCTGCTAAGTGCCAACACCGGACATCGCTAGAGCGGCAGAGGCACGCCCACAATTCAACGGATCACTGCGCCGCGCGCTCCGTGGCTTCCTCGACCTTCTGAATTTGATCGATATCCGTACGGTTCGTCGGCTCCGGTTCGAGATGGATTTCCCCTTTTTTGATCGTTCCGGTGAATGGGTTGGGGGATTCATAGTCGTTGCTGAACGAGCGGATATCCAAGCCGACGATCAACATGTTTGGGTGCCTAAACGTCCAAGAAGGCGCGGTTGGATAGCGCAGTAAGGCTCTCGATTTGACTTCGCGCTTTCCTAATCGAAGTCATTCGGCTCGCGGAGAAAGTCACGCATCGATAAGCGGACAACCGCATCGTTCTTGTGTTGCCAGACTAATGACTGACCGCAGTGGCTTCGTGGTATCCGTGTGGTCAATGATGAGCCGCTGATTAAGCTTCAGGTTGTCGATGAAGATGCAGGCCGGCTTCGGTGAACTGACCAAGCGACCTTGCGATATTGGCCATTTGTCGAACGAACGCTCAGGATTGGTGGCTGACGCAAATCCCCCGAAGCTGACGATATCCCACTTGTCATCCTTTCCGTCGACAAGAAACGAGATAATGCGACCGGTTGGACTCTTGTAGACGTTGAGTTTGTCGAACGTGAAATCCTCAGGCTCGTTGAGCGAAAGAACCTCGCTTACGTAACTGTCGAACGTGCGCCAGGGTGTAGCCTCAAAGAAGCCGAAACTACCCGGCTCGGGGTCGCCAGCAGCATCCTTACAGTCTTCTGACGAACATGATTCCTTGTAGACCGCAACATAGTATCCATAGCCAAACGGGCATTCGCCGGTGTTCAATGTGAAGTCTATGAACGTCCAGTTTCCGACCTTCTTCTCACAGGCTTCAGGTAATCCGGGCGGTACCATCGGGTTCATGCCGCACGCAAAGCCGGGCCCGACACACAGGTTGCTGCGCTCTTCGGGATCGGTATGACCGCCAATTCGCACGAAGTCGCGAATGTCGTCCCCCTGTTTCAAAGGCATCAAGCTGGTTGGCAATGCCCATGCATTCTCCTCGCTTGAAAACCAGTCCGCTACGAAGCCCTTGCCATCATCAAAGCGTCCCCCTGCCGAAATGAGGAAATCGGCACCGCGGTAGTAGACCTCGACCGTTCTGGATTCGCGCGCACGCGAGCGAAACTGCTGGAGCTCCATATTTCCGGGGTAACCCGCAGAACGCATGAGGTCGGTGATGAGGAGCGGCGGCCGGTAGTTCCCAAGTAAAGCCAACAATATGTATTCATCTGCCACCTCCATCATCAGGCTGTTGCGCTCCTCGCGCTGGAAATCGCTGCCTCCAGTGTATGCCCAAAGGCGCCAAGACATATCGTCGCCGCCGTTGGTGAGTAGCCGCGGATAGGACTTGAACTCGGGCTTGCGCCGAAATGGAACGGCCCGACGCAACTCGCTGCTCGACACGGCAAAGCGCGCATTAAGAAAGTCGAGCGTACTGCGCGCTGCCCGGCGCACATCGCAGCGAGTCGACTGTGGCGGTGCCGACGAATCGACTTTCTGTGAGCAATTCCCTGCGCCTACCCCAGCAAAGTTGGCGAGGGTTTGGAGAGCATTGTAGCTGATCGCCGCGTATGGGCGTGAATTCAATTCGTAGAAATCGTCCGTAAGAAACTGCCTGAGGCCGGCAAGAACCCATTTGGTCATGCCGTTCTTGTCATTGTTGTACTCATCGTTCTTGTCGCGATCGTAGAGAATGTTATTGGTGAGGTACCGCGCGATTTCAGTCGACCAGATATGGTTTTCGGTCTCGGGAATGGGCGTTGGGAGGCCGCTCAAATACAGGTACTCGTGTCGCTCGTCTTCGCCGCCGCGGACGGATAGCAACTTGTCGACAAGGTGATCACGCGCTGACGTTGACACCTTATTCCCATAGACATGATAGATGGCGATGTACTCGATGAGCCGCATGTCGTAATCACCGGGATCGCTTTTAAACAGAAGTATGCCTACCAACGCGCCAACGCCAACGCCCATGGCCAATGCGATCGGCGCAAGCGATGCAACAGAAATTGGAAAAATCAGGAAGATCAGCAACGCCGCGATGGACATGCCAAGTGCGGCGGCGACAGCGGTACGGATTAAACCACCGGCATTTGTCCCAGGTCGAGAATTCTGTTTGGAAGCAAGAATTGCGGCGCTAACGGCGTCGCGAAGCTCGACTGGCGACTTGTAGCAATTTCCCCCTTTCAGGGGTTCGGTCGGATGCAATGGGTTTGTGGGATCGGGGGGAATTGCTGCGAGGAGATCCGCGGCTCTCAGCCAAGTAAGCGCCGGCGTTCCGTTAAGTTCTTCATAGTGCTCGCTGTCTCCATCCAGATCGCGTAACGAGCCTGCGCATAGCCGTCCCAAAATTCCGAATTCTTCATTGAAGTCGACTTTCGCGAGGTCCGGTACATCCAAAATGCCGCCCGGTATTTTGAATAGAGCCGGATCGGTTGCAGGCGGAGGAACTTGCTGAATCGAGCGCGGCAATCGATCGACGAAAATGGGAAACGACCAACCCTGGTCGCAACTCTTGCCGAAGAAACCGTCCTCGCATCCTTCGACATAAATGGTGTAGGTCCCCTCGTTACTCGCATCGATCCTAAAGAATCCCCGGTCACCGCTACCTGCCTCGGCTTGTTGTGCTTCGTCCTCATGTTGCTCGGCAACGGACTTTTCGTTGTCTTCGCGGTCCCAGCGGATGAGAAAGCTATCGTAAGAGAAGGGCTTGGCCGGGCCCCATCTAACAGAGATGAATGGTAGTCGATGCGCTGGCTGAGATGGGTCTTTCGGCTGGAGGCCGCTAATCACAAAATCAGGCGTTTTCGCACCGTTCGCGAATGTCGGATAATGGGCAATTTCGCCCCACTCGAAAGTCTGATACTTGCCGCCGAAAGCGAGACGCGGCCGTATCCGATTGAGCGGTTTTCCAAACGTATCGCAGCCGCCCCGGGCAATAAATGTGTCCAATATCTTGCCTTGGGGATGACAAACGGGATCGACCGTCGTCAGGCATTGGCATTGACTGTTCCCGACGCAAGTCGGCGGCAGGGCGGCGCCCAACACTTGGCCGCAACTCGCTCTTGCACCTTGGGGCAGGCTAACAGCGATAACAAAGACAGCACTGATGAGCAGTCGAGACATGTAGGGGTTTAGTACCGCCGCAGCATTCTTTGTCGCACACTGCTCAACCATGACTTGCTCTCGTTCACTAGAGTGTTTGACCGGTCGGTCCGTAAACTTCGCCCCTATAGGGTTAATGTCAGGGTCGCAACTCGCTCGGTAGAACAGCGGGAATAACGCAGCCACGTGTTCTAGTGACCCTTCATTGACAACATGCATCGATGTAAGTTTCGGACCGCCACTACGACGATCGTCTGAGCATAGGTCAGTTCGATGATCCAATGGGCTGTTTCAGTTGTCTCGCAAATTCGACTGTTCTTGATGCCGTTCGTCGACAGCGGCTATGGCCTGATCTACGACCGCGAGCTGAACCTTACTTGGCTGAAAGATGCCAACTATGCAAAAACTGTTGGCCGATCCCCCAATGGTGGGATGACGTGGTATGAGGCCATGTCTTGGGTCGCGGGGCTTGGCTACTGCGGAGTGCGCGGCTGGAGACTCCCGAGCGCCTTCAATCTAGACGGGAGCGGTCCTTGCATCGGAGACAATTGCACTAATAACGAGCTCGGACGTCTACTAACCACTGCCAAGGACGTCTCGGCGGTGAATTTCCCCGATCCGTTCAGCACAATCTATTGGACCGCGACCGAAGCCTCGGATGAATTCGTCTATGGTTTCAAACTGGCAGGATTGAAACAAGGTAAGGTCGAGAAGGCGGCGAATACGCCTGTCAATGTTTTCGTTTTTCTCGCTTGGCCCGTCCATGACGGCGACGTGGCAGCCGAGATTGAAAAACGGTTGTCGACGGCAGTATTTCGCTCTCTTGCACTAATGTTTTTCAGGTTTCACCGTTCCGTTTCCGATAAGGCGGTTGCAGCCATCAAGATCGATGATGGGGTCGAAACGCCTGTTTGGACGTGTATACCGCAGCGTCAATGAGTGGCAGGAGGACTATCGCCGCCGACTAGCCTCGGCTTTGGGACGCTTTGGGTCATTAGCCGATATACGGCCCGTTCGAGTCATGTCCGCTTTGCGGAAGTGCAGGCTCGGAGATGTCCGATCTCCCCCAGGACAATGGAGGGTGCTGTCCCGGCAACACTTAATCGATGCGGACGCCTCGCGAGTCCATGCGATCGCCCGCCCTTATGGTGAAGCCTTCACCGGCTCGTTCTTGCGCAGGCGCAATTCGTAGTTCAGCCGGTATTTGCCGCCCTCGAAGCGCCAGATCAACGGCGTCATCATTCCGTCGATGACGGTGACGCCGGGCGTCAGGTCGGGAAAATTGTTGAACCGGCTCGGATCGTCGGGGCTGGAATCGTCGTCCTCCACCAGCTTCATGCCGGCATGCTCGACGAAGGTCAGCCGGGCGGGGAAGCCGAAATCGTCCGGCCAGTTCTTCTGCGCGGCGGAATCGTCGCAGTCATATTCGAGCGTGCCGCCAAGCGGGTACCGCTTGTTCATGCTGTCGATGGTGAGTTCGGTGTAGATGTCGTCGGAGCCGAGCTCGGGATTCGTCTCGTCCTCGCAGATCAGCGCCTTGAGTTCGAGGTTGCGCACGGTGGTTTCCATAAAGGCCCAGACCGAGACATCGCCGGCGCCGGCTGAGGCCTGGCGGATCACGACATAGCCGGTCGAGCCCGGACCCATCTTGTCGGTGAACTTGCGGCTGGTGCCGGACTCCTCGATGGGCGGCGGGCCGTTACCATTGGTGTTGACGAAGTCCTCCAGCGTCACCTTGAAATTGTCGGGATCGGGCAGGCCTTCGGCGGCGAGCTTGACGGTCTGGTAGGCGCCGCTGTCGGCGGCACCGACGACGTCGAATTCGAACCAAGCCTCGTCCTGCGTGCCGAACAGGCTGCCGGCCCCGGTCAGCGTCGCCATCTGCGGCTCCTCGCCCGGCTGCAGTAAACAGGCCTCTTCCCTGGTAGCGCAGTTGTGATGCCGGATCAGCAGCGCATAGTCGCCGGTGAAGTCGCGGTCCTTGCCGTTCATGCGAATGTAGAATTCGCGCGGCAGGACGAAGGTCTGGACGAACATCTTGCGCTCGCCCTCGGTGATCACCTCGGTGTCGCCGAAATAGCGTGAGATCGGCGTGGTCAAATTGTCCGGCAGATAGATGTCCATGTTGACGTCGGGTCGGTCGGGACCGATCGAATAGGTGCCGGCATCCGGCCGCACGACATGGAACCACTGCATGCTGCCGGGATAGCGGATCTCGGTGACATTGGTGCCGCCGACATGATCGATCAGTTCCTGTTCGCGCGGCTTGCCGTCGACCTTGGTCTTCTTCAGCGCGACCTTGTGGGCGATCTGCGGATGGCAGAAATAATTGCCTATGTTGAGGTCGGCGGTGACCATGTTGTGGTCGCTCTCCAGATCCACGAAATCTTTCGGGATCGTCATGTGCTGGATGCAGATCGGGCCTTCGATGCCGCCGCTCTCATAGCGCTTGGGCGAAGCCAATATGTAGTCGTAGCGTTCTGCGTCGATATGATTGGAAATGCCGGGATCGGTCGGCGAATTGGTGGCGGCCCAGGCATCGTAGAAATTGTCGGTCCAATAAGTACCGGGCGTGGCGAAGCGGCCCGCCCACTCGCCGGCCGGCTGGTGGAACAGCGGCACGTTGAGGTCGCCCATCATCAGCACGCGCTCCTGGCGGCGCTCAGAATCCGATAGCGGCGACAAGGTCGTCTCGATCAGTTTCTCGACCTGCGCGAACTGCCCCTCGCGTGCACCGGCGTTGATCTCTGGCGGGCTTTTGTCGAAATAATCGGCCTGCAGGTGCGAGAAGACGACCGTGTAGTTGCGCTGCGACGGCAGATGGCGCAGCCGCACGATGGCCGCGCCCTTGGCCGACAGGCAGTCGAAGCCTTCGCACGGCTCGAACAAAGTGAAACCGACCTCGTCGGTCTTGGCTTCAAGTGTCTCGTCCTTGGCATCGCCCCATTTGAAGCTCTGGTCCGGCAGCGGCAGGAATTTGAAATTGGCATTGGCAAACAGCATCAGCCCGCTGTCCTCGCCGTTGATCTTCTCGATCGGCAGCCCGTAGATGGCGACGGCCGCTGCCGGGCTCAGCCCGTTGAGGATGGCCTGCAGCGTGGCGCCGCGCAGCTGGATCAGGTCGGCATCGATCTTGCGGACATAGTTCGGATATTCAAGCTTCAGCTTGTCGACGAGGACCTGCTTGGCGTCCTCGTCCCAGGCCTCGTTGATAGCGATGATGTCGAAACGGCCGGCGTCCTTGAGGATGGTGTCGGCCAATTTCTTTGCCTGCGCTTCCGTCTTGCCGTTGATCTGCAACAGGCAGTCGGCGAATTGCGCATTGGCGCATTTGAAGATCGGCGACAGGAGATAGGCGTTGAAGGTCGCAACCCTGACCGATTCATGCTCCTGCGCCTGCAGCGATGCCGGAGCGGCCAGCGCGAGACCGGCAAGGGCAAGACCGGCAGGCAAGACAAGACGAACAAAAAGGCCCAATGCAAGATGCTTGAACATGACAGCCTCCGCGCTCTGGCTCCCGTCCTATCCCCGATATTATCACCATGAAAAGGTTCACACAGAGTGGGGAATTTCCGCGTCACGTCCGTTCTTCCCATCAAAGCGGACATTCATCAACGCGGTTTGCACGTCCGCTTAGTGCCAATAGCCGACATTGAGGAGCATCAAGCCCAATCCTTACTCGTTGGAAGCCCCAACTAGTTCTGGGGACTGGGGATTGCCGTCACGCTAGCGTCGAACGCGCTGTATGAACCCCTCGCATAGTAGACGTTTGGCGAGAACAAGTTTGCCCTCATCGTCAATCGCGTCTGGCAGGCTGCCGATGGTGAACACGTCGCCCGCTGCTATGTGTCGGATACAGGGCTCGACGAAGATCGGCATGGTGACATGCTTGCCGTTGAACGTGATCGAGATACGCTCGTCCGTCGTATCGAGTCGCCACGCAAGGTCGATCCGCAATCGCAGTTCGGTATCAAGGGTCAAACCATCCACCGCTGCAAGGTCAAGCAGGTGCCCTTCGAGCGATAGCGGTTCGGAAACCGTCGCCCACTTCACGGCCTCGTCCACTGCTCCAGCCGCGTCTGCGCCCTGCAGCAGAGCATCGAGCGCCTCACGAACCTGGCGAACCGAACGGTCACGGCTAGGAGGGTTATGCGCGAAACCTGGGATGAGGGCCTTCCTGAATCGCGAATCGTCCCGAATCGCCCTCTCTACGGTGGCGCTGATGATGGCGCCGACGGTGATGGGATGTATGCCAACCGTCAGGTGGAGTGATACCTCGTCACGAGCCTCGGCGACGTGCATGAATCCTCGGGGTAAATACAAGAAATCACCCGCTTCCATGGCAAACTCGCGTGTGATTTCACCAGGCTCCAAGCCCCGTTCATAGGGCTGGCCCCTGGTCGGGGCATCGACTGGACGTCCGAAGATCTGCCAATTCTTCGATCCGTTCGCCTGAAGCACCATGACGTCGTGCGTGTCGTAGTGCGGTAGCAAGCCAGTCTCGCCGGGTGGCGTTAGATACACATTGACCTGAGCCGCACCGGAGACCTCGCGGACATACCTTTGGGCGAGATCTCAGTGACCAGGATAAGCAGGCGTTGATCGAATACATGAAAACTTTCTGACGAGTGCCCTGCGCGTCGGCTGTCCGAAACGGAGGTCATCATGAATCGAGTTTTGCAGTTGGCAGTCCCCCTTGTGTTTGTCTTTGCGGCATCGGTTGCCTCATCCGCGGAAGAGAATGACGGGACCAAGCAGTCGGACGCAAAACTGACCTCTGTAGAGATGAAGAGCATCAGCTACGATCCAAAAAGTGTAGAGGTTCCGGTCGGTGGTTCGATCGTGTGGACCAACAAGGCGTTCACAAACCACACCGCGACTTCAGAAGACGACGGCAAGGCCTTCGACACTGGAGAGATCAAGCCTGGTGAAAGCTCGAGTCCAGTGGAGTTCGATAAGGAAGGCGAGTTCCAGTACCACTGCAAAATACACGGCAAGACAATGGGCGGAACGGTGGTGGTGAAACCGGACGCGGCGAATTGATCAATCCCAAGCAACGGGGCGTCGGCTTCGGCCGGCCCCGATTACGCGCCTGGCTTATTGAGGTGCCGGCGGGATCGTGGCATTGGGCACGGCCGGCTGCACGGGAGTGCCTTCTGGCTGAGGCTGAGCGCCTACCTGCTGCCTTATACGTGCTTCTGTCGCCTCCTTGGCAAGCTCGGCCTGGTGCTCGCGGGACGCTCGCATCATCTGAGCCCTTGCCCCTTGATATGCGACGTTGTCCACCGGGGGTCCATCGAAGGTCTTGCTGAAACCGCTGAGCGGAAGCGGGAAGGCCATCGTTTTTTGCTGCGCGTTCAGGGCAGCGACGATCATCTGCTTGCCCTTCCGCATCTTGTCGACAATCTCCCTGGACAGCTCCATTTGCACCTGACAGCTCGTCGGAAAGCAGACGGCATATTGCAGCTGAACCGGTTCGCCCTCGTCGATCTTGATCTGAACGCCGGCAGGCATCACCAGCGAATAGGCCGTCGGCACGTTGACCAGCAGGTGTTTCTTGTCTTCGCCTTCGATAGTGCGCACGGCGACGGAAATAAGAATCGCCCCTGTCTTGGGATCGAGCCCTTCGTGTCTGATGAGGCAAACCTGCTTATTGCCGGTCTTCTCATCCGTCGTGCAAACCTTGACCCAGCTGCTTTCGGCGCCCGCTCCCGCCGTCGTTGGCGCTGTCTTTGGTACCTCTTGGCCTTGTTGGGCGGTCGCGATAGTCGTTCCACACCCCAATGCAAACGCCGCAAGCAAGACCGGCCAGCCCATAAAGCGGAGCCCGTTCCATCCGTCCATCGACCTGCCCATATCGACCTCTCCTCGTTTCAATGGGCCAGTTTCAGGCGCTTGAACCGGGCCCCACGTTCCCCGCCCTGGGTCAACACCTGAAATGAGGCATGGACGTGATTGGCAGGATAGCGAGCGAACCGATCTTTTTCCAAGAGAGTCTCTTGGCCATCGGCCTCGGGCGGCACCCTCTCTATCTCTTTCTGAATTTCAAATAAACGGACCCCTCAGACCTCGTTCACGTGGCCCCTCTTAGCCCCTCCCGACAAAGGCCGGAGAAACCGGACCTTGGTCTTGAGGAGTTTTGTTATGGCCGTTCCACATCAGGCGGGGAGGGGTCTCAGGGTGCATCTCGACGGCGAGGAGATCGTCGTTTGGCAGCGCGGCACCGTCTTTCTCATCGCTTTCAAGAAAGCTCCGCGTCAGCCTCGCCTGATCGTCACGCGCAACTGGCTTCCCAACTTCGCGTCCAAACCTCTTGCCGAGTTCAGAGCGAGAGCGGCCCAGCTCGCGGTCAAACAAGGCCGGGCGCTTGGCTGGGGAGTTGTCGTCGCCTTGGCGAGCAAGCGCATCAGGCCAAGCCTGGTGGCGCGCGATCATCCGCGCCGTTTCACCGCCCGATAAGAGAGTTGTCGCC
>Ga0164303_10000166_pt1 | contig 12988 bp, 14 predicted proteins | sample Whisoiple_207_MG_FD_109715 | JGI IMG/M metagenome (GOLD analysis project Ga0164303, IMG submission 109715) | Soil microbial communities amended with pyrogenic organic matter from upstate New York, USA - Whitman soil sample_207_MG | ecosystem: Environmental > Terrestrial > Soil > Agricultural...
CCAAGTCTCGATGCAAAATCCCTCATAGGTTCTAAAAATGAGAGCTTGAATCTGGCAGCAGAGGATCATCCAGACAGGAATCTGTAAATGGCGTACATCCCACAGAATTGATTTTGGCATTTTATCCAGCCAATAACAATTTTGCTTCATTCTCTGGATATGTTAGTATAGATGGCAATCACACAATAACTTTATTGGAATAAAAATCGGAAAAGATTTACCTTCTGCATCTATACTATGTGATTAATAGTACTTTTACAATGTGTGGATAGAGAAGAATACAAAACAATAGAGGCAGAACATATTCTTGTTTCGTTTACTTTAGGAGTTGACATAGGAAATATCCCCTTCTGTAAGTATATCTCAAATATTATATATCATTCATATTAGCCTGGAGCAGATTACAATACATAGTTGCATAGGCAGATTTTTTTGTTACAACATGGGCATTTCTTATAGGATTGAACAAATGCACATCTCTTCCCATGTAATTCACATAAAAGAATCTTATACTGAGATACTTCAGCATTAGTAAATTCATTCATCCTAAAGACATGATTGTCGGCAGATTGATTAAAATCATATGCGAGCTACTTTGGAGAATCCAGTTAAAAAATATACACTATCCTATTATTGTGATCCAATTCCCTGTTTAGAATCTGGAATGTTTCCCAAATCTTTTCGTAGGCAATGCCCCATAAACCTCATAGAGCTTCGAATACGAAGTACCAAAGTCGATACTTTTGGATAATGCATTTTTTGTATTCTCAATTAACGATTTGATTTTGCTGTTATCACGAAGTTTAATGTACTCGGCAAGGGTGGCGGCCTGAAAGTTATATTTTCTGATAAGATCAATCACGAATGGGCTTTCGGTAAACAATGAAGCAATCAAACTCGGCTCATCAGTCAACATACTTTCGCTCAATAACGATTGTATCGCAAAACTAGTGCCTGATAACGACTTAAGACTATGCATATCTTGATCGGTTAAACATTGTGCAAAAAGTATGTTTACGTAATATGCTAATGATAATAATACAGACATATATCTATCGTGAGTTTTCCAGTCATTTATCACTATTATTTTCAGATTTAGAAAAAGGTCATTAAGGATGCTTAACTCTCTCTCTTCATTCTTGACTGGTATCATTAAAACTTTTTGTGTATTACGCTTAATTGATCCTGGGCCAAACATAGGATGGATACATAGCAAATTAATATGCCGTCTTATCTTTTTCAGAGTTCTAAAGGTGTTGTATTTTATTGAAGAAATTTCAATTAGAGAGGCGCCTTTTCGCATAAGTAGGGCGCATTTCTCTATTGTACTAACGGTATCCATAAGAGGAACACAAATGATTACAACGTCGGAGAGTGCTACGCACTCATCCAATGACTTACAAATGGTTAAACCAGATTGGCCGTGAAACTGGTTTGGCCGTATATCAAATACAAGTAAAGATTTGTGTCTCTTCGAAAAGTATCTTACGAACCACTTTCCCATTTTCCCAAGCCAGCCCACGATTCCGATTGTTTTTGGTGACAAGGCTATTTGGAAGACCATATCCTCTCAAATTTTTCCATCCCCTCAGCAAGCAATGCTTCCGGCTGGCATGCAGAAATCCTTATGAAATTGTGATAATGGTCACCAAAGGCGCTCCCAGGTGCAACTGCTACTCCGGACTGCAAGAGCTTTTCTACTAGAGATAAATCTTTGCGATTTGATCCCTCTCCAATCTTTGGAAAAACATAGAAAGAACCGTCGGGCTTAAAATATGGTATCGATAATCTGCGAAGAATAGTCGTAATTATTTCGAGCCTTTGTTTAAAAAGCTGAGTGTTATCTATGCCAATATCCTTTAAGGCAGCCAAAGCGGAGTATTGAATTGGTTCAGAAACACTAGTAACTGCCAAAGCTTGAATATTTTTGACTTTGTCAATGATATCCTTTATAGCAACAATATATCCAATTCTAAATCCAGTCATTGCGAAGCGTTTCGAAAAGCTAGAGATCATAATGTTTCTGTTATAGTCGTTTTTCAAAATGCTCTGAAATCTAGTGAACGTATAGCTAGAGTAGACTTCGTCGCTTAGTAGATAAATACTATTATCTTTTGCGATTTGATGTATTTTTCCAAGTATTTTATCGTCGAGTATCTTCCCAGTTGGATTATTGGGATAATTTATAATTATCATTTTTGTATTGTCGTTTATCATACATTCTAGCTCCTTAACACTCGGTGTCCAGGCATTTTCAAGACTTGTCCTTAGTGACCTAATTCTGGCCCCAACAAAATCTGTACATTCCTTATAGGCAGGCCAAGCAGGTTCAATCGATATCACTTCCTCACTAGGCCGCACTAATGCTACAATAGCTGCAAACACCCCAAACCTTGCACCTGGAGTGACCAAAATATTATTATCAGCCACACCAAATCCCACATCATTAGCTATACTTTGTCTCAATTTTGATATCCCTACAGTCTCGGTGTAATGATAATGGCCAGAGTCATAGGCCTCAATCAATGCATTACGAATAGCTGGTGGTGCCCTAAAGTCTGGTTCTCCGACTTCCATATGTATTATTTTTTTTCCTGTTGCTTCCAATTGCTTAGCTTTATTAAATATACTCAAATGAGTTTGTTTTCCGTCCTTTTGCTGAATCTCTTGAACCCTGACTGACGCTGAAAGCAAGACATTTAACAATTGACTTGCAAATCTTGAATCTAATCCAATGTCTTTGGATAACGACATCACCGATTTCCGGATATCATCTTCCGCATTCCGATCAGTAACTTCTATACTAAGATTTGACTTGATCTCTCCGATCTCTTTGGCGATTTCCATCCTTTTTTGAACTTTGAGAAAAATTTCGTTCGTGAGATCACGCATTTGAAGCCTTAAATTCTCGATGTTTGTAATGGTCAGTCCTCCTCTTACCCCTTTAGCACAGCTGGTACATGCCCACTTTTAATCGCATGATCAGTCAAAACTATAGAGACCATTGATTCTACTACTGGAGCTGCTCGAGGGACCACGCATGGATCATGCCGTCCAGGCACGCTCAATTCTACTTCGCCACCGGTGACCATGTTGAGTGTACGTTGCGGCTTCAAAATCGAAGCCGCTGGCTTAAATCCAATCCTAATAACAAGTGGCATCCCGTCAGACAAACCACCCAAAATACCTCCAGAATTGTTAGTTCTAGTCATTACCTTGTTCCCATTTTTATAAAACGTATCATTATTTTCTGAACCACGTAAGCTGCAACCGGTAAAACCCGAGCCGAATTCAATGGCCTTTACAGCGGGTATGCTAAATAGAGCTTTACTAAGATCAGATTCTAGTGAGCTAAAAATTGGTTCTCCCAATCCAACAGGCATACCTACGGTCACAGATTCGACAATACCCCCTAGCGAGTCCCCGTCTCTTCTGGCTTTTAGAATCGACTCTCGCATTTTTTTCGCCACTTCATTGTCTGGACACCTAATGTCGTTTGTATATCTGTCTTTTTGCGCATCACCAAACTGTATATCGTCCATACAAATCCTGCCTATTTGTTTCGTGTATGCTATCGTCTCAATACCTAGGGTATGACGCAATAGTTTCTGTGATACCGCACCCGCCATAACAAATGTAGCCGTCAATCTCCCGGAGAACCTTCCGCTACCTCGATGGTCTGAAAATCCCCCGTATTTAACAAACGACGTGTAATCTGAATGTCCAGGTCTTGGAACCGATTTCACAAAGTCGTAAGCCCTTGAATCAGAATCTTTATTCCAAATAATCATGCATATTGGAGCTCCCGTTGTTATATTATTAAATAAACCTGATAAGATAGAAACTTTGTCTGCTTCCATCCTTTGAGTCGTTACCGCAGATTGTCCTGGCCTTCTTTTATCCAATTCCTCCTGGACGTCAGATTCCGTTAAAGGCATGCCTGCTGGGCAACCGTCAATCACCACACCTATGCAAGTCCCATGGCTTTCACCAAAACTCATGGCTACAAATCGATCACCAATCGAATTTCCGGGCATGTTTCATTCCTCCGTAACCCATCTAATGGATTACTTTTTGACTTGACTCTGATATATACATTCAATCTCGTATCCAGAACCTAATCAGGTCGCTAATAAATCTTAGTTGTATACAAATTCGATTGGGCCTATGATTCCAATTCGGACTGAGGTAGAATGTCTGCTCCCAATCTTCTCATCTCACTAACAAACTGTGGATATGAAACATCAACAGACTCGGCCCCATTTACCTCAGACTTATTAGTAAGCATGGAAGCAATAGTGAAGGCCATAAACAATCTGTGATCGTCATGGGCATCTAAGTTCGCATTTCTTAAAGTTTCTGGTGCATTTATTCTAAGTTTGTCGGATTCTTCTTTAACAGATACACCCAATTTTACAAGTTCCTTCGATATATTTGCCACTCGGTCTGTCTCCTTTAATCTAGCGTGCTCTATTCCTTCAATATATACCGATGAACACGCTTTCAAAGCCAGTATAGACACGACCGGTAAAAGATCTGGACTATCTGTAAGTTCAAAATGTCCTCCGTTCAGCACCTCACATCCGTAAATTTTTGCCTCTCCCTTGTCGGTATCAATTACAATGCGACCTCCCATTTTTCTTATTATATCTATGATTTTTGAATCCCCCTGTGGCAATCGAAAATCCAATCCCTCAATTATCACTTCATTGCCTGTTAGAACACCGGCGGCCATCACCATAGCAGCTGAAGAGAAATCAGACGGTATCCTGAATGTAGTTCCTTTATAAGATCCAGGATCGACTGAAAGTATTGTATCTGCAGAGCCACTTACCTTGGCACCAAACCTATCCATTGTAGTAATCGTCGCATCAATATACGGCTTTGATACTTGTCTTCCAATTATCTCAATCCTAGTCGGCGAATCAGCACATACACTAGTAAGAAGCAACGAGGATACAAACTGACTCGAAACATTTCCCATGATCTTGGCTGTACCTCCTCTCATTCCTCCTCCTCTTGTGATTAGAGGCGGCGTACCATCATCTTTAGAAGAACAGCACTTAACCCCAAGCTGCTGTAAACCTAGAATCAGTGGATTCATTGGTCTTCTCCTTAAGCTAGCGTCACCGGTCAATATGGTAAATCCTCCGCTAGTCAAAGATGATATAGCAGCAATCATTCTAATTGTAGTCCCAGAGTTCTCAGCGTTGATTACATTCTCCGGAACTTTCAAACGATCACGTCCTTGTATTAATAATGCACCATCTTGGTATTCTATGTCGACACCTAGAGCCTTGCATGCATGGACAGTAGCAAGTGTGTCTCGAGCTAGTAACGGATTTCCAATTTTCGAATGACCATCAGCAAGTGAAGCAGCAGCTACTGCTCTATGAGTATAACTCTTGCTTGAGGGACAGTGAACTTTGCCTGAAATTTGTGATCTTTGAACAATTATACTAGTCAATTACTTCCACACTCGCTTTCTTATTGTTTAATTTAGAAACTAGTATTTTTCCATCATATCGCGAGAATGCAGCCAATATACTATCTTTGTTCTCTATATAAGTAACCGCTGCTGTAGATGGTCCATTACCGGATATTGATGCGGACAATGCACCAGCCTTGAGCGCGTCCAATGCAGGCCTAGAATCAAATCCAGATATACTAGACATAATCACTCCGTTTAATTTCATGGCCTTCCAGTAGTTTCCAGATTTTGCTAAATTAAATGAATCGAAGAAGAGATCAGACATTATTGGTAGACGAGATATGAAATCCCCTCTTGTTTCTTGCACTGGCAAAAATATCAAGGCGTATAAGTCTTCTGGAGCCCTATAATGCTTGAGCAACTCGTGTGAACGATTATCAGTAATAACTACGCCTCCATAATAACACGCAGCTGCGTCATCAAATGCTCCTGTAATAGTCACACCAGCTTTGATGGATGCAGCAATTGCCGATTCTAATACACATTTATCATCTGGGTTATCGCCAGTTATCTTGAAACATGCAAGTGATAGAGCGCTAGTGACGGCGCTAGAGCTTTTCAAGCCGTAACCAGCAGGAATTTCAGATATAATGTTAATGTTTATCTGATTTTGCGAAACGATATCTTTTGGTAAAATTATCAATGCCAAATCTTCAAGTAATTCTTTACCGATCTCTGTCTGGAGTTTTATTCCTCTTCCATTAGAGAGGCTTACTTCTGCACTAACTTTAAGGGAAATTCCTACAGCAGAGCCATATCCTGTACCGATAGCATTGAGTATAGATATTGCACCATGCACTGTAGCCATAACATGCCTCTTCAGATAAATTATTCACCAAATGGTCCAAGCAATGCTTTTTTCATTACCTCTAATGGTGCAGGAATTCCGGTCCAGATTTGGAATGATTCAGCACCCTGTTCTAGTAACATCTCGTACCCATAGACTACGGTAGCCCCTGCCTGTTTAGCGTTTTTAAGAAGATCAGTAAGAACTGGCTTATATACGATGTCATAAACTATACTTTCAGTAGGAATATTTTGAGCACCAATAATAGATTTTTCATCGTTCATTCCCAAAGGCAGCGCATTAACTATCACATCTGCTCGGTTCGAGAGTAATAGTACATCGTCTAGGCTAAAAGATTCACACTTTGCTCCCAGTGTATTTCCAATCTTGGCTAGTTCCTTAGCTCTGTCTATGTTCCGATTTATAATAGAGATCTTCAGATTCTCAGCTTTACTTGATAGAGCTACAACCACTGCACGTGCTGCCCCGCCAGCTCCTAATAGTAAAATATTCAATCCATTCAGATTAATTCCCCTCTTCACTAACGGTCTGAGGAATCCGCCAACATCAGTATTGTAGCCGTAGAGTTCACCGTCTATATTTTTAACTGTGTTCACAGCACCCGCTTGAGTTGCAACCCTATCCAAGACATCAATATACTTCAATATTCTTGTTTTGTGCGGTATAGTGACATTGAATCCCGCAAGCCTTACCTCCTTCAAGGAACAAATAGAGGCTTCCAATTCCAAATATGTTACCCTATACGCAATGTATGAACTTTCAAGTTTAAGAAAATTAAAGGCAGCGTTATGCATTGCAGGGGATAAGGAGTGTTCTATAGGGTCGCCTATTATGCAATATGTCTTAATGGATTTCTCCAATCCCATTCTTCATAAACATTCCATAATATAACCTTCTCATCTGATATATCGATAATTGTCCTGGCGCCACTGCACTTCTCAGGGAGGCATAGGTAAATGGCGCAGTTTTATACAGCGCACACAGTACCCTCGACAAAATGCCCTTTTCGCCCATAGCAAATGCTATTAGATTTAAACCCTCAGCGTCTTTATACAAATCTAATACTGAGATTGCGTCCTCGATGCTCTCAGCCATCGTAACAATCTTGATGTAATTGCTCATTAGCTTCATTTTAGACATAAGCGCTCTTAGCTCATCTGTATTCGGTGTCCGCTGGTCGTTATGCCAAGATACAAGTATTGTCGTATTTTTTTTTTTGAAATAGTTCATAAGATCATCATTTATCCTTAGAATATTGAATTCTATATCTAATAGCATCGGCCCTGAATCGGCAAGTCTGGTTAACCAGAATGTTCGTTCTTCGTTATTGCCTTTGAATTTTCCTAACTCGCTTTCGTCTCGCATAGTGTAAATTGACTTGCTCTTAATTTTTTCGGTTATTCGGAGTGCTTCGTCAAAATCTGAACTTCTCAAAAAGTCAAATCGAATTTCTAGAAAATCTGCTGCAGAATTTTGAGCTTTTGAAATATCGTTTTCAAGCTGCTCTAAGTTCTCAGCGGCAATTGAGACACATATCTTTGGCAATACACATAATACAAAAGAATTAGATTATTAACTTGTTCAAAGACATCGCAGACAACCGACCTCAATCCATCAAAACTGATCGCATACGTTAAACTTAGTCGTATGCATAGACATCAAGTAAATAAGCACCACCTTACAAACAACAAAAAAAAATGCTGCCAATTTTTGGAGTGGCATATAGAACACTATATTAACTGTATGATCATCATAATAATCTTGGATAAAATATTTGCCAAAATACATTTTATTTTAAATAATATAGAATAAGAAATTAACGCAAAAGACTTTCCGTATTTAAAGACATTAACGCTGGTTGTTGTGACCTATAAATCCGAAGGGATAAGTTCACAATGCCCGCGTAATTAGTCATCGATGAACGAAATGAGAAGGAATCTTCCTCCAATTTGCTATGAGAGCATTCGGCCTTATGTGTAGGCCTTCTTCTTTCAACCTATCTCTAGCTAATTTGACGTAGTCTTCGATGATATCCATTCCAACATATCGTCGTTTAAAGTGTGAGGCGACCTTGGTGGTTTGACCGCTGCCATTGAATGGATCTAGGATTGTGTCACCTTTGTAAGAATACAGCTTCATCAATCGATACGGTATCTCCTCGGGGAACGGACATGGATGGTTTATGTAACCTGGAGGGACAGGGGCAATATGCCATACCGAATTTGCTATTTCCTTAGTCCATTCTTCATGAGTCGCTGGCAATGCATCTCTTCTTTGGTTTCTACCTGAGTTCACGTTTCCTTTACGGAGGACCAGAATAAACTCGTGCATTATATTGGCTCGGTAATACTTTGGATAGGGATTTATTACAAACGATCCATATCTATTGGTTCCGCCCGTAACTTTATGCCAAATAATTTCCTCATGTAGATTCCACTTCCCATAAGGTTCAACGAGTCTAGAAAGGAGCATATGAGGCAAAGGTAACAAAGTCCCATTTACTAATTCGTTACCAATAACTATGCAACAATATCCACCCTCTTTAGTTACGCGAAATATGCTTTCGTTAAATATCTGCACCATATCAGATAAGTAATCTGAGGTTTCCTGTCTCAGTCTACCACGAAAGTATCCTCCATTCCTCGAAACATGCATATCATAATCAATTGCATTTCGGTATGGAGGAGAGGTGATAGTCAGCTGGATAGATTCTGGAGCGATCTTTTCTAGAACTGATTTGCAATGACCTACTGTGATGGTATTGAGAAGGCTTTCTTGAAGTAACATGGATATTAAGAAGTAAGTGTATCAATATGGCGTATACTTTAAAATAATAAACATCCAGATAAATAAATATTATTTTTTCAGAACATCATATATCTCATTTCTCTATCAGATATTCTTCTATTTCCATACCGAAATGTCTGCCTGAGCCTTGCTTTACCGACCCCAGGATCCTATCACCAATTTTCAATTCCGTGACTGAGACTATTGATCCATTAGATTTCACAAGTCTAATAGTTTCTGCATTCTGCAGGATTGTAGTACCAACTATGCCCTCAGTCTCACCTTTGATTAGCCTAAGGGGCCGAGTTTCAATTTTTGATCTACCAACGATAACCCGTCTAGATGCTCCATTGGTATTAACAGCCAAAATTTCAGAGCCTGCTTCAAGTTCCGATAGATACATCGTCTTACCCTCAGGGGTAAGAGTGTAGCAATGTACTGCTCCAGCATTCACCCTGAATGGTCGCGGTGATGTAAAAGACGATCCTATAGATTCGTTATGAACCAAGAATAGGAAGTTTGATTTGCTACCAATCAACATGCCTTCGCCTGTTGCGAGTATTGACGTAGTATCTACACAAACTCGTTCTCCTACGCCGACATCGATTACGTCTGTGATGTTAATTTCTTGAATAGGTAATGTTCTGTTCTCCATATAATTTTTAGAGTCACTTACTTCTTGCTCACTGTCGGTATCAAGTATTACTCCGTCGACCCCGAGCTCTAGAACTCCAAACATTGTTCGTACTTCTTCAGAATTTTTGGCGGTTGTATAGATTTTTGTCTCTGACTTGTGTATTCTTGCTATTATATTTTCAAGGGGAATAATTTTCCAATCTACTGAATCAACGATAACAAAATCTGCGCCCTTCTGAGATGCTAGTAGTATATCTTCTATATCGCCATCGCTTTTTACCTCTTTATAAATTCCAATTGATTTTCCTGAACCTCTCGATTTATTTAATTCTGTACTAGATTTACAAATCACCATATTAGCAGCTTCAGATTCGTACATTGTCTTGAATTTTGTTCCCTGCAATTTTCTTGGATCGACATATAGTACCTCGATTTCAGTTAATTTAGAAAGAAAGTTTGGAAGCTCTGATTCGGAAACTCGGGGCTTGATAACTAAAGTTTTCTTATTCATGTGTCGAGTCAAGGATTTTCATCGCCTCGTCCGATCGTTTACCCTTCATTATTATCTGATATAAAGCTCGCACCATTACTGGAGGACAACGGTGTTGAAATATATTTCTACCAAATGTTACACCTCTAGCTCCAGCTTCCATTGCATCATAACACATATCTAAAATTTCCTTATCGGTGTCAACTTTGGGTCCGCCTGCAATAACTATTGGCACTGGACAGCCCTTGACTACCTTCCTAAATGATGACACGTCTCCTGTATATACTACTTTAATGAGATCTGCACCTGCCTCTGCTCCAATTCTCGCTGCGTGGGCAACTACTTCGGGGTCATTTGGATCCTTCACATTCTCTCCTCTTGCGTACATCATTGCGACTAGGGGGACGCTCCATTCATCACACTTATCAGATATAGTTCCTAGCTTTTGCAGCATTTCCGGCTCCTCTTTTGCGCCAACGTTAATATGAACAGATACAGCATCAGCACCCAGACGTATTGCCTCTTCAACGCTCCCCAAAAGCATCTTTCTGTTGGGTGCAAGTCCCAGACTCGTACTGCCTGACAAATGGATTATTAGACCAATAGAAGTAGGTCTAGGCATTGACTTGACTATTCCCTTGTTAATGAGAACACATGTAAGTCCTACGTTTTCGCAGGAATAAATAAGGGTGTGTGCACTTTCCAAGCCTTGTATCGGTCCTAACGTTAGACCATGGTCCATTGGTATGCAGAGCATCTTTCCCTCGTTTGTTATTCGGTTTAGTCTTATATCTCTGCCAAAAACCATTATTGTAACAAGAATTCCTTACCTCCTTAAAAGTCATCTGGCATCGTTATCTTTGTTGTTTTGTACCCACTATTAACACTGGTGGCTGTCGCATCATTACTTTAATATACAAATTCACAGAACTAATGATTATAGTGATTGACGCCAGAAATATAGGCCTTAGGAACATAGAGGTCGCTGATACAAAGATAAGTTCAATCGATGGAGAAAATGGGAAGTTAATTTACAGAGGTTATGATATTCTAGATTTAGTTAATCATTCCACCTTCGAAGAAACTGCATACCTGTTAATATTCGGTGAACTGCCAAATTCGGACGAGTTGGATGACTTTACAAAACGTATGATAGAAGCAAGATCCTTACCAAGTCCAATTATCAGAAATCTCGTTAATAGGCCAAAACGAGCCGACCCTATGGACGTTGTTCAATCTGCCATATCAGAACTGCCAGATCATGATCTCAATATGGGAGAAGACTCAAAGAGTGCAAATATCAGAAGAGCAATTACTCTAATTGGTAAGATTCCTACAATCGTAGCCGCTTGGGATAGGATTAGGCATTCGCAGGATGTGCTTGAACCCCTAGAGGAAGGTAGCCATTCAGAGAATTTCCTTTATTTACTCCGCGGAGAACATCCTACTAAAGAAGAGGCAAAAATATTTGATATATCGCTAATTTTGCATGCGGAGCATAGCTTTAATGCTTCAACCTTTGCGGCAAGGGAAATCGCGTCAACCAGGGCGCATATGTATGCGGCCATTGCAGGTGCTGTTGGTGCCTTGTCAGGAGAACTTCATGGAGGTGCCAATGTTCAGGTGATGAAAATGCTTCTTGAAATAGGGGAGTCTAATAGTGCCAGAGATTGGGTACGCAATAGATTAAAAGAGGGGGGTAGAATAATGGGAATGGGTCATGCAGTGTATAGGACCACGGACCCTAGAGCGGAGGTCCTTCGGACTCTGTCACATATAATTTCTAAAGAACGAAATACAAAATGGTTTGAAATAACAGAACAAGTCGAAAAGGCAACTCAAGAATTCATGATTGCGAATAAGGGACAATCGATCTATGCGAATGTTGATCTCTATAGCGCTTCCCTTTACTACAGTCTGAACATCCCCTTAGATCTCAATACTCCAATTTTTTCAATTGCTAGAGCAGCAGGATGGACCGCTCATGTTATAGAAGAAAAATTTGCGGAAGCGGCGCCAAAGCCAGCCCTATATCGACCAAAGGCATCGTATGTAGGTAAGTATTGTGGCCCAATGGGGTGCGAATATATACCCATAGCCAGCAGATTGAATGAGGATCCGGATAACAATGAAACAAGGAAGAGAACATAGAGTGGAAAAACAAATCAATTTAGGATTCAGCATTAACGGGCTAATGCAAAGTTGAAGGTAAGCGTTCTATCCAAGACAGAAACATCTAGGATCATTGATTCGCTACGTATTAACTGGCCATTTAATAGCATTCCAAAAATAAAGACATTAAAGGTATATGAGGCTGAAAAGAACAAGTTTTTACTAAAAGCTGAGAACTTTGTAGCAGTAAGGGTTGATGAGCATCTTGTCCCATTTGTGGGAAGTGAGGATCTTTTGCGGCATTTTCCATTCGTTACTGTTGATATGAAAGCAGTCAAGTTCGTGTGCAACGGGGCCAATATTATGAGACCTGGTATCACTACTTTTCAATTCTTCGAAAAGGATTCTATCGTAGTGATCAAGGACGAAAGTCACTTCAAAGCACTGTCCGTGGGCATCGCGCTAGAGAGTAGCGCCGATGCAACTCCCAAAAATAGGGGCTGCATAATTTGTAATATTCATTACGTAGGCGATAAGGTTTGGGAAGTGTATAAGGAAATAAGAGACTAAAAGAACAGGCCTTGTTCATCTTGTGTAATTACTTGCTGTTTGTTCGCGATCCAGTTGATTGGTCTCTTTCGTAATCACGTTATTGAATTAACAG
>Ga0164303_10000167_pt1 | contig 12980 bp, 14 predicted proteins | sample Whisoiple_207_MG_FD_109715 | JGI IMG/M metagenome (GOLD analysis project Ga0164303, IMG submission 109715) | Soil microbial communities amended with pyrogenic organic matter from upstate New York, USA - Whitman soil sample_207_MG | ecosystem: Environmental > Terrestrial > Soil > Agricultural...
ACTTTAAAATCAAAATATAGATCATGTATCTTGTTATTCCTTAATGCGTTTTTGTCACCGCCTAGGTACGTAAGGCCATTTTTTGCCTTCTCCTAAGTTTGCCTCTCACCTAGTATACAATTTCTGAATTTGTAATATTTGTACTAGCGATGGCTTCTCCATCTATTCTTATATGTAGTCTTGGATAAAGCTGAATACCCCTGATAGGCGGATAAAAGCTATTGTTTGTACCCTGTCTTCGTCTGGTATTCGACTTGGCGCCTGGGACTATCTTAGATGGAAAGACATACATCCTATCGAGATGAACGATGAAATCGTAGCGGCTAAAATAACTGTATATGCAGAAAATGAAGAAGAATATTTTAGTTTCATAACCCCTGAAGCCATTGGAGTCTTTTCATCTCATCACTAACTAACTAAATCGCAGATTCTCCACGCCCCTTAGAGGCTAAATCTACTGCAGTTTGCACATCTGTTACAAATACCTTTCCTCCAAGAGCATCACCGCCCAATTTTTCAACAAGTTCGTTAATTAACCCTTCAACCTGATCATCTTTAATTATAACTTCAACCTTAGTCCTAGGAATATACTCTGGAGTGTAATGAGCAGTACCCCTGCCAATTGCAACGGATTCTGGTTTCACCTTTCCTCTCCCTTCAATTTTGTAATGGCTCATTCCGCCTGTATTGGCACTTTTCAGGATTTCACTAACAATATCTAATTTTCTATGTGGTATTATTATCTCAAATTTTTTCATGCAGAATTTGGTGTTCGGCCAAACTAAAAAACTTGCCTAAGCCAGCCAGAAACTAGTTAGTTAGTTCGGATTCAAAAGAAATCGAAAGGAGTTGCTACTTACAAAAAACCAAAAGAAATTAAACCTTCAATTACAAAGAAAGCAAATTTCGAGCCAATTAGTAGTAAGGCTAAGAAGGTAAAAAGCAAATTTAGAACTAATTAATTGATAACAAATAATGATTTTGTCTCTTAAGCGTAAGCGAATAAAAAGAAGGCGCTCTTAACTAGACTTTATCCACCACAAGTCTGGCAGCTGCCGCCTACACCTAATATATTAGTTCCATCATTCTCTCAGGTTCCGCCTTTCTGGGCGTCTTGACCAACTCCACCACTAGCTCCGATACCTCCTCCGCTAGCCCAGTTGGCATTTGCACCATGAGGAGAATTGGCACTTGCTCCGTTATGACGTTGAGTTATTGCCATTGCTGGTTGTTGACATTACGATAGCTGCTCCTGACACAATCGCTGCTACTACAATTACAGCCAGTAATATCGATTTATTCATGAATTTGTATTTTTCTCAAAATTATATAACATTATACAAATTGTCTAAAAGTGCTAAAAAAGTAAAATGGTGATGAATTATCGTAGAACTGTGGCAAATGGAGACTGCCCGCTATACAACTCATCTTCTTTTTTACTCCCCATTACTTGCAGCGGCGACCACAGTTAGTTCTGGCTTCTGGCTTTCATAATCTAAACCCCTCTAGCGCAATTTTGGAGGAAGTAACTGAAGTCCATTGACGTTCGTCAGTAAAATAGGACAAGTGGTTATTAGTGTTCGACGCTAAAGGAAATCTTTACAGCTGCATGATATTGCGTAATCTTTCCAGTACTTGGATCCACCTTTGCAGTCATGTCTATAATTTCAATACCATGTATTCCTTGCAGCGTCTTTTTAGCCTCATCCACTGCAGCCTGAGCCGCTTCTGTCCATCCTTTATCAGAGCTACCGATAACTTCGATTATTTTTGCAATATGAGTCATTATTATCATTTTGTTATGGTACTCATTTTTAATAAGTGATGAGCATAAAATGGAGCCATAGGATAAAAGGGAAGGTTATATCAACCAAAGTATCGGTAGACCAGTATAGAAAGTTTAAGTTGTTGACAGAATATCTATACCAAAAAGAACTAGCATATTTTCACACTCCATCTGCTGTTTTACGTAATCACGTAGAGGATTTATTAGACTATTACTGCAGCGAGGTAGACGACAGCATTGATAGATCAAAGGATCTAAACAACACTACCCATCCCCATACACCAATGCCTTCACCTCACTAATAGAGGAAGGGCAAGAAAATCGGGAAGTGATACAATGCAAACAATCTGAATCTGAGGAAGTGCCACGGTTCGCTCATGATTTTATATTAGAAAAGATTATTTCACGTTATAGTACTAAAAAAACTACAATATAATTAATGAACAGCAGTTACAAACGCAATCAAGAACAAAAGAGCTGCCACAATCAGTATCAGTAGATCTTCTACAAAAGGTAGACGATTTAGCAAATAGGGCGAAGGAAATTATTAATAGATTTCATGGAATTTATGAAGTTGCAAAGGCAGAAGGCTATCCTATTGACAAGATCGTAGAAGATAAAGAAAAATTAAAGGAGTTTTTAGGGTTCAGAAATATCAATTAGAATGTTATTGAATCCAGTCCAATCAGGAACATATCCCTAGAGGTGCAACAGATATAGGATTATAAGATGAAGGCAGGAACCATTAAGATTCCGATATCTCCAGGTTTGTTGCACAATTCGTTATGTTATAAGTGATACTGGTTTGGAAATCCCAGTATTACCTTATTTTTGCCTGCCGCGTCATCAAAATCTCTATTTGATTTGCTGATAGCATAATTATTGGTTTGAGGATTCATGATATTACCACGACTGAGGTAATTTTTAAACTACCTAATACCGTAATTGGATATGCTATTCTGCCATCTGCAACAATTTTGAGCTACTTTGTGTCTAGAGGATCGATGATTAGAGAGAACATTTTATCAATAGTAATCCCAGCATTTAACAATCAAACTTCATTATGCTGTCTGTCTAAAAAGATCGCGAGCTTGGTGTTTGTTATGTATGTCAGAGATGGATATTGCCGCATCCTACTGTAATTGTTCGTTCAGATTTATTTTATAAGTGATAGATCTTTCTTCTATTGTTAAAGAATCAACTGATAATTTAGCAGCGCTATTGATGACGGTTAACGCCCCATTTGGCAGTAATAATACCATGGTTACATTCGCTGCAGGGATAGCAGCCAACATTGAATACCTTGCCATTGACCCATTAATCTTTTTATTCAACAGTTTGATCTGTCTTCTATCTGGCCTATCTTTTATTGTATGATTACAAGAGGGCTACGGCATTTAAATGGGTAATACGCTGATTCTTGATGAGAGACGTACGTGAAAATAGCGATAGCATCACACATAACATTAGACTCAATAGACAATGAAGATAATTATTACTTGGGGGGCCCAGCGTGTTATTGTGGCTTAACTTGCAGACAACTGGGTTTTGAAACTATTCTAGTCACCAAAGTGGGAGAAGATCTTCCAGAGGATAAGCGAGATTTCCTAAATCGAAATCTTGTTAATATCAATCATTTTGAAAAAGAATGGCGAACTACAAAATTTTCTATTAGACAATACGATGATACTAGAAAACTGACTCTATTATCCAAATGTAAGCCACTCACGGTTGATGACGTTAATGATATAGATGCGGATGGTTGGATAGTAAGCCCCGTCATTGATGAGGTTCCGTTGGATGTCCTTAGAGCGATAACTAAGAAGGGAAAATTTGTAATGCTGGATCCGCAAGGTTATCTACGGAAAGTACAACCCTCCGGAACTATTTCACTTTATAGAAGCGTAGCTTTAGACTGGTCAGGCGTTTCTGCTGTCAAAGCAGATGAGCAGGAATATAAAAATCTTGGACCTATAAATGCTGACTTTGTGATTTCTGCAACACAAAGAGTAATTCATATGAACGAACATAAATTGAGGCTAGGCTATATTCCTACAGTAGACTCCACTGGGATAGGCGATATTCTATCAGCAGTATTTACCTGCATATACATTAGGGAAAAAGATTCAAGGTTGGCGATATGTAGCGCTGCTGGTGCTATAGTAGCAGCGCTCAAGGCAAACGGTATAGGTCTTGACAAAATACCTACAAAATCCAAAATAGAAGAATATGCTGCAATTTTTTCTAAAATATTTATTTAATACTCTGAATATTACTCAATAGATCTGAATTGAAGTTAGTGTAAAACTCTCCATAAGCAGAGCTAGGAGGAGTCTTAATCTCATTACTCTTGTAAAATCTTCAACGCCTATTAAAATCAAACAATGTCAAATCGATAAAAATATGGATAAAATGTATTAATATATTTTTTGTGAAAATAACGTACGTTGGCCAACAATACCAAAAACGACTTTTTACTCATACCACAAATGTGGACGACACATTCGAATCGATGGTCGTTGTGAATGTAAGGCAATATTTTTGGAAAGCTGCTAAATCGAACATGCATGTAATAATAATAACATTATACGCGACTATTTAGGTAGAAATTTCCTTACAAAGGCCACTTATAAGTTAAGACCAATCTTGGAGGCATTGCCTAGCCATGACCATATCCAGCGGGCATTGAGAGGAGCAAATAGTTCTATCAATGACAACTTAAAAGATCATGATCAAATTAATCGGTCAGCATTACTTGGAATGAACATATATCAATACCAACCCCAGGCCGAAGGCTATCATACCTACGATTAAAAATATTATCGCGAAAGCAGAGACCATACCACAGACCACAACAATAAGAACCGGGCGATAGCAGTTTAAAAAGGTACCCGCTGACCAAGCACAGCAGTTTATTCAATTACGTAACGAGGATAAGAATAGTCGGGAGATAAGCAGGCTAAGGGAGTAAGCAAATCGTCGATCCATTTTCGTGTACAAATTCAGCTTCCGACAAGGCTTCCCTTTAGCTAATGATTAAGCCTGTATACTTCCTCTTTTGTCTTCTGTACTTTATGCTGTATTCTATATTTCTCTTAGTATAGCCGTTATTCCTACCATGCATTTCCTATTCTTGGAGTACTTTATGAACAAACGAGATTGCGATTGATCCTTCACCTACTGCGGACGCAGCACGCTTGATACTACCGCCTCGTACATCACCTACTGTAAAAATACCCGGCAAACTAGTTCAAGCAAATACGGTTGACGTGTAGCATACCAGCCTGCGACGCTAAGACCTTCTGGGGATAGATCAAGGCCGGTACTTAAAACTTTTATCGTCTAGTGCGATGCAGCCATCGAGCCAACGGGTATTTGGATCGGAGCCAGTCATGACAAATATGTGATTGATTCGTGTTTCTCAGTATCTCCTGTTTGACTGTTTTGCCAGTACACGAAACCGAGCTGATTATCTCCTTCTACTGCTACTATCTCAGTTTGTGGTCGTAATGTGATCGTAGGGCTATTCTCTATTCTACGAATCAAGTACCGCGATATAGTAGCAGCCAAACCGGAGACCTTGGCTAGCATATGTACCTGTTTTGTAGTCTGTGCCAGAAACACAGCAGCCTGGCCAGCTGAGTTTCCCCCCCACCAACTACAATTACTTCTTTGCCTCCACACAACCGCGCTTCCACAAAGATAGCCCCATGGTATTGCGGAGTACTATTTGGCCTGTACAGATTAAAAGGGGAATTTCACTGGCCGACATTTGGAAACTATCAGATTCTTTTTTAAACTGCAATTAGTGCGAGAACCACCGAACCCAGATCGATAATGGCCCTATATTTGCGTGATGATGAGTAAATATCATATGTATTTGTTATAAACCCGAGAACGAATCAATAGTGAGCACAAGTAAGTCCAATGTTTATACCTTTCCAATATGAAATGGTTACCAGAAATAAGATACGAGATGTAACACTTCTTGTCACAATCAGGTGCTAAAAGACTATCCTGGCCTCTAGCTTTGGCAAATTAATATACTAGATACATAGGGGATTACATTTTAAATATGAATTCATTTAGAAATAAAATCCGATAAATGTATATGTGAAAAAACTACAAATGGATCAAAGAACCTACGTTGCAATTGGAAGAGTAAAGTAAAAACATGCTCCTATACCATCTTCATTATTTCCTGCCCATATTCTGCCACCATGTGCTTCCACAATATTTTTGGAGATATAAAGACCTAGACCAGTTCCCTGTTGCGAATTTGTACTAAATTTGGAAAATAATCTTGGCATTATTTTAGGATCTATTCCTTTTCCTGTATCTTTTATAGCTACGACGATATGACTGTTACTAAGACGATCGTGGATATGATCCATTTCTGTTATTATTTGAATGTTGCCCCCTTCCTGATCAATAAACTTTATCGCATTGCTCAACAAGTTGGCGACAACTTGTGTAATTCTGCGTTTATCTGCCAGCACAAATACATTTTCTTTGATTGTACACGTGAAATCTACATTTCCATTATTGTCATGTAGTTTAGCGATGTGGTTTTGAAAATCGGTCACCGCAGATTGTAATATATCGCCTAACTCGACTCTTTCCTTAGTTAACTTGAGAGATTGACTCTCAATTCTTGTTACATCTAGCAAATCTTCTGTCAAACCACGTAAACGTTTTGCATTCCGGTTAACAATGCCCAATAACTCTACCTGTTCCTTATCGCTTGTTCTCGAGAGTGCAACTTCTGTGAGTCCAAGTATTGGCTGTATAGGTGTTCTTAATTCATGGGCTGCAATATTAATAAATTCCTGTTGTTGTTTATCGCGAGTTTTTAACTGTTCATTTGCAATTTCAAACAGCATATTTGCCTTTCTTAGTTTTTCTGATAATTCGGTCTGTTCCCAAAGCAATTCAAAAATCGATTTAAATGATTCAACACTCTTCCTACTATTCGAATATATGCTGAAACCTATTGCTTGCGAGAACTCCTGTGCATCAGGATCCTTAAGCTCAGCTCTTAGAAATTTGATACCGTCAACAATGAACATGCCTGAAGATGAATTTGCACCATTAAGGATCTCGATGTCTGGAGCACGGTTAGATATACATTGAATGATATCAGAATTCTTAGACGACATAGGACAAATTATTTTTATTGATGCACTAATTTTGGTCGACGCATTTATTAGGCATTCAATCACGCCCATTTTCTCCATCCTCAACATAGCTATATCGTTAGGTAGAAGCAAGAGTGCCTCTTTCTTCACAGATTTAGATAGATCGAGAAGAATTTGACTGACTTTTTCTCTATCATTTATAACTTCAAGAAACTCGGATTCTATGCCTTGCTCAATTGCTTCAATTCTTTCACTGGCTTCTATTCCTGCGTTCCAAAGTTCTTCAAAAATTGATACAAAATGCTTCATATATGCTGGCTCGTTACTAACCAGAAGATTTTGGATCTCATATCCGCCCTCAGTTTTTTGTATTGTTGCAATCATCTCCTTATCTGAAAGGGCAAAATCGATTGGTGGCATATTTCTTACATGTCTTATTTGAATACCTTTGTTGACAAATTTTTTAACCAATTCTGCACTGTCTATATCTATAGACGTAACCAATCTGATACCCTTGTGTTGCAGATTTTTATATTTAGTAGTCATTACTTTCTCATACAGATCGAAGTAATTATTGTAGACTAATCGCAGGTTACCGAATTTTGAACAAACCATATAATCGAGGGACTTTTCCAAAATATCCCTTCCTTTTTTTAGAATATCATCAACATTACTCAAAACTTTTATCTCTTTAAGTACCTTACCAAGATATTGTTTCATTTCAAGCTCCGTTATGGATGGGTATATTCCAGTTTGTTTTGTGAGAACTTGCTGCTGCTCTTTCGCTATATTCAGGACTCTAGTTTCAATCTCCTGTTTCATTTGGGGAGATCCAAGAACATCGAGCAGCCTAGAAACATCCGTGGCTGATCTCTTTATAGACTCTCGCAGCGACTTATCCTGAGACACGGAAATCACCGAAGAATAAAACCCTACAGTGAACAAATACGAAGATAGCAATACTAGTGAATGAGCAGCCATTCCGTATGTTTGCTGTAAGGCAGATGTTGAAAGACATATACCCACCAAAGTAATTCCTATACCGCAAATAATGAGATAATCCTTTACTTTTGATGAAACCATACCTCTAGCGGCTATAAAAAATGGTACTCCAAAAAGAATATTTCCGCCTACTGTACCTGCCCTGAACAATACTCTAAAAAAATATCTGTATGGTTCATCAACACCTGAGAGGCTTTCACCGGAAAAGAATCCAGGCATCTTTCCTATCAAATAGAATATTAGAGGCAGAGAAAGAATTATCCAAAACGATAAAGGCATCTTCCCCATTTTATGATAAATACTTCGCAATAGTACAACCGAAGCCATCCATCTAAACATGAATCCTACAGGAAGCACTATCGAATTCAAAAGGTTGTACAACATCAAATTTGAATTCGGTAGTAAATAGAGTGTGGTGGTGTTCGGGTCCACCACTTTGTATTCTATTTCGCCATTATATTTACTAGAATGTTTGTACAGAAAAGAAGATTTTGGGATGACCCAGGGAGGTGATCTTTCATGTACTATATCGATCATTAACAACTTAGTAGCGGCGTCCTCTGCTATTGACATTGCCAACGTTAATGCTGCTAGGCCGTATAACAAGAGTGTCAAATTCTTTTTATTACTACTTGATCTATACCAGGAAAAAAATTTGAGAGTCATTATTCCCATAATTATGGTCGCTAATACGGAACTTACTCCAAAAACCAAAGGAGACAAAAATCCAGTGGTACTACTAAAAAGAATGAATAATAGTATAGCTAAAAACGAATATTGACTTATTATTACGACCCAGTTACTGAACTTGATAAATCGTGACTTGGACCTAAGCTCTTTACTCACTTGTTCGGTATATCCCAAAAGGACCCAAGAACCTACACCATATCCTACTACTATGGTCAAAATAAACATAACAAATTCTGTGAAGTTTGTATATGCAAGTATCTGACGTGTCATGAGCAGATCGACTATTACAATGAAAATCACTACAAAACCGGTTCCGGTAGCCAACACCCGATTTCTAATTAGCTGGTTTACTAGGACTAACTTAGACATGACATTTTTGTTACCTACATATATAATTTTTCTATGTTATATACTTTTAATGTTATTTAACAATCCTAAATCCTACCTTTAATTATCTGTTAAGAGCTATTCTAGGTGTGTCAGACCAACAACTTTTGGAAGAGACTGAGGCATACAAGATTTTTATTAATAGTATCGATAGCGATGCAACAAAAGAATCTTACAGAAAGACATTTCCTTACTTTATGCGTTTTTGTAAAAAAACTAGTTATGACGATATGTTGCGTTTTGATAAGATTACTCTAGAGGGACTATTAAGAGATTATATTGTCCATCTAAGACATAATAAGAGATTAGCATTCGCTTCGGTGTCCCTCTACATTGCGGCAATTGCCCACTTTTATGAGATGAATGATGTGACTATAAATTGGAAAAAGCTAAAGAAATTCAAAGCCAAAAATAGATATGTTGTTGAAGATAGACCTTACTCCAGAGAGCAGATAAAGACACCTCGTATATACCAGCCGTCCTTGCTGATTGAGATATAGGAATCCTCCGCGGCCTTGTAATAACAAAAATCGTCGTAGTCGATGCTTTTAGCTTGTTCAATTATATGACTATAGCTGTAATTACTACTTTTACTAGACGCTGTAAACGATGGAGTCACTATACTAGCATTATTCAATACATGTCTATACATCCAAAGTTCGCTAAATTCATAACGTTACTACGGACTGCTGCAGAGAACGGTGAAGATGTCTTAGATAAAGAAGCAACTAGTCATGACGATCTGCTGGATGCTTTCACATTATCGTTGATGTTTTGGTATTAGTCTCGGATAAGGTCCTTCCTTTCGACTTCTATGAGAATGTCTCCCACAGTATCCTCAACTGCAATCAATTTAACTTTGCCTAATGCCAGGATCGTATCCAGCTCATCCATCTCTATACGGCGTGATGGACTGCCTTCCCTTCTAGATACCTTTAGTAGGTAACCGTGAGGATAATTCATAGTAAGTATTCCTCTATCCTTCAGAAATGCCTTGGCTTCCTCAGCATTCATTTTTCAGAGGGTATCTGGCTGATATCGCTTAAAAACACTATGGACTTGAAATATGCCATACTCCGTTTGTCTGTGTCTGGGCAGTTTGCAATAACTATTTAATCAGAGTAGTAGGCATAAGTAAGTAGAAAGTAGGGGAGAGATTTCTCCTTTCCCACATGCAAATCTCGTATCGATATTCGCGAGGTTAGAAGGAGCGCGTTCATTCCATAATATTTTCATCTGTACTCACAGGAGATTATCTTAACTCAACAACTGACCCATGTCAGAGAAAATCCGATTTTGTTATCGGATCTGGCGTAGCTATATCGGAAATAGAGTCTTCTAATAACGATACGCGGGTGTGTCATATTACGAACCTTTGCTGAATTGAGATATCAAATGTATAGATTGACGCCTGGATATTTTCATAAAAAAATATGTGCGTATCTGTCATGATGTGCATGGTTTACTAGACTGTTCTTAGTATCTATACGGTACTTTTCGCCAAGGTTTCGCCAGCATATAATTCTAATATCAAGTACTGACTTCATCTACCTTCGAACTGAATAAAACTATCCGATAAACGAGCCTCGCGACATAAAATATCCAAACCCAACTTTTCTATTGTCAAGTTCAGTTCTTTTTCCTCTTCTGCTGTAATCTATTACGTCTAACAATTTCCTTGTCAATTTCTTCCTGTTTTATTTTTTCTCCTCTACGTCCTGGTGTTTTCCCTTGTTGATGACTTACCTTTCTTCTTTCTTCGGCCATTTCATCATCTTGAGAGTAGCTGCGAGCGTCTGGCTGATTCATTTTCTTTTGCAGCTCCTGTGCATACCTTTCTCTGAAAAGTCTTTCTTCATCTGTGTCATCATTGGACATATGCTCTATTTGCTTTCTGTATTAAATGAATTAAAATATTTCCATGCCTATTATAATATCTTCTGTTCTCCTCCAGCCCTTTGACGACCACTTGATTCAAAATAGCTCGAGTAAACATCATAATGAACAGGGTAAGGCTAAACATACTGAAGGTAATGTTAGGAACTGCACTAAGAGGAATTCTACATCAGCCTACTACGAGAAAAGCTGAACTGGCTGAACTGAACAATATTAATTGGTCTACTATTGTAAGAGATATTAGGGATAGCATGATTTCTATTAGATGAGAGACTAACCAATGCAGTAGAAATGCGCGCGGCGGCTAAAGATGCCTAGAAAACTCGTTAGCCGTAAGGAGCTATCGTCATTTACTACAAATTGAAAAATACCATGTAGGTCTATAGTAGATACATTCAATCATGGTAAATCCATTTCCACGTGTTCAAAGAGCACTACTTCTTCAAGGCGGTGGCGCGCTTGGTGCATATCAGGCTGGTGCTTTCAAAGCTCTATATGAAAAAATAATAAATGATAAAGATAGAAACGGCGATATTGATAATGCGCCCTTATTTGATATCATTGCAGGTACTTCTATAGGGGCCATAAACGCGGCAATTCTTGTTAGCTATTTCCTTGAGAACAAAACCTGGAATGGCTCAGCAAAAAGGTTGGAAGAATTTTGGAAGTATTTATCAACGCCTACCCCGCAAATATCGGAAGCACTAAAACAATGGAGGGCAGAAAAGGAGAAAGGAAATCCTTCAATTGCATCTGAAGAAGCCGCTAGAAGATATTATTCAGTAAAAGAATTCCTAAAATCAGGCGTCGAAAGAGTTTTCATGCCTATCTATCCAATAAAAGATGATGACAGATTTTATGACTCCCAAAATAAATGGCTTACCTATAACAATGAGCCCTTAAGAAAAAGTATAGAAAGATTTGCTAGATTACCTATTGCTACTAGCTTTGAGAGAGGTGAGCCAAGATTACTTGTAGTCAGCACTGACGCGGCGGAAGGAACGACTGTAACGTTTGACAGCTATGAAAATAAACAAGGAAGACGAGAAACAGAATATGGAGATTCCCTACTGGAAAAACCCATAGTTATCAAATATAACGAAGGTATTGGCGTCAAACATCTGATTGCGAGCTCATGCCTACCGGGATTCTATGTTTACGAAGATTTAGATGGGCATAAGTTTTGGGACGGCGGGATCTTAAGTAATACTCCAATTAGGGAGTTGTTTGAAGCACACAAAAAGTTTTGGCAGAGAAAGATAGGACCTCAAACCCTTGAAAATTCCTTTAAAAAAATAAAAGGAAGTAAGGAGAGTGGTTCGCCTAATGACAACGGACAAGTGAAAATGCAAAAAATTCCGGATTTAGAACTGTACATAGTAAATCTATTCGATCCGAGGGATAGCGATATTGATACTTACTTTGATACTGTAAGTATAGATATTGATAGAATTAACGATAGACAGTTGGACATAAATCTCAGCGATGGGTATGATGCAAAAACAGATGGTCTTCTTTCAGATTATGTAAATTTAATTGAAAGATTGATTAGTCTTGGAGATAGTGATGAGTCATTAAAGGAGAAAATAAACAGAATATTAGATGAATATACACCCAGACGGTTCTATACAGAAGAGTATAAGAAAAATATTGATATACTTAAGAATACATTTAAGATAGTTAAAGTAATTCAGATCTATCGTAAAGACGACGAAGATACTATTTCAGGTAAGCTCGCTGACTTTACATCCGAAACGATAAGCAAACTGATCCAACAAGGCTATCAAGATACGCTAAGTAAATGATCAGTAAATTCATGCAGTTTGCAGAAGACTTTCTAACCAGTAAAAAGGAGATCCTCAACATAATCCCACAGTGAGACCGTGATGTATAAGAGTTCCAGGGAATACGAATTCAAAATGTGCGCAGGAAGTTAAAGTATTACAACGATGGGACGGTCAAAGACCGGTGATAAATTATCTGTTGCGCGATTTCAGAAGATGGCTAATTAATGAAAAGATCAAGCAAAGACTAGCAAGTTGTAGGAATGCGCGCATTAAGACTGCACATTCAAATTCAAT
>Ga0164303_10000168_pt1 | contig 12949 bp, 10 predicted proteins | sample Whisoiple_207_MG_FD_109715 | JGI IMG/M metagenome (GOLD analysis project Ga0164303, IMG submission 109715) | Soil microbial communities amended with pyrogenic organic matter from upstate New York, USA - Whitman soil sample_207_MG | ecosystem: Environmental > Terrestrial > Soil > Agricultural...
CGCCCGAGCGCGGCCCGCGCACCAGCACCTCGGCGGCGTCCTCCAGCCGCGCCAGCAAAACCCTGCCATCATCATAGCCGATGGCGATGATCGGCACGCGCGGATGAAAAGCGACGCGCGAAACCTTGGCGTTACGCACCCCACATTCGCGTGGGCTGCGGCCCATCGGGCCTTCGCGCGTCTGAAACGGCCAGACGATGCAGGCCTGCGCGCCCGGGGTCGCCAGCCAGTGTCCGTCGCTCGACCAGGACAGCGAGCGCGTCGTGCCGGGATAGCCCGACATCCGCATGTGCTTGCCGTCGGCGAGCCGCCAACCGTGCAGCGTGCTCTCCTGCATTGTGGTGAGCACGAAACGGCCGTCCGGCGATACCGTCACATCGATATGCGAGCCCTTCCATTCGAGTTTTTCCGGCGCCGCGGCCGCGTTCGGAAACCACAATGACACGCCGTTGTAATGCGCGATCGCGAGGCGATAGCCTTTCGGCAGGAAAGAAAGACCACGCACGCTCGACGGCGCTTCGAAGGATTTGACCTTACCTTTGTTGTCGCGCGCGCGGACGGTGCGGCCGGCCGACCAGGCAATCGCGCCGTCGCGCGCGATCGCGACAGCGTCGATCCACTTGCCTTTTTCGTCGGCGATTTCCTGGCTGCGGCCTTCCGCGTCTGTTGCGGCGACGCGGCCGTCATCGCCGCCGGTGACGAGCCGCTTGCCGTCGCTGGCCGCGATGAGGATCGCAGCATCGGGATGCGCGGCGATGCGGCGCTCCTTACCGATTTCGGCGAAGAGCACGTTGCCGTCGGCGAGCGCCAGCGCCGGCGTACGGCCGAGAAAGGCCGCGGCGACGATCTCCGCGCCCCCATCGATGAGAGTGGTGGATTCGGTGAGGGAGGGCTCGCTCATGGCGGCGGCTAGAAACGCCGCGCGCCGCAATTACGCAAGTGGCTCAAATCACCGCATCAGGCCTGCGCGGCGACGATGCGGATCGACATATCGGGCAGGCCCTCGATCTTGCAAAGAAGGACGTCGTCCTTGACGACGGGGCCGACGTTTTCCGGCGTGCCGGAATAGATGATGTCCCCGGCGGCAAGCTCGAAAGCGGTCGAGAGATGCGCGATCTGCTCGGCGACGGTCCAGAACCTCGGCAATTATGGCGGCGACGGCGCGTGAAAGCAGCGTCAGGCCGCAGAGCCTGACGCTAATGTCGCACGAGCGGCCAATGCGCTCAGTAGATCGCGCTTAAGGTCGAGGGACTGTCGAGGATGACGGTGCTGCCGCGCACATTATGCCACATCGCCTGCACGGTTTGTTTAGTCATCGTCAGCGGCACGCCGACGACCAATGTCGTCGGAATGCGATTGTTGCCACTCTGCACCGAGTAGCTGAAGGTCGCCTCGTTAGGCAGCATGGTTCCGTTGACGGAAATGCGGAACACGCCACGGTCGCATACGGCTGAGGAAGGTTGAGCGTGAAGCCATCACTCATTCTTCCTAGCGTGAAGTGAAGCCGCCACTATCGACGAAAAGTTGCGACGGCACAATGGCCGATTGTCGACCGCTTCCGAGCGGGTAGGAATTCTTCGCATGCGCGGCCGCGCTCAGGCTGCTGCGCGCGCTCCAAGCCGGAGATCATGCTGCCTCGACCAGAAGGGCCGATCCGGCCATCGCTGTTCGTAGCGATACAGCCGGCGACGCTGATCGAGATACGCGGCCATATGGCGCGAGACATCAGGTGCGTAGCCGGCGGCAAATTCTTCGTCGCCATTGAGGCGGCGGTCGAGCGCCCGCGCAGCCTGGATGCCGCTCGTCATGGCGTAACCGATGCCGAGCGAGGACAACGGATCAAAGGAAGCGGCCGCATCGCCCGCCGCGATCCAGCCTTCGCCGACACAGGGAGCAGTCATTGCCGACATGGCGAGCCACACGCGCGGCGGCGAAACCGGCTTGCCATCGGACACACGGGCAAAGGTCAGCGGAGCACCGGATGCAAAGCGCAGCAACGCGTTGGCGTTGCCAATCAGGCCGCGGTCCAATTCAGCCGCGTCGGTCATATAGGCGAGGACGAGCCGGTCGCCTGGAATCGGAGCGCTATACCACCATCCGTTCTCGACCGTCTCGACCAGAACGGCCCGCGTTTGCTCGCGCTGCCGCGCAAAGGCGAGCCATGTGACGAGTCCGACGAGGTCGTCGAAAGATTGGCGCCGAGCACCTGAGGCTCGCGCGATGGCGCAGCGCCGCCCAGTGGCATCGATGATCTGCCTCGCCGCGATGTTTGGCGAATGCCGTCCTTTCAGCTGTATTTCCCAGACGCCGGAGGCGCGGGTGCTTCGTGCAATTTCGGTGTTGCGCAAAACGCGAATGCCGGCGCGCTCAACAGCAGCTGCGAGGTCCGCATCGAACGCGGCCCTGTCCAAGAGCCAGCCGTGACCGCCGGCACTAAACAGAAATTCGCGGCTGACCAGATTTGGCGCGCCCCATGCCGCTATGTTTGCGAAGGCCGGGAGATGTTGTCGTTCCGAAAGGAGTTGCTCGATTCCAAGATAAGCCAGGAGGGGAGCAATTGCGCCGGAGACGCTTTCGCCGACGCGTGTGCCAGAATACGCCGAGCGCTCGATCAAAACGACGCGCCGTTTCGTATAGCGGCGCAGCGCAAGGGCCGCGGCGCAGCCCGCGGACCCGCCGCCGACAATGGCGATATCGAAGTCAGTTCGGCCGGCGGCCACGGGTGCGCGAGCTCTCGAAGGCAACCATCGGCTCCGCCTCGGACGGCGCTTCCGGTGCGCTCATGCTGAACATGAGGTCGTGCACCGACTCGATGCTGGCGGCAATTTCCGCGATTTTATGAGCGGACACGACGACGAACTTGTCATGCGCGCGCTCCCGCTCGGTAAAGTAGGGGAACAGATCGCGATAGGGGCCGGTGCTCTGGTTGGCAATGAAGCCCAAATAAGACCAGCGTTTGATCATGTCGCCGAAGCCGGTAATGCCGCGGCTGTACAGAACCTGCGAACCCACCGGCTCGCCGCGTTCGGTTGCGACGTTGGGATTCAGTTCGCCGGCAATCACCTGCCATGGACTCTGCGGCGGCCACCAATAGGTGTAATAGACCGGCGGCTTCTGCCAAGTGTCCTCCGGATTTTTCGGATCCTTCTCGTTATTACGCGCGGGGTCGGTGAAGTTTATATTTTGCACGGAACATTGGTAGAAGTCCGCTTGCCAGGGAATCGCCATTCGCTTGGTTAGATCGCCCGGCTCGCAGCCGTCGGGCCGTTCCGTCTCGTCGCGTGCGGGATCAAGCCCGGTATTGGCGTAATCGGCGCCGTCGCGATGGCGAATGCTCCACGGCTTTTCGTAGATATTCGGATTGCGCGTGGTCCACGTGACCTCGATTCCGGGGCAGAACGGATTGCCGACGCAATTGCCCATGCTCGCACGCGTGAGGCGCACATGAACCGGCTCGGCCGGACTTGCGCCGGCCTGGAATTTGCCGTCGGCCCACTGCTTCAAGAAGAAATATTGCGTTTCGGTCAGCCCGGTAAACTTGTCGACTTTGTTGTTGTCGACCGAATTGCTGCCGGCATTCAGCGGCATCAATGGAATTCCCATATTTGACCATAGCTCGTTGTGGCTCGGCGCGAGCGCGTTCTCGGGTCCTGGATCGCGAAACAGCTGGAAATAGGCCTGGCGCAGGGGAGCGGTTGCCGCGGTTTGATCGCGCGGATCGAAAGGCGGCGGCGAAAACGAATTCATCGACGGCACGTTGGCGACCCAGCGGTAGGTGCCGGGCCGGTCGAGAATCGGCCGGATCTCCGTCTCGAAATCCGCGATATAGCCGGGATTGAATTTTCCCGTGCTGCAAATATCGGGCCGCGCGTCGAAGTGTCGGACCGCGACGTCGAACATCGTATCGTCGAGCGTGCTGATATTGACGAGCTCCGGCGCAAATTTCGGCGAGCCGACGATGCACCAGGCTTTGAGCGCGACGCGCTCGCCGGATTTCAGGGTCACGACGCAGGAGACCGGCCCGTCGGCGATGTCGTCGTGCCAAGTATCGGCGCCGCCGAAACTCTCGAGCGCCACATTGCCTCCGGAGGTGCCGAACCCGCCCAAAACAAGCAGCCGTCCCGAGGCATCCGTGCGGATTTCGCCGATCGTTCCGATCTGCTGGCCGAACTTGGGTTTATCCGGAAAACTGGCAAGCTTATAACCGGCGGGGACATTCGCCTTGTCGAATGACACATGCTTGCCCCGTCCATCGAGCGTTCGCGGTCCCGGATCGACGATCAGCTTTCGCCGCGAATCGTTGCCTTTGATCTTGGCGTTGCGCGGGTTGACGCCCTGCTTGGCATAGCTGTTTTGCGGGCCGTATAACAAATTGCCTTGCAGTTGCGAGAATTCGTACCAAGCCGCCTTTTTGTTGGCGAGGTGGACGGTCCAACTGATCGATTGCACGTCCGAATTATCGAGCGTCACCTCCGCTTCCGTGCCGTCGCTCTCGACGGTAAAAATGCGAAACCTCGCTGCCTGCCGCTTTACCGCGCCTTGGCCGTCTTTGAATTTCGTCACGAAAACCGGGCCCGGTTTGGCATTTCCCGCGGCGTCACATTCGAGCGGTAGCCCGCCGATAGTCTCAGGCTCCAGATAGAATTCGCTCTTGCTGTTGCCCAGCCGCGCAACACCGATCGAAGGTGCAATCACGTAGGTCTTCGGCAAAGCAGCCTCCGTTAAAATACAAACGACGCGTCCGAGACTTCTCTGGCGTGCAAAAACCTGAATTGATATCAAGCCATCAATTGCGTTCGCTCACAAGCGATTTCGCAACCGCCGCGGGTCCGCTCCGCATGCGCCGCGCTCACCTCTGGCAGACGCTACAGAAGAACGTCGAGCGAGCGGATTGCACGATGCGGCGGATCGTGCCGGAACAGCCCGGCGTCGGACACGGTTCCCCCTCGCGATCGTAGACGCGGAAACGGTGCTGGAAATAACCAAGCGTTCCGTCGGTCTGGCGGTGATCGCGCAACGATGAGCCGCCGGCCGCGACCGCCTCGTGCAAAACCTGCGGGATCACCGCAGCGAGACGATGCGCGCTGTCGCTCGGCGCGCCGTTGCGGCGCGACAGCGTACCGGCGGCGCGGCGCGGCGACAGTCCGGCGCGATGCAGCACCTCGCACACATAGATATTGCCGAGCCCGGCGATCAGCCGCTGATCGAGCAACGCCGCCTTTAACGGCGCGGCCTTGCCGGCGAAAAGCCGCGCCAGCAGCGCGCCATCGAGCGCATTGCCGAGCGGCTCGACGCCCATCCCGGCAAACAGCGGATGCGAATCGAGCGCGGCGCGCGCAACGATCAGCATGAAGCCGAAGCGGCGCGGATCGTTGTAGACGATGCGCGCGCCGTTCGACATGTCGAAGACGATGTGGTTGTGGGCTGAGGCCGCGGATCGCGGGTGATGAAACTTGCCGGGTTTACGGGAGCTACCCCGCGTCTCGATGCGAAAAGATCCGCTCATGCCGAGATGCATCACGAGCACATTAGCGTCGTCCAAGTCGGCGAGCAGATATTTGGCGCGGCGGCCGAGCCCGACGACGCGCCGGCCCTCAAGCTGCGTCGCAAAGCGATCGGGCAGCGGAAAGCGCAGATCCGGCCGGTTTTGCTCGACTTTCCGGAACGACGCGCCGACCATCGCCGGCTCGAGGCCGCGGCGGACGGTTTCCACTTCGGGAAGCTCGGGCATGGCCTCTCATGCGGCTTGCGTGGTTCTTCTGCAACAGCGAGCCGGTTGGCTGCGGAGAAAGGGTATCTGCCCACAATTCCGACGCAATTTGCCAACGAATCTCGCCGCCGCACCTTGGCAAGTCCGTTTCGGGTGGGGTGGCGAATGAGTATTTTCGAACCGGTCCAGGTCGCTTTGGCCGAAGGCTATTGGCGTGTGAAGGTCAACGTAAGTTCCGAGGCCGCCGAGTACATCTCGCACGATCGGGCGCTCAGCCTCGCCGAGGAACTGGAAGCCGAGGGCTGGCGGGAATGCGCCGCGCAAATTCGCCGGGCGGCGGAGACGGCGCGGCGATTTCAAGCCTACGCCCGTCCGTAGAGGGAGGACGACTCCCGAAGCTGAGATACGAAGCCGGCAAAAAAGATCGGCTCGTTCTTGACGACGAATGCCGGGACTTGCGCTGAGCCAAAAAGCTATCGGGTGCTTGCCGCCATTAACCTAAGGGGCAGCGTTGCTCACTGCCTGTAGCACAGCCCGCTCGCCTTATTGGGCGGCCCCTCGGGGCCAATCTGCACTTTCCGATTTCCGCGGCGGGTGCAAACAACCAAGCGCCGACAGTGATTGGAAGGGCGTCCCCGTTGGGGCGCCCCGAATTTGGGGGAGACCAAGGAACTCCCTAGAAGGACGCCACGTCGAGATGAAGCACAAGCGCAACAGCGCACTGGCGGCGAAATTGAGCCCCGCCGGGTCCTCATGAGCTCCGCAAAAATCTTTAGCTTCCGACCGGCGTAAAAATGCCACAGCAGATTAGCGGGACTCCATTGGCGCTAGCACTGCGTCAGCTTCCGGCAGAAGGCGTTGAGGCTGATCGGCGCGCAGAAATAGCGGAACAGATTACTTCCGGCTCTCTGACGGGCATCGGTCCAACAACATCAACAGATGGCCAAGCTGATCCGATTGTTCATCGGTGACGGGCTCAAAGAGCCGTTGCAGGCTATAGCCAAGGCGCGTGTTTGTTTTAGTCTTGTCCGGTTGCCGTGGACCGTAACCGGCATGTCGCGGTCGACCGTTTCGAACGCCCGCTCAGAAAGCATCTGATCGTCCCTGCCCAGGAGGCAAATGGCCAGAGCAGCTGATCGTTCCCGCTTTCGATAAACATATGTTAAAATGATCAGGGTCAGAGGGTCCCGGCTGATCGCGCCATTCGTAAACTCGACGGCGGCGGCTTTGGGCCGTCATTCGCTAGTGAGCAATCTCTGGCGACGGCTTGGCGCTCTGCGCGGCTAAGCCGCCACACGCAATAAGTCGGATGCGCACCAGGGCTTCGCAAGAAACTTCGCGCCAGGCGGAAGGTCTTTCCCGTAGTCCCCAGACGTGACGATCACACGAAGCTGTGGATGCTTACGTTTGGCAACAAGCGCCAGCTCCAATCCGTTCATTCCCGGCATTCGCAGGTCCGTGAACAATACATCGATCTTGTGTTCAGAATTGTTGAGAGCCTCAAGGGCTTGAGCGGCATCGCCGGCTTCCATCGTTTCGAAACCTACATCCGAGAGGATGTCCACTGCCAATAATCGGATAGCGGGATCATCTTCGACCACCAAAACGCACGAGCGGCCTCCGGGCAAGAACTCATTCCGCATCTTATCCAGCCTTCCTCTGACGCGCTGCCCGCTTGGCCAGCTCTTTTGTCTTTTCTTTGGCGGTGGCTTGCCCGCTATTGGTCACCAAAGGAGGGCTTCTGGCGAGGTGCGGGGCCGGTGGTCAGTTTTCATAGGCCCAGGTGTTCGGACACGACAGTCTGCTGCCGCCTTGTGGGTCCAGCTCTCAGGGCAGGGCCGACGCAAAAGTGCTTCAAGACCCCTGGCATCGCAGCAACTCATGCGTTGTAAGCTGAGTGCGTGGGCGTTATCCGCTATTCACCGCCACACGATTCTCGTTCCGTCGCCTCAGTATTTCCTCCTTCCGTCGATCTTTTTAGCGCTCCCTCTTAGCTCTTCAGTGTACAGCCATGCGTATCCTTCTCCTCACCATCTCCGCGGTGATATCACTAGCCACGGGTGCGGTCTTGTTGCTTCCGGTGGGCCGTGTGCCGGCAGCCAGCCCCCCAGCAGTAAATCAGGCCATACCCGCAGTGGCGGCGCTACCGGCCCCCAGCCAAGGGGGCCAGGCCTCAACATTTACGTCAGCGCCGGCGGACGATGGGACGGTAGCTCCAGCCATTCGAGTAAAGACCGTTCGGGTGGACCCCGCGGGCGTAGAAGTCCAGGAACAGCGGCGCGCGCCCGACGCGAGGCAGCCGGAACCCAGTAGGGTCGACGCGTCGACCCCAAGTATGGCGGAGGAGCGGGCCGACGCTTCTCCGCGTCGGGAGACAGATCGGGCTTCTGCAGTGCCGACGCGCATCACGAAGAGCGCCCGCACCACACGAAGGGTGGCCAGCAGCAGGCGTTTTGCCACAAGAAGAAAAGCCAGACAGCTATCGGGCGAGGCGAGTGCGAGTGACGGCGCTCTGAGCTATGCCCCGCGCCAGCCGGGCCTCGAGTCTCTGAACCCATTCGACCGCCTTTTTTCTAGGTGAGGGAAGGTCTCGGCACGGCTTCTGCCGGGAGTGAGACTTCCGACGTCGCCTCAATTCTTCCGATTTTCCTCGATTTGCTCAGGAACTCGCTGGGGCGCGCAGAGGTGATATGCAGCAGGGGTGATCTATGCGTAGCCTTGTCCTGACACTAGCGGCGGCTTGCATGGTCGTCTCGGGAGTCGCCTACTCGCTTCACGCGACCCTATCCCCCTCCTCACAATCCTCGACCATTGCCCATGAAACGACAACCGTTGGCGAGGTTGACAGCGTCGCCGTCGTGCAGCCTGAGCCGCCGCAGGCGGCCATGCCAGCAGCGGTTCTGGCGCCCTCCATTGAGGCTTCTCAAACGAACTTTCTGGCGCTCTCCATTGAAGCTTCTCGGACGGACTCTCTGGCGCCCTCCACGCAGGCTTCTCCGACCAACTTTTACCAGGTCGCGGAGGAGGCTTCAGACGACCGCACGGCCGCTGACATAACCTCGGGACCGCCGCCTGTTGCAGTGGCCGCACGGGTGGAGCAACCGGTTGATCAGGCGTCGTTAGATCAACCCGCGCCGGCTCCAAAAGCGCCCAAGCAAAAGAACCCGAAAACGATAGCCAAGAAGCCGGTCTCACGGGACCGCGCGAATAAGGACCAACATCACGCGACGGCAGTTGCGGCACCAGAGGCGAAGGACCAGGCGATAGCCAACAATCAGGAGCCCGCCACCGCCGACGTGCAAGTGGCCCCAAGCGCTGCCACCTTCCCCAACCCGATCTCCAAACTACGCGAGCTTTTCAGCGCGCAGTAACGACACCTCAGAACGATATTACCTAAGCCCCACCTCCAGCAGCCAAGGCACCGTCCTTGAGACGGGTCACGGGCCGCGCTAGAGGGCTAGCGGGGCAACACGTTCGCGGCAGATTTCCGAGCGACTGCGTCGGTGGCTCGCCACCGCGGTCCGCCTGCGCAAACGCGCTGAACAGACCTGCCCTCAACCCTTGCTCTTGGCGAAAGTTCCGCACCTGCGAGATACGAAGCTTGGTAGTACGCGAACGCTAGACTTTATTTGGCCCTTTGCATTGCCTCGCCGTCGCGGCGCAACTCATTAGCTCCGCTCACGTTACTGGGGTGGATCGAAACGGTGTGATTGGAGAGCCGGGTGCTTCAATACGCCAAAGCTCGCCCAGTGCTGGCCATCATTGCGGGCGTGTTGTTCGCCGGCTCCGCGGCGGCTCAGGGCGCCAACCCGTTTGCGTTTTTTTGGCGGCGCGCCGCAGGAAGGTCGATCCGCCTACTCGCCGTCCCCGCCTTACGCCCGGCCGGAGACCATACCCGGATATTCGTCTCTGCCCGGATTTTCCGATCCCTCCATTTATGAGCCTCGACGCCTGCGGCACTCACACCCTCGGGCTATCTATCACGAACAGTCCCGCCCCCACCGGCGCGCGCATCTGCGGCCGCTTGAGCATAAGGACCACGGGCAATCTGCAAAGGAAGTCATGGCAGCGATTGAAGCGGTGAAGTCCGGCAAAGGCCCGCTCGGTCCCTTCCTTAACGATCCAACACTTCGGGCCGGAGATATCGTGATGACGACGCACGGCCTAATGGTCTTTCGGGGCGCGGGATCGCCATTCTCACACGGAAAGCGAATTTGTGAGCATTGCGAATGCATCCCGCTTGATCGAGGCAAAGAAAAAGATGCTGATTTCGCTTCAAACGGCAAGCCGGCTCACCCCGCAGAAGCCACTCAGACCGAGAACGTTAGCATTGCCTGCGCCTGCTTCTGAAGTTGTGAGTTCCGCAAAAACGCAGTCGGACGGAAATTGAGGTTAGGAGTGCGACGCGAGGCAGCGGGCTTGGAAGCCGCCATATTACAGCTACCTGTCCAATGCGCCGCCTTCGAACCTTCTGACCCAAAGCGGAGATCTGCAGTGGCGGGGGGTGGCTTCTTTCAGGAACCGCATTTCGATCGCCGCAGATGAGCGCACCCAGCGTCGATAGGAGCGAGGCATTGAACTTCGCTTAGATGCGAGCAGATCGATGGCTCGCTTCGAGCTGCTCTCCCTGGCTTCCATTCCGAACTGCGTGTATCCGAATTTCTCGCGTTCACCATGCGCACTGCATTGAAGAATCACCATCCGGTCGCAACTACGCCAATTGCCTGGCCTTCCGAGTCCGCGAAGAAAGGCAAGTTAGGCTTCGCAATGAGCAGGCCCAGATGAACTGGAAGTTCCCAGAGGCTTTAGACCCGCACCTGGCGAAGCGATGCGCTCCCTTACCGCTGGAGCTAGCCGTGGCGAGGAAAGCTATCGTCCTGTCAGTATGCTGTGGCATGTTCTTTACGGCTTCCCTTGCTTGCAATGCGCAGACGTTCGGCGATGTACGCGTCGTCAATGAGCCTCGAAACCTCACGCAGGGTGCACCAGACCCAGCGATCAGCAGATGGTTGATGACTCTACCGGCAGACGAGAACTCCGTTGAACGGAGTAGCGCAGACGCGGGATTAAGGGGGGCGATGCTTGACGATAATCCTATTGGGGGAGAACTCCAAGGACTGATCACCCCGGCTCGATCTAACGAATCTGCAGAACGTTTGTTGGCGGCAGGTGGCGCTCTGATCCTCGACCCTCATCCTATTGGCGGCGAGGTTTACCACTTGAGCAGGCGAATCCTCACCAGGCGGCCGGCTCGGGATGTGACAGCGGGTATTCCCAGGCGTGAAAGGGGTATTTCGGTTGGACACCGTTTGCGTGGCAGCACGGACAACCGCGAAATCGCTGACTCAGGAGCCGTAAAGGCTGGACATAGAGCCGTGCCTTTGGGCTCCCCGGCGCGAGGGATCCATTCGACACGCACGCGGGGCAGCAGCCGACCTTTAGTGGCCGTTCGGACGCGTGCAGCGCAGACGCGTGCCCCCAGTCCAGCTCCGGTTACTACCATTCAGCCTGGCTACCCTTACTACTGGCAACCTTGGGACTGGGGTTATCCTCAGCCGCCGGCGCCACCGGCGGCCCACTGACCCGACGCTCCTGAGCGCCGAGCAGCGCCTCACAGTTGATTTATCGACAGCACCTTTTTGCCCGTCCCCGATATTTTGGCACGCCGCGATCCCGCGTCATGAACATGGCGGGGAGCTGATCCGAGAAATGGAAGCCGTAAGCGCTGGCGCCGGTTGCTGCCGCCTTTACTTTCGTAAATGCGCTCGCCCGCGCTCATCCGATAAACGGAGGGGATGAACGCGTTGGCTCGTCTCGAAGATATTGAAGCCGATATAACGGAAGCCGAGCGGCTAATGACCGCACTTCGGCTCAAGATGGCGGTCAGAAGGAGCGTGGGCGAAGACACGACTACAGACGATGGCCGTCTCTTGAAAATGATGCAAGCTTGGATGCTGCTGCAGGATCAGCGGCAAAGCGCTCTCGAGGCTGATCTGGCCCAGGCGGCGGCCTCCGAGAGCAGAGAGTCATTCCTTTCGCCTCTCTGCCTAGTTCGTTGTTCCAGCTCTATCAGCAAATGACCGAAGGGCTCAGGCCGCGCGCCGGGCTCTCCTAAGTCTAAGTAGGATGGTTCGATTATGCAGGTCTATTTCGAATACAATAAACCTATTTGGGTGGCGTTTCAGGTGGTTCTCTCCGGCGAATGGACACTCGAAAGTGATTAGAATTTGAGTAGCCATTTTCATCTGCCGTTGAACCATTGCAAGGCAGCTTGCTTCCGTCTCGCTCGTGGCCTCTGGCGGGGCAGGCAGGGACCGGACCCGCCGCTCTAGTCCGGTCCCTGCTTCATCCGCACTCGTGAATGCCTCTCAAACGCACTCCGAACTCACCGGCGCGTTTTTAGGCTCAGCCTCTCCTTGGAGCAAATAAGTCGCGCGCGCACGGAAGCCTCTAAGAAACAAACGCATTGGGCTCGGTTTTCACCTGATCGAAACGCCAACAGCGTGGCTTGCTCAATGACACCAACCGTCGGTCCGCGTTTACGAGAAATTATGGTATTGGGAAGGCAGCAATCGAGCGCGTGCGTGAGGAAGACCCAGCAGCCTATCTCCGCGCCATTGTCAGCGTTCTCCCGAAGGAGCTCAAGATCGACCGCAGGCCGGATGCTGGGCCCTTAAGCGATCTCGCCGATGAGGAACTGAGAGCCCTGCTCTACGCAGCACGTAATGCTGTGGCGCAGGCAGATGCGGCAGCAGAATAAGGCAGCTCAGAACATTCCAGCTGATGTGGTCAGGCAGCCGCTTCTTCTTGGCGCATGCGCAAGGCGACCTTGGCGACGGTGCCGCGGCTGCAATGCAAAGTGTCCTGTATCTGTGACCATGAGATGCCGGCATTGAGCATGCGAGCGATGCGCGCGTTCTTCGCGCTGTCCTCAGGCCGACCTCTGTAGCGGCCCTCGCGGCTTTCGCCATCTTCCGCCTGATGAAGAAGCACGGATTGCTGCGCAGCGCTATACCGGCCGACGCCGACCAGGCGAGCACGACGGCAAGATCATCACGATCCGCTCAAACATCCGCTGGTGTGCCGATGCTTTGGAGTTCACCGCGTATCGCCTTCGATCCAAGCTCGCGGCCCTTATCGGAAAGCCGAGGATGCCGGCCTCCTACTTCCCATCCGGGCCATCATCGACGAGCGACCTACCTACGGCTATCGCCGGGTCTGGGCTCTCTTGAACCGCCA
>Ga0164303_10000169_pt1 | contig 12913 bp, 14 predicted proteins | sample Whisoiple_207_MG_FD_109715 | JGI IMG/M metagenome (GOLD analysis project Ga0164303, IMG submission 109715) | Soil microbial communities amended with pyrogenic organic matter from upstate New York, USA - Whitman soil sample_207_MG | ecosystem: Environmental > Terrestrial > Soil > Agricultural...
CACGCACTTGAAGTAGATAGTTGTGCCGTAGACCTAAGCCTGCGCCAACAAGAAGTCCAAAGACTTTGTTGATAAATCGATCAAATATTGTCGGTCGATTAAGACGAGCACTTTGTTTTTTCGGTCGATTTTCGTCAGTCATCGGGGCGCTCGGCGCAGTCATAGTTTCCCTGGCATAAAGCCTCCCCACTACTAGTTCATCGATCTCAAGTCTGCGGATCCGCGCGCGACCGATCATGAGCCGACCGATAGCTAACGCTCCGATGGCCAGCGCACCAACTGCTATTGCGCCTACGGCCAACGCTCCCGCAGCCTGTGCGCCGATCGTTGCGGGAATCTTGGTGGGTGCCGGCATCGCATCATTTGACATATGGTACTCAGAAAGGCTGAAACAGCTCGACTGGGTTGCCGGATGGGTCGTCGACAAGAATTTGTTTGCCTCCGTTACCCGCCACGATCGTATTGCGGAAGTGCGCTCCTTGACGTTTTAGTTTCTCGACCATGGTTTCCAGATCCTCCACCTCGATCTGGATTCGGTTCCAGCCACCTGGAGCAGGAACCTGTTTATCTGCCATCGGTTGTCCAGCACCACCAGCACCGGGCCGATTAAGCAGTAATTGTAAGTCGCCGAGCGATAGACTCGCAAAACCCGGAGCCGGATGCATTTTGACTTTGAAGCCGAGCATATCGGTGTAAAACGGGATCGCCGCATCGACATCGTTTACGATGTAACGAACACTGACCTTGCTCATATTTTCACCTCCGAAAACCGACGGGACTCTAAGCAAACTGTATATCGCCTCACTGACAAAAGAAAAGATCACAGAGCCAATTTTTTGGACAACGAACTTTCCAATGAAATTCGATCTCTCAGAGATGGCTCGATTTGTTTTTTGCGCAAGTTTTGTTCTGGCAAAGTAGTGCCAAAATGGAGAATTTCACATCTCATATCTGTTGCGTACAGGGGTTAACAGAATCGACAATCCTCGCGTCGGATGAATTCCATTTGCCAAAAAACCACCGGCTGCAGCACGTTTTCTAGTGAGCCCCCGTAACGCCATCTTGAAATAACTGAAAGCTTCAGCCATGTGACCTCAATCCCATTAGTGCACCATTCAAAACCCTTGACAGAATCTGTCTAAGTCTGCTTTGGTTCGAAAGCGTGATTCAATAAAGCGCATCGCCGTTTCCTCAGATTATCGCCATTGGCGTTTTAACTTCGCTCAACGGCTTGGGTGGCCGTTCTCGGCTTGCCATGTTCATAGGTGATCAATGTCTAAGAAGGGAAAGGTAAAACACCGACCGTCATCGAAGCCGCGCCCACTCCAAAGCCCAACGACAACGTAGGATCCGTAGAGCCAAATTCTTCGATAGTTTTGTCACTTATTTCGCATGGTTCGGAACTAATCAAAAAATACTTGCAGCATCACCTTTTACTGGCGAAATTTGGCGGTGTGGTGTTGTTATTGGGGTTCATTCTTTTCCTAACCTTCCGTAAGCCTTCCGACTGCCTAGAGGTTGATACCCATTTCTTAGGTACTATCCGCGTGGGATGCTCATACGCGGAGAATCTGTTACCGGCTGCCTTAGCTGACGGGGTTCACGGCAATAATTACACGGACCACCAAGCGGCATTTACACTTCGGTTGGACGAGCCGACCAACTGGTCGATCGTGCAAGCAACGACTACTGTTGATGAAACAACACAAGGGAGATCTGCAAAAGCATTCAAGTTTCCCGTAGGATTGTTAGGAGACCAAAACATAACTATTTTGACCAATGATGGAGTCGTGGCTTTTCTTTACAACAAACTAGTTCATCAGGGGAAAGCTAGTTTGTGGGTCTTTCGCATCCCTAATCAGACGACGGGCGTTGAAGAGTTTGTAGCGGCCGAAACAGACAAGCTGCTCAGAACGGGTGCGGTAGTAGTGACCCTCATCGCTCCCTTGGTTTCGGACCCATTTCGAAACAGAACACCCTCCGTTCGCCAGGAAATTCCGACACGACGGGTTCAGCTAACGAAGATGGAGGTTTCTCCTGATCACCGGAATGCGGTGTTGCTCTGGGAATCGCTTGTTTGGGGCGTAAACGCTGACATTGTCGCACGCGCCGTTCTTGGTAACAGGGATACTTACTATGTAATTGCGATCAGAGTCGCGCCTGTCGGGCCAAATGAGGAGAAGGTTAACCAACAATTACGGACAATGATAGAATCTTTTCGGCCGCTCTAATCTGAACAGCTTTCCTTGGTGTACCAGTCATCTTACCGTGTGTCGCGTACGGAGCGGGTTTTGCGATTGAAATTGGCAGGATTCGATCCGTCAGAGGGGAATGGATTCTTTTTCAGTGGAGTTTTTGTTCTGGCAAAGTAATCCCAAAGAGGGAAATTCATCTCTAGTATCTTCTGATTACACGTACGAGAATTCCGGCGATCCTCCTATCGTGAAACCGTCTGCAATAACATCAGCGCTCAATTCATACCGAACTTACAAAGAACAATGCCTCGCGGATGTCAAGGTAAAACCGCGATCGGCTGCACTTCCATAACGCTTTGAGGTCGGGCCAAGTGACTCACCTCGATGAATGTCATGGCAGGAAAGTCTTTCTTAAAGATCTCTTTCGCCATTTTCTGAAATTGGGGCGTGTAGCGCAGATCGGTTAGAAATACGCTCATGGATACAATATCGTCAAGATTACCCCCGGCTTTGGCGAGCGTATTACCGATCTTCTCGAATACCGCTTTAAACTGGACATCGAAATTCCCTAGATCCGCATCGGGGCGCGGCTGGCTTGCGGTATGACCGGCAAGGAATACCAGAGTACCGCCTTTTATCTTGACCGCCGTCGAGCGCGCTTCCTGAAGTTGTGGGTCGACGAACTCCTTTTTGAATTCCTGCGCCATAGCGACGCGCGCAATCGTCAAAATCAATACGAGGCCTGATAGTTTCCACATCTTCATTGCTTTCATTGCTCTATCACTCCAGAACTCCGGCACTCCGACGTTCCTCAATCCTTCAGCACGGCGATCGCTTGGATCTCAAGCAGAGCACCGGGAGTAAGTAGTTTCCGCGCTTCCATGAAAGCGCTCGACGGATACCCTGTCTTGAAAACTTCCTTACGCATATCGGTAAAGATTTCTCCCCACCGGCGCTCCGTTGTATAGACGGTCATCGTCACAATGTCGTCGAGCGAACCGCCCACCTTGGCCATGATCCGCCTCATGTGTTCCCAGGTCGCGCGGACCTGGCCGGGAAAGTCTCCGGGTGCGAGCAGCACTCCTTTTTCATCGATGGGACCGACGCCCGATAGAAACACCAGCGTTCCGCCTTTTACTTTCACCGCCTGAGAATAGGCCGACTGCGGGACCGGAATCACCATCTCTCGGTCATGCGCGTTGATCGGCTGAGACAATGCCGCAAAGTACAGAACAAAAACTACTGCGAGTCGTTTTGCAAACATCATCTTGCTGTCACACCGCGATACGCCGCCTCTATGTTATTGCCGAACCGGTCCTGACCTTCCCAATCCTCGGTGCCGGGAATTTTCAATTCTTTCTTGATCTGGTCGAGTGATTTTCCTTCTTTCACCATCTGTCTTACTCCCTCCATCAGTTTGCTGTAGTAGCTTTCCATGTCATCGAGGATTTTTGCCGTGCCCGGATTACCGTGTCCGGGAATAACCACTTGCGGGTTGAGCGCTTGCATCATTTTGATCGCGCTCAGCGTATCGGGAATACTGACGAATGGTCGATGATTACCGAAGCGTTTCACCCCGACCGAAGCCGCGGTAAATAGCACCCGTTCTTTGGGTAGCCAGATCGCGGAGTCAGCCTCGCTATGAACATTCTTCAAATAATAAAGCTCCATCGTGCGCTCGCCGACATTGAGCGTCATCCGGTCGCGATATTCGACATGCGGGGTGACCAGACGGAAGCCTTTGAAAGCCTCGCGCATTTCCGGCGATGTTGCCATCTGCTTCTCGATGCGTTCTGGCTTGAATGCTTCCGATTCTCTTATGGAAGCCGTTGCTCCGGCATGCGCGATAACCACCGCCGGCGGTGAAAAAACAAAATCGCCCATGGCATGGTCAGGGTGTGGCTCAGTATGAATGATGATTCGCACCGGCTGCGCTGTGAGCTTCTTCACGGCAGCCATGACAACGTGCGAATCCTTTGGACTCTGCCCCGTATCGATTAAAACAACACCGTCCTGAGTCAGGATAATCGTGCTGTTCGCTTCATTCAGCACAGCAGCATACACGTAAATCCCTTCGCTTACCTTTTTAAACTGCGGTCCGAGCTCCTGCGCGGAGAGACTTCCCACCGCGCCGGAAAACAAAATCATTGCGAGCGCGACGATGATCTTGGTTTTCATTGTCTACCTCCATTAGCTGCCCCTGACGATATGTTACGGCGCCGAGCGGCCAAGCAAACCGGCTCAAAAGGGTGATTTTCGCTTGGGCCGGGGCGTCAAAACTGTTTATCACGATGCGGAAATAATCTCTCGTGCTCGTTGATCTACCGCCCCGTAACTTCAGGGCGACCCGTCCTCTCCTGCGCGCGAAAATCAGGATCCCAGCTCAGCTCGCGCCGCGCCTTTTCCACTGAAACCGACGGCGACGGCTCGGCAATGTTGTAGACGCCTGGCGCTCCGCGATCAATCGCCAGCGCAGCAGCCATTGCCGCTGCGTCGACATGCAAGGGCGGAGAACCTGCAGCCACTGCGCTTCCTGTTCCCGGACCGTATAGCCAACCATAGCGCAGGACAATGCCTTCGAACTGGGGCGCGGTCAACACTGCCTGCTCCAGCGCCACCACTCCTTGAACGGTGATGGCAGCCATACCTGTTGCACCGACGTCCAGCGGATCCTCCTCGGCATGGGGTTCTGGCCCTGGCGCATAGACCCACGCGATGCTCTGGGCAATCAGCCTGTGCGCGTCCGCCTCCACGGCGGCCACGACGAGATTCTTTGTCCCCTCAGTGCGCAGTTGAGCGTTCCGAGTCAGGGCTTCCGCCAGACGCGTCGGGTCGTGAATCAGCGCAAGATCGGTGAGCTGGTGAATCACGACGTCTGGATCAACCTTTGTCATCGCGCGGGTCAATGCCGGCGCGTCGAAAACATCGACCACGATGGGCTCGACGCCCCTGCTCCGCAATTCCTCGCCGCGCGCAGCGGAACGCGTGGTCCCAAAGACCAGTACGCCAGCACGCAGGAGTAAGGGTATGAGCCGGTTACCGATGGCGCCGGTGGCCCCTGCGAGAAAAACTCGTATCGCCATCACGTCCTCCTCTCAATGCGTCTGTCTGACCAGAACTGGTGCGATGCCAAAACGGGTATGTGCGGTGACCTGTCTTTCAACAAATGCAGATCGCCGCCGGTTTCGTTCATTTCGGTGCTGGCAATCCAAATTTAACAAAAACGTGCGCAACCGTTCTGTCGCACCGCTCCCGCAAAGATGCACAATCTCCGCACCTCGTTGCCCACTTGCTTCTCGACTACACGGCGCAACCCTTGGCGCGCTACGCGAAAGATGCGCTGATTATACCGGCGGATCAGCTCTCGAACGCCGCTTCTTCTCCGTTTCGTATCTTCACGAGTCCGTGATCCGACGGAGCATAGAGAGCTGCCGGCGTTGTACGGCCCTTCAGGGGTTGTAGGTTTCCAGTCATACGTCATTCATGCGCTAAGCGCCCCGCCCGGCTTGCCGAAAAGCGCGGTACGTGGTCCTCACCTCGCTCGGCAGCAACAATTGAAAGCGTATAAGCTCCGACTGCGATTACCAAGCCCCGGACTGCGATGTCGAAATACCCAAATATATTGGCCACTCCGGATTATCTATGGTCTTGTACGGGTTTTCTAAAGTTTATGGTTCATCTCCTGAAATCGGGATCTAAAGAAACTTTTATCGATTGGATGCCGAACGGATGGCGGGAACCAAAGTTTTGTGAAACGGATCGCGGTGGGTGGATTCGATCTATCAGACGTGAACGGGTTCGTTTTTGCGCCTATGTTATTCTGCCAAAGCTCCTCGGGATTACTCAATCGCATACCATTTGTCGGGGTGGAATGATCCTGGCGAGCCCTTGTCGGGAATCCCGATTCCATACCCGGTCTTCCCGCTAGTGCCGCTATCGAAGTTTTCCCACATATAGTAGCGTTCGGCGGCGCCGGCGCCATAATTGGAAAGCTCCGTGTAGCGAATCGCCATGCGCAACAGCCGTAAGTTGTTCCTCGCTGCGGGGGACGTCGCGGCACTGTAAGCATCCTCGAAATGGGAATAGATGGTGTGCATGTCGGCATTGAAGATCCAAAACTGGCCGGCATCGACGATGGACCATTGACCTTCGACCAAGCTCTCAACGTAGCGCAGATACGATTTCACAGCGGGAGCTCCCTCGCCGAAGATCAGGGCAAACCGCTCGAGGTTATCGTCGAACGGCAGAGCGTAGTCGTACAGTGTTCGCCCGTAGGTATAGAAGTCGAACAGATAGTTCCAGTGATTTTGGATGTTCGCTCCCGTGTGCGCGCCAATGACCTTGTTCCCGTTTGCCGCATAGCTCTGAAAGATCGCCTGCAGTTCATCCGCGCTGGGGATATAGTGCCACATGCTGCCATAGTTGGCCTGGACATGAGCGTAGATGATCGCGGCGCGACCGGTGGCTTTGATCCAATCATACAGGTTGCTCTCCCAGCCGGTGGCGATGAAGCCGCTGCCGTCTGATTTTCCGACGCTTCTTTCCCGGTTCGCTTGTTCCAGCAGAACTCCTCGATCGAGGGAAGTGACGCTTTCTGGACGGGACATAAAATTTCCATAAAGAAAAAGCTCGATCCTCACGCGGGGATAATCGGCGTTCACCTGTTTCGCAATTTCATTGACGCCGTATATATAGTTTTCCTTCAGCGTGTAACGGGAGGACATCGGATCCGCGGATGCGAAGTTTGCCTCTCCTTCATATGGGTAGTCATACCATTGGACCAATTTGACCAATGGATTGGCTGCTAAAAACTTTTTGATATTGCGCGCCACCTCAGTAATCGCAGCGGGATTTCTGTAATTCAAAACCATGCGATCCGGCTGTGCGGAGGGATCGCCTCCTCTAGGCTTGTGGTACTCGTTATTTGGCTGCAGGGAATAATACTCCGGGTGGGTGGTGAAATAGGGTTCGGGAAAGTCGCTGCTTCCGTCGGGCGGTAGGAATTCGAAGCCGGCGGTGCCGCCGTAATTGAAGATCACGCCGCGCTTGGCGATTTCATCGTCCATGCCGTTTGACTTGAAAGCGTCGTAGATGCCTGCCCAGAGGTACACGAGGTTGAAACGATTTTTTCATTAACCAATCGAAATAAGCCGGATTCAGTGCATGAGAGGGACTGACTCGTGTGTTGTCGTAATTGCTGTAACCTAGGTGAACGCCGCGATACAAAGCGTCGGCCGCACTCTTTGTGTAATCAACCGTACCTAAGTTGATGGTTTCAATCTTCGGTACGTACTCACCCATATCCACACCGGGTTTTCCGATCGCGGCAAAACTGCATCCCAGGTATCTCTCGAGAAACTCGTAGACGGCATAGATTGTGCCTCGCTCGAATTCGTCGGGATTCTTGCTGCTTCCGGCGAGGAGCAACGTGCGGCTATCGAGCGTTTTGAGCATCATCCCTTCGGGCCCCGGAACCGACACGTCGAACTCCGACTCGGACATCAAGGGCGCGGTCTGTGAGTTGCGCTCGGGCCCGCCGATCAGGATACGATTGCCTTGGACCGCCTGACCGTCGGACGCGATCGGCAACGTCGCGCCCGATATTTTTTCGATGTAGCGCTGCAGTTCACCCGCGGCGAAGCTCTCGCGCACCGTCGCGGAAGCCGGCTTTACGATTGTGGCGTTGGCGCTGCCGTCGACAGCGACGTAAAACGCAGGTGCCCCGATGTAACCGCTGGCACAACCGCTTAGAAGCATAAGTGCCGCTATAACTGTAAGTGTCAAATTGCTCTGCATAGTTTTGCCGAACGCCGCCCGTTTTAGCCATCGACGTCGTTGCAAACGTTCCAAAGCGCTTTGGTCAGAATCGGCGATCAGCTTAAAGGAGGCAGATCCTTAAAGAAAAACATTAGCGGAAAGACGGTTTGATCAATAATTCGTCCGGCAATACGTGGGCTCCGCCCTAAAAACCGATGGTAGCAGTCCAGCGTCAATCTTTGCTGCCGGCAAAATTATGTTCGTAGCGGGAGCAGTCGATCCTTGGCCAAGCGTACGGACGCCTCGACGCTAGGAACCGAGGGTAACTTCGAAAAATGCGGCACAAACACTTATGTCGTCATAAACAATAGATCAAAATCCGGTTCGTGCTTAGGTTTATGGATTTATTTTGAACTTGTTCAATTTCATGGTTTCCAATTCTTGTCATTGCTTTGTTGTTGAGTATTGATGACCTTATCGAGCAATTGACGAGTCTTTTTCTTGGCATCTTCGGCGGACTGCTTCATAGCTTTAGCCGCTTCCTCGAAAGTCTTGTTTGTTATATTCGCAGGATTGCCCATATCATTATTAGGCATTCCACAGCCACAATTGTAACACATCTCAAATTCTCCTTTCTTTTGCTTTGTGAACGAAAAATTCTTTGTTTCGGCTAGACCATTCCTTGACGCCGTCAGTCGCCACGAATTATTTTTTCTTCCGTTTCGACCGCTTGTTTTGAAATGGTCCTCCGATCGCCTCATCCATTGCTTGGTTCGCGGCCCCCTGAATGTGTGGTCGGATCAACGGGAACGTTAATGGCTGGCCGATATTCCAAGGCGTCGGTTTCTCTTTCGCTTGTTTGCGTGTCATACCATTAGCATGGCACAGGCAAGAAACCGTTTCGCCCCCCGGCGTTCGCTTCGCGTGCGCGATCTCCTGAAAATCTCTCCTTAGCGCGAGCCTGGCGGTGCGATTTGCGCAGCTCCGCCCTGATTCGAGAAGAAAACCCTCTCAGAATTTATTCAGTCGATATTTGCTGCTTACTCTGCCGGCACACTCAGAGTTGCCGGGCCGGTGAACGGGAACACACCGCTTGTCGAAGTCGTCAACGCTCCACGAAGCGTCGTGGCAGCGCCGCTCGTCCCCACCGCACAACGCAATGGAGAATTGTTGGCAAAATGCGCAGTCGACTCGCATGTGGCTCCCGATCCCAGCCGTGCTCCACATGAACTGGTTTGGGTAACCTCCACACCTGCGGAATCGATAATTCTGGCTTCCAAATCGCGAGCCACGCTGTCGAGGTTAGTAGCAAAGCATACGGCGATGGAACCGTTCGGTTCGAGCGCAGGCGCAGTGAAAAGATGCGCGGCTATTTGCACTTGAGTAGGCGGCAGCACGATTTGAGCCCCTTGGCTAGTTCCGACGATTGTGACGAGGGCAACAATTACCGCAAGGATGGTACAAAATTTCATAGGACCTCCTTTATAAGTTCCGCTACAAATATAAGTTCCGCTACAAAAAAAACATTAACAGGCGTAGCGCGTGCTTTTCTACAGGTGTTCAATCGCGTTCTGCGGAATTGAGAACCATCAACTCAATACTGGCAATCCCTGCTAAACCGTGTCTGTAGGCTTATAATTGCCCGAGGCGCCGGATCAGCGCTCATTGCCATGTGCCAACCGCACAGGGATTGAGCTTTTTTGCCTATAAATTGCCCATTGGGGTGCACTCCGGGACTCCGTCCATGCGAAGAGCGTATGGTGAATTGGGAACTTTTCCAGGCACCATTTTGCACAACGACATGCCCACGACAATTTTTGCCAGGAATGGTTTTCGGGGGAAGAGCTTACATGGGATATCTTGGCGTGAACGATACTGTTTTTTGTTATCAGCTGAATATATTACTGCAGGAGCATGGCCGCACGATTGCCGAAATTGGCGATATTGATCTCAGCTTACTTTATAGCTTTTGATGCTACGGCAGCTACTCTTCTCTTCCACAATATCGTCGCTATATTCTCTGCCCCAGTGGGAAGGTGTATGCCACAGCTGACGATCAGGTCGGAACTCGATTTGACCGGCCACAGCGCCCCAAGTCACCGGCAGCTAGTAATCAAGCAGCCGGCTTTCGGCGGTGTGCAGTGATGTGCCGAATTTCTTTGGCTTCGATCAACCGTCAGCCAAGCTCGTTTTACGCGGCTTTTCTGTGATGTGCTTCATCTCCCGATGGCTGGATGTTTTCTTCCATTGCTACCACCACATCGGCGTAGCTGAGCGGTTTTTGCAAACACAACCGGATACCCTCTTGTTTAAGATCGTGGACCTTCCAAAACGGCACGTTTCCCACCAATCCGATTAGTAAAGCGTCGGTTGTCGCTGTCGCATGTCGGACGATCGATCGCCACTCAGGCATATCTAAATCTGCGAGCACAACCTTTACATCGGCAACATTCTTAAGGTGAGTAATAGCCGATCGAGCATCAGCGGCCTGGAACACACGATATCCATCACAGCTCAACAGAGCTGCAAGTGCGGCCCGTGAAATTGGGCACTTTTCCGTAACAATCACAGTTAACGGAGATCCCTTGCATCGAGCATTTGAATCGCTTCTCATCGTTTCCTCCGTAGATCCGTAATGTGAATGCGCTAGAGCAACCATTATGCCGCGCCTTTCCGATGTTTTACCCTTATAATACACGCTTAATGGAGGAGTATTTTCACAGCCTTGCGAAAAACATGATGATTATTCCTAGAAACTGCAATTTGCTAATCCAGAATAATCTATTCGTTAAAATACCCGCGGGGTCTACGGGCGCTGTGCCCTCACGCTCTGAAAGTGACAAAGAGACGCTGAACGGTGCCGCTGCTTGAGGTCTGAACGGCGCTTGTGTGCGATAACTGAAAGTATAACCACCACGCGTCCAACCGAGATACAGAGCGCTCAAATGAGTTGACGTAGCCGAGTCTAAGCGAGTTTTGGAGGATAGATGACGGGGCTCTTCGGACTGTTGTTCTCGTAGATGCAGATCGTAACACTCGCAGCAAATGTACGAGCGGTTACGCGCGTGAAGATACTCCTACGCTGCAAGAATCCCGATGCCTCGCACAGGAGATTTTTCGCGCGACATCCTATGAAACGGTAACAAGCATCGTGAGGGAGCTGCTGACAGACGATCGCGGAGAAATGCGCGGGCCAAAATCCGCTCGCTTGCTCTTCATTCTCTAAATGCAATCGGGGCGAGGGCATCGTAAACCAAATATAATGAGAAGATGAAAAATAGTGCGCTAGCGGTGAACAGCAAGCCGAACAATTTATCCGCCATAAGGCTTAGAGTTCCTCGAGCTCTTCGAGCCACTTGGCGAGCTGGCTCGGATGGACACGCCACTGACCGCCAACCTTGAAAGCAGGCAGTTCTTTGCGATGGATCATGCGCTGCAAGGTTCGCCTCGACAGATGCAACAACTCAGCAGTCTCTTCCAGAGTGAGGAATTTTAACGGCTCCAGATCATTCTCCATAACGGGCTCATGCGAGCAACCTCAATGCCATGCCCGTTTTCAGAGTCGCCGACCTTTTGTTGGAAAAAGCTGGGTCTTAGACAGTTAGCGCTTGGGCAATTTTTACGTTCCGAGGTAATACGCTCGAGTAGCTTTTCATAATTACCGGGAGCACAGTTAGATTACCAATCACAATCGAACTGGCGGTTTCCGAGAAGGCGCGCAGGGAATCTCTAACGATTTGGTGTGGTTATTTACCAGTCTTCAAAACACACACGACAAGCAACTTCTCTCAAAACCCATTCTCAATCGAATGGCGTGCTCCACATTCTTTCGCATACTTCCGAATTCTTTTTGGTTTTGCCTTGTGATCTGAATCACAACTCGCCAGCGCCTTTGAAGCACCGCTGTCCACACGAGGTGTGGAACAATCTTACCGGATTCATCAGTTGTAGGAACTTTCAGTCCAAATTGCCCTCTCACCGGTTACCGTGGGTTGAAACAGCTTCCCTCGAGCTCTCTTGACAACAACGGCACGTCACGTGCTCAACGTAATTACCAGCCGGGGTGAAGGATTCTCCACCTCGTCCGACAGCTTTTGATTTTCCTTCTTCCCCGGCGCCAAATTAATGACTCCAAAATTTTGGGAGCAAGCTGCTGCAACGAACCGAACCTCCAACTCTGTTGGTGGACATGGAGCATTCCCCTGGTGTGATGACTCCAACGGATTGCGCCTTCCGGTTAGCAGGAGCTTGCCCTTCTAGGTTGCAAAGATGATGAATCATAAAGAATGCTCTACTCTTCTTAAAAACAAAATTCTTGTCGTTGAAGACAATTCTGCTATTCGGCAACTGGTTGTGCTCCGCCTTAAAGAATTAGGTTACGAAGTTTTTGAAGCCGAGACGGGCCTTACTGCCTTCAGACAGGCGCGGGCGACCTCTCCCGATCTGATCCTTATGGATTTGGGCATGCCCGTGATTGATGGAGAAGAAGTAATGGCCTGGCTCAAAACAGATTTAGTGACCCGACACATACCGATCATCGTAACTACCGCCTTTTTATTCGGGCCTTCTGTCGATCGCGCTATTGCGGCCGGCGCTGCCGAAGTAATGTACAAGCCGTTCAATTTCGATGCGCTCCACACCACACTACAACGACATTTGCCAGTCGCATCGGTGGTTTAACTCTGCAATTGCAGCGATCCATATCCAACAAGTCTCGACCCATCATTCTCCCCTGCTTAAGCACGCTTTAAGCTAGTGATTGCCGTATCCTTGAATTTACGACCTAACCTTCAGGCGATCAGTGCTTTTATTGGGGCAACTTGCGCAAGAACACTGGTGGTAAGCAATTAACATTTGCAGAGCCATGCCAAAGAGTCGGCGAACAGTTTCAGAAAAGTCTGACATCAAGCGCACCAAAACTCATTGACTGCTGAGGGTAAAACTTCTCGAGTTTGCCAGGA
>Ga0164303_10000174_pt1 | contig 12829 bp, 12 predicted proteins | sample Whisoiple_207_MG_FD_109715 | JGI IMG/M metagenome (GOLD analysis project Ga0164303, IMG submission 109715) | Soil microbial communities amended with pyrogenic organic matter from upstate New York, USA - Whitman soil sample_207_MG | ecosystem: Environmental > Terrestrial > Soil > Agricultural...
GATCGGCATGGTCATCGGCAAGGGCGGCGAGACGATCCGCGGCCTCGAGTCCGACTACGAGGTGCAGATCGACATCGAGGAGGACGGCACGATCCTCATCTACGCGACCGAGGGCACGAAGGCGAAGGAGGCCGTCGCCGCCATCGAGTCGCTGACGAAGGAGCCCGAGGTCGGTGACACGTTCACCGGCAAGGTCGTGAAGACGACCCAGTTCGGCGCCTTCGTCGAGCTGAAGAAGGGGACCGACGGGCTCCTGCACGTCTCGAACGTCGGCCCGGGACGGGTCGCGCACATCGAGGACGTGATGAGCCGCGGCGACGTCGTCGACGTCGTCGTCCAGGAGGTCGACAAGGCACGCGGCCGGATCGGCCTCAAGCTCATCGCCAAGCACGAGAACGGCGGCCTCGTCCAGCCGGAGGAGCTGATCGAGCGGGCGAAGAACGCGCCGCCGCGTCCTCCGGAGGAGGAGCGGCCCCGCGGCGATCGCCGCGGCGGTCGCGGCGGCCGCGGTCCACGCGGGCCGCGCCGCGACGACGAGTAGCGCCTGAACACGCGGGAGGCGGCCGTTCGGCCGTCTCCCGCAGCAGGTTCACCCGTTCGGGTTAGAGATCGACCCGGATGCGTCTATTCATGAGCTCTGCGAGTGCCGATGACTCGTAGCGAACCCAGTTACGTGAGCCTTCCGACCATCTCACCGCTGCGGGGCCTCGTCGAGGTGACCCGCCTGCTGCGGGCGCGTGAGGATCTCCCCGCGCTGCTCGACGCTGTCGCCCGCACGATCGGCGAGTCGCTCGGCTATGGAACGGTCGCCGTCAACCTCTACCGGCCGGCCTGGGACGACTTCGAGGTGACGACCGTGTACGGAAACGAGGAGGCCCGGGAGGTGCTGCTCGGCAACGCGCGGCCGCTGGACGACTGGACCGTCCTGCTCGCGGAGCCGTTCGAGCGCCGCGGCGCGTACGTGGTGTTGGCCGGAACCGTCGACTGGGACTCGCTCGGGCCGAGCTACGTGCCGCAGGGAGACCCGTCGTCGGGCCCTGACGCCTGGGACCCCGAGGACGCGCTCTTCGTACCGATGCGCGACCAACACGGGAGCCTGCTCGGGATCATCTCCGTCGACGAGCCCGTCAGCGGTCGGCGACCGACCGACGACGAGCTCGAGGTTCTCGTCGCCCTCGTCGACCACGGGGCGCTCGCGCTCGAGGCCGCGCGTGAGTCGGCGGCGTCGACGCGCCACCAGCGCGCGCTCGAGGAGCTGCTCGCCGTCTCGTCCAGGATCACCGGCGAGACGTCGAGCGGGGAGATCCTGCGCCGCGTCTGCGTGGGCATCCGCGACGCCCTCGACTTCGAGAACGTCTGTGCCGCGCTTGCCGACCCGGAGACGGGCGTCGTCGTGCCGCACGCGTCGGCCGGCTGGCAGCTCGAGGAGCTGCGGGAGCGCGCGCCCATCAGCGTCGCGCAGGTCGAGCCGCTGCTCGACGACGAGTTCCTCCGGGAGGGCTGCTACCTCCTCACCCACGAGGCGGCGCGGGAGCGGCTCTCGAGCGACGTCGAGGTCTGCCCGTCGCAGCTCAACGGACGGGGCCCGTGGGCATGGAACCGGCACTGGCTGATCGTCCCGCTCCGCGACGGCCGCGGCGCCCTGCTCGGGATCATCTGGGTCGACAACCCGTGCGACCGCCTCGTGCCGTCGGCCGACCGGCTTCAGGCGCTGCGGATCTTCGCGAACGACGCCTCGGCCGCGCTTCTCTCCGGACGGCATCTCGGCGAGCTCCGCTTCCTCGCCAACCACGACCCTCTGACACGCCTCCTCAACCGCCGCGCCTTCGTGAACCGCCTCGATGGTGAGGTCGCGAGAGCCAGGCGTTACGGGCGCTCGTTCGGCCTCGTGCTCGCGGATCTCGACGCCTTCAAGCAGCTGAACGACCGCTACGGCCATGCCACCGGCGACGAGGCACTCGCCGCCTTTGCCGGCGTGCTCACGGAGTGCCTGCGCCAGCCCGACGACGCATTCCGCATCGGCGGCGACGAGTTCGCGATGATCCTCGCCGAGGCGACGCACGACGACGCGCGGTTCGTGGTCTCCAGGATCAACTCGCTGCTCGAGCATCTTTCGGCCGGCCGGGAGCGGTGGCTTACGGGTCTCAGCTCGAGCTTCGGCTTCGCGTCGTGCCCCGCAGACGCCTCGGACGCGCAAACCCTGTTCAGCCTTGCCGACGAGGCCCTGTACGACGCGAAGCGGAACGGCTCCGGCCTCCGCTTCGTCGCGCGCGCCTAGCTGCTCGCCTACGATCGACCAATGCAAAAGGTCGTCCTGAGCGAGCTCGACTCGGGCGAGCGGGTCATCTCGGAGCGCGTGGCGAGCGTCCGGTCGGTGGCGCTCGGCTTCTTGATCGACCTCGGCTCGCGCGACGAGCGCGCCGACCGTGCCGGCGTCTCGCACTTCATCGAGCACCTCCTCTTCAAGGGGTCGCGCCGCTTCGACGCGCAGGAGATCGCGGAGACCTTCGACGCCATGGGCGCCGAGCTCAACGCTGCGACGTCGCGCGAGAACACGGTCGTGTACGCGCGCGGCCCCGACCGGCACGTCGAGCGGGCGCTCGAGGTGATGACGGACATGGTCTTCGCACCTTCCTTCGCCGAGGTGGACCAGGAGCGCGAGGTCGTGCTCGAGGAGATCGCGATGTACGAGGACACGCCTCAGGAGCTCGTGCACGACCTCTTCTCGGAGGCGGTTTTCGACGATCATCCGCTCGGCCGGCCCGTGATCGGCACCGCGGGGGTCATCTCGTCGATCAGCCGCAGGGCGCTCGCCGGCTACCACCGCACCGCGTACGCGCCGGGGAACGTCGTCGTCGCCGCGGCGGGGAACATCGAGCACGACCGGCTCGTCGCGCTGTTGCAGAAGAGCGAGCGCCGCGCAGGCGCGCCGGCCCGCGCGGGCACCCGTGTCCGCCGGCCGCTCGCGACGCTTCCCGGCCCGGGCCTCAGGTTCCAGCGCAAGGACACCGAGCAGTTCCACCTCTGTCTCGGAGCGACCGGGATCTCCCGCTCCGACCGTCGACGGTTCGCGGCCTCGCTTCTCGACGCGATCCTCGGCGGCTCGGCCTCGTCGCGGCTCTTTCAGGAGATCCGGGAGAAGCGCGGCATGGCCTACGCCGTCTACAGCTTCGCGGCGCAGTACACCGACACCGGCGTGATCGGCGTCTACGTCGGCACGCGGGAGGAGAATCTCGAGGCCTGCATCGAGATCTGCGTCGAGCAGATCGGCGAGATCGCGGCCGGCCGGCTGCGCAAGGGTGAGCTCGAGCGGGCGAAGGAGAGCCTCAAGGGCCGGATCGTCCTCGCCCTCGAGTCGACCTCCAGCCGCATGAGCCGTCTCGGCAAGTCCCTCGTGACCGACACCGAGCTCCTCACCGTGGAGCGGGTCATGGCCGAGATCGACGCAGTCGACACCGGGGAGCTCGCGGAGCTGGCCATGGTGCTGCTCCCGCCCGAGCGGCTAGCGGCCGCGGGCGTCGGGCCGGACGAGACCCGTTTCCGCACCGCGGTCGGACGAGCGAGCGAGAAGCTGGTCGGACAGGCTGCGGCGTGAAGCTTGCGTTCTTCGGTGCGGAGGGCAAGGTGGGGAGCGCGCTCGTGCCGCGCCTGGAGGCCGCCGGACACGAGGTGCGCGGGATCGAGCTTGGCGACGTACTGGATCTCGAAGGCTGCGACGTCGCGGTCGATTTCACGACACCCGAGGCGGCGCCGGCGGACGTTCGCGCCGCGCTCGAGCAGGGCGTCTCCTGCGTCGTGGGGACGACCGGCTGGGACCCGTCCGAGCTAGGTGCGCTCGCTGCTACGAACGGCCTGCGGCTGTTCGTCGCGCCGAACTTCTCCGTCGGCGCGGTGCTGATGATGCGCTTCGCGGGCGAGGCCGCCGCGCACTTTCCCCGGGCCGAGATCGTCGAGCTGCACAACGAGGCCAAGCAGGACGCGCCCTCGGGCACCGCCAAGGCGACCGCGGAGCTGATCGGCGACTCGACGCAGATCCACTCCGTCCGGCTGCCGGGACTCGTCGCCCACCAGGAGGTCATCTTCGGCGGCGACGGGCAGCTGCTCACGATCCGCCACGACACGACCGGCCGCGAGTCGTTCGCCGACGGCGTCCTGCTCGCGCTCGAGAAGCTCCCGGAGCTTCCTCCCGGCCTTACGGTCGGCCTCGAGACGCTGCTGTCGTAGAAGATTCAGCTCGTGCCGAGCGAGGCCGCAGAGCTCGTCTTCGACGAGGCGACGAAGGTCTACGAGGGTCGGGAGGGGGCCGCGGTCGACCACCTCTCGCTGACGGTGCCCGCCGGCGAGATCTGCGTCCTGGTCGGACCCTCTGGGGGCGGCAAGACGACGGCGCTGAAGCTCGTCAACCGCCTGATCCCCCTCACGAGCGGCTATATCCGCATCGACGGCAAACAGATCGGCGACTACGACGTGACCGAGCTCCGCCGCTCGATCGGCTACGTCATCCAGCAGGTCGGCCTCTTCCCACACATGACGATCGAGAGCAACATCGGGACGGTGCCGAAGCTGCTCGGCTGGAAGCGGGAGCGGATCCGGGACCGCGTCGGCGAGTTGCTCGAGCTCGTCGGCCTCGACCCTGTCCAGGACCGAAAGCGTTTCCCGGCCGAGCTCTCCGGCGGGCAGCGCCAGCGCGTCGGCCTTGCGCGCGCCCTCGCCGCCAACCCGCCGCTGATGCTGATGGACGAGCCGTTCGGGGCGATCGACCCGATCGTGCGCGCCCGGCTCCACGACGCGTTCCTCCGGCTCCAGCGCGAGCTACGCAAGACGGTCCTCTTCGTCACGCATGACATCGACGAGGCGATCAAGGTCGGCGACCGGATCGCGATCCTGCGGCAGGGCGGGCGGCTCGCGCAGTACGACACGCCGGAGCAGGTCCTCGAGCACCCGGTGGACGAGTTCGTCGCCGACTTCGTCGGCCACGATCGCGCGCTCAAGGCGCTCTCCCTGAAGACACTCGGCGAGCTGGACCTGGCGCCAGCTAGCGGGGCAGACGGGCTGCCTCGGCTTACTGCCGACACGAGCCAGCGTGACGCGCTCGCGCTGCTCGTCGACGAGCGCCGGGACGCCATTCTCGTCACCGACGCCGCCGGCTCTCCGCTCGGCGTCGCGACCCGGGAGCAGATGATCGGATGACCGGCTTCCGCGCGGCCGACGGCGGCGGGCCTGTGATCCCGAACTTCGGCCAGGGCAGCTCGTGCATTCGCCACAACGGCTGGTTCTGCACCGAGTGGGTGCGCGAGCACTGGGGCGACATCCTTCAGCCGGCGCTCATCCAGCACATCGAGCTGGCGCTGATCGCGGTCGGGATCGGCTTCGCGATCTCCTTTCTGCTCGCGCTCGTCGGCTTCCGCTGGCGGCTGTTCGACGCGCCGCTCGGCGCGTTCACTGACGTGCTCTACACGATCCCGAGCATCGCCCTGTTCCAGTTGCTGGTGCCGATTACCGGGCTGACCGTCACCACGATCGAGGTCGCGCTCGTCTCCTACACGTTCTTCGTTCTCTACCGCAACATCGTCGCCGGTTTGCGCGGCGTGCCCGCGGAGGTGCTCGAATCGGCCCGCGGCATGGGGTTCACGCGGATGCAGACGTTCTTCCGGGTCGAGTTGCCGCTTGCGGTGCCAGCCATCGTGGCGGGTCTTCGGGTCGCGGTGGTGGCGACGATCTCGGTCGCGACGGTTGCCGCCATCGTCATCTACTACGGCCTCGGCGGCCCGATCTTCGACGCGCTCGGGCAGCCGGACATCTTCCGGACCGAGCTCGTCGCGGCCGGAGGGCTCGCCATCCTCCTCGCCTTGACGGCGGATGCGCTGCTCGCCCTGACCCAACGAGCGCTTACGCCGTGGAACCGGGTTCGCTGATGCTCGGCTCGCTCTTCGTCGACGCGCTTCAGTTCATCCCGGACCACGCCCAGCTCCTGCTCGACAAGACGGTGGAGACGGCGGAGCTGGCCTTCACCGCTCTCGGGATCTCGCTCCTGATCGCCCTGCCGATCGGCCTGTGGCTCGGGCACAAGCATCGCGGCCTCTTCTTCGCACTCGGGGTGTCCTCGATCGGCCGGGCTCTGCCGAGCATCGCGATCATCGGCGTCCTGATCGCCTGGCTGGGAGTCGGCTTCTGGAACGTCACCGTGGCACTCGTCGTGCTCGGTGTACCGCCGGTTCTCACGAACACGTACTTCGCCGTCGAGGGCGTCGACCGCGACGTGGTCGAGGCGGCGCGGGGGATGGGCCTGACCGAGCTGCAGATCCTCAGAAGAGTGGAGCTGCCGCTCGGCCTGCCGCTCATCCTCGCCGGCGTGAAGATCTCGGCGATCTTCGTGATCGCGACGGCGACGATCGCCGGAATCGCAGGCGGAGGCGGCCTCGGCGAGGTCATGAACAACCAGCCCACGTACGGCCTCGCCGGCGTGCTCGCGGCGGCGATCTGCGTCTCCGTTCTCGCGCTGCTCACGAACGGATTGCTGTCGCTTGCGCAGCGCGCGGCCTCCCACAGGATGGCTCCAACCGCGTAGGGTCCACGGCGCAGTTTCAATCTCGAGAGGAGGGGAGATGGTTCGGAAACACATGCGTCGCGCTGCCAAGGCGGCGTTCGCGGTCTCGATCGGAGTTGCGCTTCTGATCGGACTTACAGCCGGAGTGGCCGCGGCCGGGAAGTCGAAGGCGAGCTCGAGCAAGCCGACGATCACTCTCGGCACGAAGAACTTCGGCGAGGAGTACATCCTGGGGCAGCTCTACGGCCAGGCCCTGCAGGCGAAGGGGTTCACGGTCAACTTCAAGGGGAGCTTCGGCTCCTCAGAGCTCGCCAACACGGCGATTCAGAAGAACAAGATGAACTTCTATCCCGAGTACACGGGCGTGATCGCGCTCGACCTGGCGAAGGCGAAGAATGCGCCGAAGTCGGCCTCGGGGACGTACAGCGTGGCCCAGAAGTACGAGCAGCAGCACGGGCTGACGCTCCTGAAGCCCACGCCGTTCTACGACAGCGACACGTTCACGATGCTGACGAAGACGGCGCACAAGCTCGGCGTCAAGACGATCGCCGACATGAAGGGCAAGTCGTTCTCGTACGCCGGCTATCCGGAGTGCGAAACGCGGATCACGTGCATCCTCGGCTTCAAGAAGATCTACAAGCTGACGCACATCAAGTTCGTCCCGATCGGGACGATCAGCGTCTACACGCTGCTCGACCAGAAAAAGGCGACGGCGGGTGACGGCTTCTCCACCGATCCGCAGCAGCTGCAGCACAGCAAGTACACGGCGCTCACCGACACGAAGCACGTGTTCGGCTTCCAGAACGTCGCGCCGGTTGTCTCACAGAAGCTGCTCAGCGGCTCGAACGGCAAGCTGCTTGCGTCGATCTGCAACAAGGTCTCCAGCAAGCTCACGTTGGCGGCGATGCAGGCGATGAACAAGGCCTACTACGTCAACAAGCAGACCCCGAAGAAGATCGCGAGCCAGTTCCTCCAGGCGAACGGCCTGAAGTAGTGAAGGTGGTCGTCCTCGGCGGAGGGTCGACCGGCGAGCATTTCGTCGGCGCCCTCCGCCGGTTCGACGACGAGGTGGAGATCACGCTCGTCGAGAGCCGGCTCGTCGGCGGCGAGTGCTCGTACTTCGCCTGCATGCCGACGAAGACGATGACCCGCGCCACGGAGCTGGCGGCCTCGCTCGACCGCTCTCCCGGCCTCGAGCCAGAGGAGCTTGAGACGGAGCGTGTCTGGTGGTGGCGTGACCAGGTCACGAACGACTGGGACGACTCCGGGCAGCTCCACTACCTCGAGGAGTGGCGCTGCAGGCTCGTGCGCGGCGAGGGACACGTGGCGAGCCCGGGCGTCGTCGAGGTGGACGGGCAGGAGCTGGCGTACGACCGACTCGTTCTCGCGACCGGGTCGCGGCCGCTGATCCCGCCGGTAGACGGGCTCGACTCGGTGGAGTACTGGACGAACCGCGACGCGACCCGGACGCACAAGGTGCCCCGGAGCCTCGCGGTGATGGGCGGCGGGCCAGTCGGAGCGGAGCTGGCGCAGTTCTTCTCCCGCATGGGCTCGCAGGTCACGATCGTCGAGCAAGGCGAGCGGCTCCTGGGCCGGATCCATGCCGACGCCGGAGAGCTGCTCGCGCAATTCTTCCGCGAGGAGGGGATCGACGTCCGCCTCGGCGTCGGCATCGAAGGGGTCGAGCGCGGCATCCGGCTCCGCCTGTCCGACGGCTCGACGCTCGAGACCGAACGGCTTCTCGTTGCGACGGGCCGCCGGCCGAACGTCGAGCGACTCGGCCTCGAGCAGCTCGGCGTCAAGGTCTCGCCCAAGGGAATCGAGGTGGACGAGCGGCTGCAAGCTGCCGAGAACGTCTGGGCGATCGGGGACGTCACCGGCGTCGCGCTGTTCACCCACGTCGGCAAGTACCAGGCGCGCGTGGCTGCTGCGGGGATGTCCCGCAGGCACGCCAAGGCCGACTACCGCGCAATCCCGGCCGCCGTGTTCACCGATCCTGAGGTGGCGACCGCCGGCCGGACAGAGGGAGACGACCTCGTGACCGCCCGGGTGGAGATCTCGGCGTTGCCGCGGCTCTCGACGTACGAGCGCCCGAAGCGCGACGGCTTCATCCGTGTCTTCGCCGACCCGCGACAGCGCGTCCTCGTGGGCGTCGTCTGCGTCGGGCCGCAGGCGGCGGAGTGGCTCGGTCAGTTCACGCTCGGAATCAAGGCCGCCGTGCCGATCGAGACGCTCATCGACACGATTCAGCCGTATCCGACCTTCTCGGAGGCTGTCTTCTACGCCGTCAAGGCGTTGCTGGACGAGCTCGGCTGAGAGCGCCCTCGCCTGGGCCGGTGTCAGGAATGACGCCTGAGCCGGGGCGCCGAGGAGCGCAGCACCTGAGGGCAGCCTGGTGTGAGAAAGCTGCCCTCGTCGGCGTGTCGGGCGGGTACCCGGCTTACTTGGTCGGTGCGGCGATCGTTTCGACTCGTGCGTCGGGATGCTGACCGTGAGGCTGACAAGCCTTTCGTTTTCAGAGGTGAGCGGGAGCTCTTCGTAGGCGAGCACGTGCGTGCGCACGACGGTTCTGTCTCCCTGTGGGTTGTCGAGATACACCGGTCGGTAGTTCGACTGGTCGAAGTATCCGACGACGCCATTGGCGAGCTCGATCTCGTAAAGCGATTGACCGTTGATCGTCACTGTTCCGGCGACCTTCGCGGTTCCAGTGGTGAGCTCCGCGCGGACGGTTTCGACGGGGTCGACCAACGTCGGCGCCTTGGAGCTTGGCTGCTGGTAGATCGTCTTCGTGCCCGCGTCGTACGAGTAGTTGATCGCGCCTTCTCTCGCACCTTCGTGGAGCTGACCCGAAGTCCCTTTGATGATCCGGATTACGTATGGCGGGTTCGTCTCCTGCCACCACTCGACCGAGACCGGTGTTCCGACCGGCTGCACTCCGGCCTCCTTGACGTGCACGATGAGGTTGGCTGGCGGGCTCATCGCGCGAGCCACATAGGCGAGGACCGCGGCGTTCGCAGACGACGGGCCACCGGATCCGCCTGTTCCGATAAGCGCGACGATCGCTACAGCGGCCGTCGCCGCTCCGAGCGCCGCTGATCCGATTGCCACACTGCGGCGCCGGTGAGCCTTGGGTCGGCGCCGCAGCTCTTCGCTAAGTGATGCGCCAGTGATCCGGAATGACCCCTGAGCAAACATCCCGGGTTCGAAGGCCCGCCTTGCGGCGGGCCTTCGGCTTCGTAGGTCCCCGGGGGATGCGAACGCTCGATCCAGCCGCTCAGATGTCGGTCTTAGTACGGGGAGGGCTGGTTACGGATGACAGTGAGGCTGATGATCTTCCCGTCCTGGACGCGGAAGTAGTCGGACATGATCAGCTCGTCAGGGAGGTTGGTCTTGTCGTAGGTGCCGTCGTAGCGGGAGCGGACGATCGTCTCGCCGTAGTGGTCGACGACCTCTTGCACGTCCATCGTGACGTGGTCTCCAACCATTTCCTTGGTGATCCACGCGCGGATCGCGTCGATGCCGTTGATCTCGCGCCGGGCGTCGTTGACGTAGGCGTCGTGGGCGAAGGTGGCGGCGGCAGCGTCGACGTCGAACGCGTTGATCGCTGCGAGGTACTCGGCGACTGGGCCTGTGAGCTGGGTGGTCATGATCCGTGCTCCTCTCTGCTGATGACCTGTCGAGGCCAGCCTGGGCCATCCCGCACGCGGAGAGTCAAGGGCGAATCTTCCGCTTGACCCTCCTGTAGGGGGAGGGTCGATACTTCGCAGATGGAATCGAGGGTCTCAATTGGCGCATTCGCGGCGGCCTCGCACCTGAGCGTGAAGACGCTGCGCCACTACCACGAGGTCGGGCTGCTCGAGCCGAGCGAGGTCGACCCGAACAGCGGCTACCGCTATTACTCGTACGAGCAGATCCCGACTGCCCAGGTGATCCGCAGGCTCCGCGCCCTCGACATGCCGGTGGGGGAGCTGAGGGCCGTTCTCGCCGCTCCCGACCCCGACGCGAGATACCAGCTCATCTCGACCCATCTGAGCCGGCTGGAAACCCAACTTGCTCAGACACAGGCAGCGGTCAGCGAGTTGCAGGACCTTCTCGGACATAAGCAGGCCGAGCAGCCGGTGGAGCACCGTACGGTCGCGCCCACGCCTGCCCTCGCGATCCACGAGGTTGTCGACCGCGAAGACGTCCTCGCCTGGTGGCACGGCGCGCTCGGCGAACTTCGTGCAACCGTCACTGCTCAGCGACTACGACAGAACGGACCTCTCGGTGGCCTCTACAGCACCGAGATCTTCGAGCACGACCGCGGCGACGCGACCGTCTTCGTCCCGATCGAAGGAGTGGCGCGCCCGATCGGTCGCGCCACCCCGGTCGTCGTTCCCGGCGCCGAGATCGCCATCATCCACCACCACGGTTCCCTGGCAAACATCGACCTCACGTATGGCGACCTCGGCAGCTACGTCATGAAACACGAGATCAACGTCGACGGCCCGCTCCGCGAGAACTATCTCCAGGGGTTCCTCGACACCGAAGATGACGACTCCTGGGACACCGAAATCGGCTGGCCGATCTTCCGGTCGGACACGCCCGACACGCCTTAGGGCCCTTGAACAGACGAATGTACGGAGTCTGCACTGGCATGGTCGAGCGTCCTCTCACCCGACTGGGCCGCGGATGCCTGCGGGCAAAAAGTCGCTTCCGGCGAGCCGTAGAGTAAGCCTCCATGGACCCGCCGCCAAACGCCGAGCTCGAGGCCGCACGCCGGGAGCTTCAGGAGCTCTACCGGCAGTTGGCGATGCCGCGACCATTCAGCTGGAGCCGCATGCGGACGCAGCGACAGATCGCTCGCCTCAAACGTCGTATCGCGGCGCTCGAGAGCGCGCAGTGAGACGTCGGTGTGTAGTCGGCAGGTAGTAGCAGGGCCGCCGTAGAATCCCAAGACATGCTTGGCTCCGTGATAACCGCGATGGTGACGCCGTTCGACGCGGACGGCGCGGTCGACCTCGACGCGTTCCGCGATCTCGCCGCCTTCCTCGTCGACAACGGCTCCGACGGGGTCGTCGTCTGCGGCACGACCGGCGAGTCGCCGACGCTGAGCGACGAGGAGAAGCTCCTCCTCTTCGCGGCCGCGGTCGAGGTCGTGCGTGGCCGCGCGACGGTGATCGCCGGCACCGGCACGTACGACACTGCGCACTCCGTCCGGCTCACGAAGGAGGCGGCCGATGTCGGCGTCGACGCGATCCTCGTCGTGACGCCGTACTACAACAAGCCGCCCCAGCGGGCGATCGTCCGCCACTTCGAGGAGATCGCCGCCGCGACCGACCTGCCGGTGGTCGCGTACAACATCCCGTCGCGTGTCGTCGTCGACATCGAGTCCCCGACGATCGCGCGTCTCGCGGAGATCGAGAACGTCGTCGCCGTCAAGCAGGCCCACGGCGATCTCGAGGAGGCCCGCTTCATCGCCGAGGAGACGCCGTTGGACCTCTACTCGGGCGACGATCCGAATACCTTCGCCTTCCTCGAGCTCGGCGGTGTCGGCGTCGTCTCGGTGACTGCGCACCTCTGGGGGACACAGATCGCGGAGATGATCGACCGCCATCGTGCCGGCGATGTCGAGGCAGCGCGGGCGCTGCACGAGGAGCAGCAGCCGTCCTACGAGCTGCTGTGCATCCAGACGAACCCGATTCCGATCAAGGCGGCGCTCAACCTCACCGGCCACGAGGTGGGGGGCCACCGGCTGCCGATGGTCGAGCCGGACGAAGCCGAGCTCACGCAGATCCGCTCCTGCCTCGAGCGCGCCGGGCTCCTCGCCGCCGCCTCCGCCTAGGCGTCCCCATAGACTCAGCGGCGATGGGCGTCTGCCGCATCATTCCGCTCGGGGGTCTCGGCGAGGTCGGCAAGAACATGACCGTGTACGAGGCGGACGGAGCGATCGTCGTCGTCGACGCGGGGCTCGCGTTCCCGCGCGACGAGCACCTCGGGGTCGATCTCGTCCTGCCCGACTTCTCGTATCTCGAGGAGCGGGAGGACATGGTGCGCGCGGTCGTGCTCACCCACGGCCACGAGGATCACGTCGGGGCGCTGCCGTACCTGATGCGCGAGGTGAAGGTGCCGCTCGTGCTCGCGACGCGGCTGACGCTCGCGCTCGTCAAGTCGAAGCTCGACGAGCACGGCCTGCTGCGCGTCGCCGAGCTGCGCGAGCTGATGCCCGGCGACGCCCCCGTCCAGCTCGGCCCCTTCCGGCTCGAGCTCATCCGGATGGCCCATTCGATCCCCGACGCCGCC
>Ga0164303_10000176_pt1 | contig 12809 bp, 14 predicted proteins | sample Whisoiple_207_MG_FD_109715 | JGI IMG/M metagenome (GOLD analysis project Ga0164303, IMG submission 109715) | Soil microbial communities amended with pyrogenic organic matter from upstate New York, USA - Whitman soil sample_207_MG | ecosystem: Environmental > Terrestrial > Soil > Agricultural...
CAGCTGGTCAGCCAGATGGCTTTCGATGAACCAGAGCGCCTTCTGGGCAGGATTCATGGACCACGGCCTCCATTCGAAGCCCGCGCATTATGATAGCTTGCCGCGCGCCGCGTTTGACAGTCCTTGCTCTCGATTCGCCGTTCCGCGGAACTGGAACCGGACGCACGAGTGCGGTCAGATTACAAGGTCGGGCATGACGGAGGGGCCAATGCCATTTCACTTGGGTGCCTCCTTGGCCACCGGGGCACTATCCTTCGCGGGCGGCGCGGCGGCCTTCTTCTGATCGTCGGCCGCTTTCTTCTGCGCCGCCTGCAACTCGTCCACGATCTTCTGCAACGAAGCAGTGGTGCTTTTCAGGTTCTCGATCTGCCGGTTCGCGGCATCGAGCTTCTGTTGATGGTCGGCGGCGAGTTTCATGATCGTTTTCTGCAGGAAATCGACATTGCTTTGCAGACAGCTGGTCCGCCGCTCCATGGTCTTTTCGACGGTACAGATTTCGATGCCTGGAACATCCTGCGCCGGCGCATCAGCGGATCTCAGCAGCGTAGCCGCCAAGGCAGTCGAGACAACGAGAGCGAGCCGGCCGATCATGAAAACCCTCATTCGAGTGTCGCTCATCACGCCAAATTGCGCGGAGCCTCCGCAGGATGTGAAAGATACCACAGTGAAACCTCATTCGCGCGTTGAGGTTTTGCCGGCAGGCACCAAGTTAAGGCTAGGGCGCCAAAGGCGGGGAAGCGGTAAGGCGCTTACCAGCCTGTGTTACGGAGAATTAAGGAATGGCAACGCGCGAACGACGTCTGGCTGAATTCAATGGCGAGGGAGAACCGCCGCCGGACGTGCCGGTACAAGTGTTATGCGAGGACCAAAGTGGAACCTATCTGCTGCCATTCGCGTGCCGCTACATTGACGGCGAATGGCGCAATCATGAATCCGGCAGCACCGTTGAAGCGACGGTGGTGGGCTGGCGCCTGCATCGCCCCGATTCAAGGCACGCTTCAAGCTCACGCCAGCCGCACGCTGTGTCAAAATGCAACGGGGAATCGACCGGATCTTAAGATTCGGAACGCGGGCAGAACGAACCGCGCCCGAATCAGCGGCCGAGACCCGTACTGCTGCGTTCACGGCTAGATATCGGCCGCAAAGTCAGGCGACGCACCACATGCAGCTTCACCGAAACCCACCGCAGGCGGCAGATAACGGCAAGCGTTAAACTATTCCGCTGCGAAAGCCCGGGCTAGTTCGCGCCCGCCGCGGGCACCTTGATCTCTGCGGGCAGGATGATCGCCGCCGCGATCACCAGCAGGCATAGCCCGGCAAACGCATGCAGCATCGTGACAAAACCGCCGCGCTCGTAGAGCCACGCCACCAGGCCGACCGACGCGCCCGCGGCGGTGAAGCCGACGAAATAGCGCACCGCATAGGCGCGCGAGCGCCATTGCTCACTGGTATATTTGCCGACCATGGCGTCGTTGACGGTGACCTGGCCGAACGCGCCCATCACGATGCCGATCGCGGCGATGATCAGCGGCAGGTTGGACAGCGTCGCCGCCAGATACAAGAACGGCGCCAGCAGGAACGATAGCGGCAACGAGACGGTCTTCAGCGAATAGCGGTCGATCAGCTTGCCGATGGTGTATTGCGTCATCGCGCCGAACACATAGACGCAGCCCGCGATCACGCCCAGCAGCGCCGGGCTCCTGGTGAGGTCCGCCAAACGCTCCGCAAATAATTTTGGCAGCGCCACCGTCACGGCATTGAAGGTGGTGGATACCGCAATCACGACGATCAACAGCGCCACGATCACCCGCCACATGTCGTCTTTCGCCACCCGCGCCTGCGCCGCCGCCTGCCTGGAGCCGGCGCGATTTTCATGAACCACCGTTCGCGCGAAGGCCAGCCCGATCAAAACGGTGACAATCCCAGGGACGATGAAAGCCCAGCGCCAGCCGAGGTACTGGCCAATCACGCCGGTGACCAGTGCCGACGACGCCACGCCGAGATTGCCCCAGACGCCGTTCAACCCCATCTCGCGGCCGAGCTTGTCGGCGTAGGACACGATCATGGCGGTGCCGACGGGATGGTAGATCGAGGCGAACAAACCGATCGACAGCAGCGCCGCGCCGAGCTGCAGCGGGGTGCGCACCAGCCCGACCGCGATCATCGACGCGCCGATGCCGACAAAGAAAATCACCATCATATGGCGGCGGCTCCAGCGGTCGCCGAGCCAGCCCGTCAGCAGCGAACCCGCGCCGAATGCGACAAAACCCGGCGTGGCGAAGGGCAATAGCTCCGAATAGGCCATGCCGAGCGCCGGTCCCATTACGATGACGGCGGCCGCGAAGATCAACATCGAATAGTGGTCGATGAAGTGGGCAGCGTTGACGAAAAAGATCACCCGGGCGGGGCTGTTCATGGACGATTCCTGTAGTCTCTGGAAATAGGTTATATGTGCTTGTCCTGACGGGATGCGGCCAATGACTATCGAGGAAATGCCAATCGCTGCCATCCGGGCGAGCCATCGCACGACCGGCGAGGGTGTGCATTTGGTGGCGCACCGCTACCGAAAGGGCGTCCGGCTCGACACCCATATGCACCGCGAGGCGCAACTGGTTTATGCCGCCAAGGGGACGATGCAGGTCACCACGCCGAAGGGACGCTGGCTGGTGCCGCCCGACCGCGCGGTATGGGTGCCGCCGCGGCTCGAACATTCCATCGACGTGCTGGCGGACATCGAAATGCGCACACTGTATTTCGATTCAGCATGGCTGGCGCGGGAGCAGCGCAGCGATAGCCTCGAGGCGGAATTCGTGGTGCGGGTATCGCGGCTTCTGCACGAAACCATCCTCGCGCTGTTCGACGGCGGCGCCGATCCCGATCGCACCGGGCTGTTGACCAGGTTAGCCGTCCTCGAGCTGCATCATGCCGAGGATTCCACGACCTTCATTCCCCTGCCGCATGAGCCACGCTGCCGCCGCGCAGCCGACATCGTGCTTGCAGATCCGACGGCTTCGCACGGGATCGAGGCGCTGGCGCGAACGGTCGGGACCTCGGCGCGGACGCTGTCGCGGCTGTTTTCCTCGGAGACGCAACTAAGCTTCAAGAGCTGGTGTCAGCGCGCGCGCATCGCAGCCGCGATCGAAAAACTGTCGACGGAGAAGAATGTCTCCGTCAAACAACTGGCCGCCGATCTCGGCTATGCCAGCGTGCCGGCTTTTTCGCACGCGTTCCGGCAAATCACCGGCAAGACGCCGACGCAGTTTTCGGACGCGAAATAGGGCCGATTCGGCTGCGACAAATTTTGACTGTCGCCCCCGGGCTCGACCCCGGGGGGTCCATCAATCTTCAAAAAAGTGCATCTTTCGAAACGGATGGATGGCCGGGTCAAGCCCGGCCATGATGGTCTGTATCGGGTTGGCTTTTTTGGGTCCACCCGATCACCCCCGCTTGATTGTGATCCGCCCGACCTTAAATCCATGTAACAATTCGGCCCGGATTGGATTCGACCTGCCCGCCATGAACAACGCCTTTTTCTCGGACCTGCTGGCCTCGATTTCCGAGCGCGGCCGCACGCTGCTGCGACGTGGCGGATCATCCAACGGAAAACAGGATACCTCCGACCTGGTCGAACTGTGCGAGGCGCTGTTGTCGGGCCGGGGCGAAGCCTCCGGCACCGCGATGGCGCGGGAGGTTCTCGACCGCTACCATGACCTCGACGGCGCCGGCCGGCTGTCTTTTTTCGAAACCCTGGTTCGCAACTATGGCCCGGACCGGGAAAGGATTGCGGAAGCGATCGAGACCTGGCGCGCGCAGCCGACCGACGAAGACGCCAGCGACCTGCATTTTGCTTCCGAACCGCGGCGGCAGGAACTAATCCGCCGCTTGAACCGCGCGCCGGGCGGCACCAGCGAGCTGGTGGCCATGCGCGCCGATCTGCTCGACCTCATGAACGGCCACCGCGACCTTGCCGCGCTCGACCGCGACGTGGTGCATCTGCTGGCCTCATGGTTCAACAGGGGATTCCTCGTGCTGCGCAGGATAGACTGGTCGACGCCAGCGAACATTCTGGAAAAAATCATCCGCTACGAGGCGGTGCATGAAATCCGCGACTGGGACGATCTGCGCCGCCGCATTGATCCCGTCGACCGGCGCTGTTACGCGTTCTTCCATCCAGCCTTGGTCGACGAGCCGCTGATTTTCGTCGAGGTGGCATTGACGGAATCGATTCCGGACGCGATCGCGCCGCTGCTCGCGGCGGACCGCCAGCCGGTGCCGATCGAGCGGGCCCGCACCGCGGTGTTCTATTCGATCTCCAATACCCAACGCGGTCTCGGCGGAATTTCGTTCGGCAGCTTCCTGATCAAACAGGTGGTTGAGGAATTGCGGCGCGAATTGCCGAAGCTGGAGAACTTCGTGACGCTGTCGCCGGTGCCGGGCTTCATGCAATGGCTGAAGCAGGCGAGCGATGTGCCGCTATCCGAGGAGGATCGGGCGCTGCTCGATCACCTCGACAAGCCCGACTGGTTCAAGAATGCCGAACTGGAGGCACAATTGCGCTCGGTGCTCGAGCCCCTCGCCGCCTATTATTTTCTGAAGGCGCGCACCCCGAAAGGCCGGCTGATCGATTCGGTGGCCCGATTCCATCTCGGCAACGGCGCTCGGCTGGAGCGAATCGACTGGCTTGGCGACCTGTCCCCGAAGGGTCTGCGCGAATCCGCAGGAATCATGGTCAACTATCTGTACCGGCTCGAGGACATCGAAAAGAACCACGAAGCCTTCGCCAACCGGGACGAGATCGCCGCTTCCAGCGCAGTGAAGAAATTGCTGAAGAACGAAGGCCGGCGATTATTGGACATGCGGCTGTCGTGAGGGCTTGAAGCAAATTCTTTCCGTCACGGCCGGGCGTTGTCCCGGCCATCCACGTTTTCCCTATAAGCGCTGTCAAGGACGTGGATGCCCGGCACAAGGCCGGGCATGACGAGTTAGGCAGCCAGCGCTTTCATCTCGGCATAGAGAGCGGACTTTCCCTCGAACCCGATGCCCGCCAAGTCCGGCATGGTGATGTGACCGTTCTCGACACGAACGCCGTCCGGGAAGCCGCCATAAGGCTGGAACAGATCGGGATAGCTCTCATTGCCGCCGAGCCCAAGGCCGGCGGCAATATTCAGGGACATCTGATGTCCGCCATGCGGAATGCATCGGCTCGGAGACCAGCCGCTGGCTTGCAGCACACCAAGGGTGCGCTGATACTCGCATAGCCCATATGACAGCGCACAATCGAACTGCAGCCAGTCGCGGTCGGGCCGCATCCCGCCATGACGAATGAGGTTGCGCGCATCCTGATGGCTGAAGAGATTCTCGCCCGTCGCCATCGGTCCGGGATAGAATTCCGCGAGCGCGGCCTGGAGCTGGAAATCCAGGGGATCGCCGGCCTCCTCGTACCAGAACAGCGGATATTCGCGCAGCATTTTTGCATAGGCGATCGCGGTCTCCAGATCGAACCGGCCGTTGGCGTCGACGGCGAGTTGCCCGTCACTGCCGATCTCTTCGAGCACGGCCTCGATGCGCAAGCGATCCTCCAATATTGACGCGCCACCAATTTTCATCTTCACGACGTTGTAGCCGCGATCGAGATAGCCGCGCATTTCCCCGCGCAGCATCGACAGATCCTTGCCGGGATAATAGTAACCGCCGGCGGCATAGACGAACACACGGGGATTTGCGGCGCGCCCGTGCCGCTCGGCGAGCAAGCGAAAGAGCGGTTTTCCCGCGACCTTGGCCACCGCATCCCACACCGCCATGTCGATGGTGCCGACCGCGACCGAGCGCTCGCCATGGCCGCCCGGCTTTTCGTTCGACATCAGTGTCGCCCAGATCCTGTCGGGATCGAGATTGTCGCCGCCCTCGTCGAGCAGCGTCTTCGGATCGGCCTCCATCAGCCGCGGCGCGAAACGCTCGCGGATCAATCCGCCCTGCCCGTAGCGGCCGTTGGAATTGAAGCCGTACCCGACCACCCGTCTGCCGTCGCGCTCGACATCGGTGACGACGGCAACGAGGCTCGTGGTCATCTTGGTGAAATCGATATAGGCGTTGCGGATCGGCGATGAGATCGGCTTTGTGATTTCCCTGACGTCAACGATACGGACGGACATGGTGTTTCTTTCAGACGATGGCTGGAATTAATCACTCGTCATTGCGAGGAGCGATAGCGACGAAGCAATCCATTCTTCCGCTTGTGATGCCGTGATGGATTGCTTCGCTTCGCTCGCAATGACGAAAGACGTCAGGTCGGTCCCTTGTCGCGAAAATACGGCTCGACCGGACCGTGAACTTTTATGGTAAGCGGGTTGCCGTAACGATCCTTGGCATTGCCTGCGGTCACGCGCACCCAGCCCTCGCTGACGCAGTACTCCTCGACGTTGGTCTTCTCGATGCCCTTGAAGCGAATGCCGACGTCGCGGGCCAGCACCTCGGCATTGTAGTAAGGGCTTTTCGGATCGGTCGAAAGACGATCGGGGAGCTGGTCGGCCACTTGGTCGTTATTGGCGTCATTCTTATCGCTCACAGCAGAGCCTCGATTTCTCTTGCCAGTCCTTCCGGTTTTGCGGTCGGCGCATGCCGCGCGACCACCTTGCCCGAACGATCGACCAGGAATTTGGTGAAATTCCATTTGATCGATGGACCGAGCAACCCAGATTTCTTACTCTTCAGATAGTCAAACAACGGATGCGCCTTGCTGCCGTTGACATCGATCTTGGCAAACATCGGAAAGGTGACGGCATAGTTGGTCGAGCAAAACTGCTCGATCTGTTTGGCATCGCCGGGTTCCTGGTTTCCAAACTGGTTGCAGGGAAATCCGAGAACCGAGAAGCCGCGCGGGTGAAGCGTCTGGTACAACGCCTCGAGACCCCGGTATTGCGGCGTGAACCCGCAGGCGCTCGCGGTATTGACGATCAGCAAAACCTGACCCTCGAACCGCTTCAGCGGAATGTCCTCGCCGGCAAGCGACTTGGCCTTGAAATCGTAAATATCAGCCATCCTGGTCCTTCACCCTGGTCGGCAGTTGATCTAGCGCGCGGGATCGGCGGGCATCGGCGGCGTTCCGCCGGCTTCGATCGCTTCGCCCGCGAGCAGGCAGAGATCCTCGCGGTAGCGACCGGCGACGACCTGAACGCCGACTGGAACGCGGCCCACCAATCCGGTTGAGACCGTTAGCGCGGGCAGCCCCATGAAGGGAATGGCAATTTGCGGCAACTGCGCTCGCCATACCCGGGCAAACGAGGCCTGATCGCGCAAATCGAGACCGTCGGGAAACGGCAGCTCGGCGGATACCGGCATCAGCAAAACCGCATAGGTTTCAAGAAACTGCAGCCATTCCCGCGTCAGGGTGGCGCGGCGCGTCAGCGCCTTCGAGAACGATGCCGCGTCGAACGGAAAGACCTTGGGCTTGTTGCCGCGCAGGCAGGCGAGCGCGCCGGGATCGCCTTCGCGCTCGGCGGCGTCGAGCTGCGCCTCATAATTGTCGCCGAGCCACAATTTTGTCTGGAGCTCTGCGGCCTCGCGCAGCGGCGGCGTTGTTTCGATTTCTTCCACGATCCATCCGGCGCGCTCAAGGCGCTTGCCGGCATCGGCGACCGCCGCTTTCACTTCCGCGACCGTTTCGAGACCGTCGGGACGAAAGCACAGCGCAGCCCGCTTCGGCCTCTGCGGTCCCTCCAGCGGCGCCGGCACCCACCAGGGATCGCGCGCGTCTTTTTCGGACATTGCCGCAAGCGCAATCCTGAGATCGCCGATGGTGCGCGCGAGAGGGCCGGATACTGCGGAGATCTGCGGCCCGATCGTACGTTCAGGCAACGCGGCATTGAAGGCTGCGATACGGCCGACGGTCGGCCGCAGGCCATGGACACCACAGGCATAGGCCGGATAGCGGATCGATCCTGCGATATCCGTGCCATGCGCGATATGCCCGATGCCGGCCGCGACCGCTGCCCCGGCGCCGCCGGAAGAACCGCCGGGCGTAAGGGCTGGATCCCTCGGATTTTTGGTGTCGCCATGGATCAGGTTGGTGGTGAACCAGCGGTAGGAAAATGCCGGGCAGTTGGTGCGGCCCAGAATCACCGCGCCGGCCTTGCGCAGATTGTCGATCACCGGGCTGTTGGTCGCTGCGATGACGTCGCGCTGCAGTTTTAGGCCGTTGGTGGTGGCAAACCCTTGCTGATCGATATTGACCTTGACGGTGACCGGCACGCCTGCCAGCGGGCCCAAGTCCTGGTTCGCTGCGATCGCCGCATCGATAGCGCCGGCCTGCGCCAGCACATCTGCCGGCCTGTGATCGACAACGGCGTTGATGGAAGGGTTGACCGCATCTAGCCGGGCGAGCGCGGCCGAGGCCGCCTCTTTGGCCGAAATCTTTTTTGACCTTATGAGGGCAGCGATATCCTTAGCCGGCAGACGCCAGAGATCTTGCATGGAAAACTCCGTTCGGAAGCCGTCTTGTAGCGCTGAGCGGTGAGGGTTGTCGACCTAAAGGACGTCATTCCGGGACATCGCAGCGATGAACCCGGAATCTCGAGATTCCGGCTCGCTCGCTTCGCTCTCGCCCCGGAGTGACGGCCTGTGCTGAAATGACCGCGTATGCCGTCAGTGTCTTGTGAGGGGCGTGTCCGAGAAGCCCAGGATCGCTTCGGCAAACGGAAATTCCAGCACGATCTCGCCTTCACCATCGGTCACTTCGAGGGTGGCATTCAACAGACCGTTTTCCGCGCCTTCGGTCTTCAGCAATTCCCGGATCATGGCCCGCGCAACCTCCCATGCGCGATCGGGATCGCGCAGCTCTTCGCCTTCGGGATCGGAAATCAGCTCGTCGCCGATGCGGGTGTTGAAGAAATATCTCGGCATTGGTCTGATCCCTTCGGTTGGAGACGCTCCAGTTAGGGAACCGGCGTTATCTCACAAGCTCTTTCCGGAATGTTGCTTGATGAATTCGAAAGGAAATGAGCATCGCCCTAAAAGCAATGCCACTCAGAAGCGCTTGATCCGTCATCCGGTTGACGTCACGCCGCACAAAGACGTGAAGTCCTTTCGCGGTGCAGCATAGGCGGAAAGTAATCAAAGCGAGTTTGAAAAAGATTTCACTGGCGAACTTTTCGTTCCGCATTAGTTTATCTGCGAGGGCGGAGTCCGTCCGGTTGAAGAAGTTGAAAAAGGAGAGTGCCAAAATGGCCTGGAAAGCCCCAAAAATCGTGGAAGTGCCGGTCGGCATGGAAATCAACATGTATGCGTGCGCCGCCCGCAAGTAACCAAGCGCGACAGCTTTACGTTTTAGCTTAAGGTGGACCTCCAGGCGTGACACGTTCCCGATCAGGGATCGTGATCATGCCGGCGTCCACCTTCAAAGTATCTGGAATCTCCAGGAGACGGATCATGCTTCGCGTCGTCGTCCTGGGCGCCGCGGCCGGTGGTGGTGTTCCGCAGTGGAATTGCGGATGTCCGGTTTGCAGGGCGGCACGAACCGAGCATCCCGAACTCCGGAGCACCCAGGCTTCGATTGCGATCAGCGCCGATGGCGATCACTGGTATTTGATAAATGCGTCTCCCGATCTGCGCCAGCAACTGATCGCGACGCCGCAGCTTCATCCCCGGGCCGGAAAGCTGCGTCACAGTCCGATATGCGGCGTGATCCTGACCAACGGCGAGATCGACGCCATCGCCGGGCTTCTGTCGATGCGCGAGGGCTGGCCGTACACGATCTACGCGCACCCAAAAGTGCTTTCGATCCTGGAGGCCAACAGCATTTTCAACGTGTTGAGTGAAAAGAACGTGCGGCGCCTGCCGATTGAGGTGGACAAGACGTTTGAGCCTGATTTGCCTGACGGCTCGCCGTCCGGAATTGAAATCCTGTCATTCGCCGTTCCCGGCAAAAGCGCGTGGTATCTGGAAGGCGAGGTTCTCCCCTCGGGCAAGGACAGTACGGGGGACACCATCGGGCTCCGCATCAGCGACAAGGCTACCGGCAGGTACTTCTGTTTTCTCGCCGCCTGTGCGGCTGTCGACGACGATGTGAAGTCGCGCCTTGCCGGCGCGCCGCTGATCTTCTTCGATGGCACGGTGTGGCGCGACGACGAGTTGGTCGCGGCCGGCCTCGGCAACAAGACCGGGCAAGACATGGGACATATTGCAATGTCCGGCGACCATGGCGCCATCCATAGCCTTGCCGGGCTGGGTATCGGCCGAAAGATATTTCTGCATATCAACAATTCGAACCCGGCGCTCCTGACCGACTCCGCCGAGCGCGAGATCGCCGAGCGTGCCGGCTGGCAATTCCCCGTCGATGGAACGGAGATCGTGCTTTGAACGCGATGAGCTTGAACGGGATGACGGCCTTTTCGCTCGGCAACAGCGCGCCGCTGAATAGTGCCGAGGAACTGGAAGCGGCGCTGCGCCAGATCGGGGCCACCCGCTATCACAATCTCCATCCGTTCCATCGGCTATTGCACGGCGGCAAGCTGAACAAGGGACAGGTGCAGGCCTGGGCGTTGAACCGCTACTATTACCAGAGCACCATTCCGATCAAGGATGCCGTCGTGATCTCGCGCTTCCGCGACCGCGGCATCCGGCGCGCATGGCGGCACAGGCTGGAGGATCATGACGGCGATCTCGGCACCGAAGGCGGCATCGAACGCTGGCTGAAGCTGACCGAAGGGCTGGGCCTCGACAGCGCCTACGTGGAATCCACCGAAGGCATCCTTCCCGCGACGCGGTTTGCGGTGGACGCCTATGTCCATTTCTGCCGCGATAGGACACCGCTTGAGGCCATCGCCTCCTCGCTGACCGAACTGTTCGCGCCGAACCTCCACGAAGAACGCATCTCGGGAATGCTGGCGCATTACGACTTCGTCAATCCCGACATCATGAGCTACTTCAGCCGGCGGATGGAACAGGCGCCGCGCGACGCCAACTTCGCGCTCGACTACGTCAAGGCCCGTGCCAGGACGCCGGCGGAGCGCGAGGCGGTCTGCAACGCGCTGATTTTCAAGACCAACGTGCTATGGGCTCAGCTCGATGCACTATATCATGCCTATGTCGACGGCCATGTTCCGCCGGGCGCGTTTGTGCCCAAGGACAGTTAGAGGCGAAGCGATGACAGCCACGCGTAGCCGCAACATCAGTGTCAGCGAGGCGAGCCGGCCGCTGCTGCCGCGCCATGCCCGGCTGAAGTTCGATGAAACCCGGCAGCGCTGGGTCATTCTGGCGCCCGAGCGCGTCCTGGCCCCGGACGAGATCGCGGTCGAAGTGCTTCAGCTTTGCGACGGCGTCCGCAGCGTCGGAGCGATGATCGACCAACTCGCGACGAAATACACCGCCGAACGCAGCGCGATCGCAACCGACGTCATCGCCATGCTCCAGGACCTCGCCGACAAGGGATTTTTGAGCGAAGCGCGCGAGAGGACTTCATGAGTCCGACGCCTGGCAACGCAGGTGCGGCGAGCGGCGCTCCCTCCGACGGGCTCGCCGTACTGGAACAGCGCGGCTCGACGGCGGAGACTTTCGGGATTCCGCTCGCGGTGCTTGCGGAAATAACCCATCGCTGTCCGCTGCAATGTCCCTATTGCTCCAATCCGGTCGAGCTTGAGCGTGGCGGCAGCGAACTGACGACTGAAGAATGGAAGAGCATTCTCTCCGAGCTCGCCGAAATCGGCGTGCTGCAGATCCATTTTTCCGGCGGCGAGCCCACCGCGCGCAAGGACCTCGTCGAACTTGTGCAACATGCCAGCGATGTCGGGCTGTACTCCAATCTCATCACCTCAGCGGTGCTGCTGACCAAAGAGAGACTTGGCGCGCTGGCCGATGCCGGGCTGTGTCACGTTCAGATCAGTTTCCAGGGCAACGAACCCGTCGTCGCCGACCGCGTCGCCGGCTTCAAAGGCGCGCACGCAAAGAAGATCGAAGTCGCGAAGTGGACGCGCGAGCTGGACTTGCCGCTGACGGTCAACGCGGTCATGCATCGGCAAAACCTGTTTCAGCTTCCCGACATCATCCAAATGGCAGTCGATCTCGACGCCGACCGGCTGGAAGTCGCCAACGTGCAGTATTACGGCTGGGCGCTGAAAAACCGCGCGGCGCTGATGCCGACGCTCGCACAGATCGATGAGACCAGCCGCATTGTCGAGGAAGCACAAGCGCGGCTCAGAGGCACCCTCGCGATCGACTATGTGGTGCCGGATTACTACGCGCTGCGGCCGAAGAAATGCATGGGCGGCTGGGGCCGGCAGTTCTTCAATATCTCGCCCTCGGGAAAGATTCTGCCGTGCCATGCCGCCGAGACCATTACCGGGCTCGAATTCTTGTCGGTGCGCGGCGATCATTCGATCGCCTGGATCTGGCAGCACTCCGAAGCCTTCAACCGCTACCGCGGCACCGGCTGGATGGCCGAGCCGTGCAAAAGCTGCGAGTTCAGGGAGATCGACTTCGGCGGCTGCCGCTGCCAGGCGTTTGCGCTGACGGGCGATGCCGGCAATACCGATCCGGCCTGCACGCTGTCGCCGATGCACGAAGAAATTTTCAAGCAGGCCGAGCGCGAGGCCGCTTCCGGGCAGAACCGTTTCCTCTATCGCAATTTTGCCGGGGGCACGCTGGAGACGGAAGGCGGCCATGGCGCCTGACGCCGATGCCGGCAAATCCACCAAACGCGCCGATCCCTTTGCGCCGCTGACGTCGGAGCTGTTGCCGGTCGGCGACGATCACGAGGTCTATGTCGAGAGCGTCGGCCGCGCCGACGGCATTCCCGCGGTCTATCTGCACGGCGGGCC
>Ga0164303_10000178_pt1 | contig 12788 bp, 12 predicted proteins | sample Whisoiple_207_MG_FD_109715 | JGI IMG/M metagenome (GOLD analysis project Ga0164303, IMG submission 109715) | Soil microbial communities amended with pyrogenic organic matter from upstate New York, USA - Whitman soil sample_207_MG | ecosystem: Environmental > Terrestrial > Soil > Agricultural...
CCGCAGCAGGGAAGGCGCCTTGATAGCAGGAGAACGAATGATGCGGCAACCCAAGGGCACGTGCGCGATTACGCGCGAAGCGTTCGACGCCATCCTTTTTGACCTTGACGGTGTGATTACGAACACTGCGGAGGTCCACGCGGCGTGTTGGAAAAAGATGTTTGACGAATACCTTGGGAAGCGGGCAACGCAAAAAGGCGAAACATTTTATCCCTTCGACCTTGCCGCAGATTACCGGCTCTATGTGGATGGCAAGCCTCGCTTCGACGGCGTTCGTGACTTTCTCACATCGCGTGGCATTCAACTTCCGGAGGGGGAATCAGACGACCGGCCAGAAGCCGAAACGGTGCGCGGCCTCGGAAACCGTAAGAACGACTTGGTCAACGACATCATTAAGGAGCAAGGAGTAGAGCCCTATGAGGGAACCGTTCGATTCATCCATCAGGTCCGTCGTAAGGGCTTCAAAATCGCCGTCGTAACCTCGAGCCAGAACTGCACGGCCGTCCTGAGATCCGCAAGATTGGACGCCTTCTTCGAGGTGCGGGTTGATGGCAATATGATCCATGAGCAACAGCTCGCCGGCAAGCCCGCCCCGGATACCTTCTTGGTGGCGGCGAAGCTGCTTGGAGTTGAGCCGATACGGACGATTGTCATCGAGGATGCGATCGCAGGAGTTCAGGCGGGCCGCAATGGGAGCTTCGGACTTGTGATCGGTATCGCGCGCAAGGGCAATGCCAAGGAATTGGGGTATCATGGCGCGGACCTCGTAGTCGAGGATCTGGGCGAACTGGTTGACTGACCAATGTCCTCGCTGTCCTCGTCAGGATAATGCGGACGTGATGACTGGAGATTATCATGGCTCCTAAAAATGCGTTTTACGCCCAGTCGGGCGGGGTCACGGCCGTGATCAACGCCTCGGCCTGCGGCGTGTTGCAAACTGCGCGCCAACGTTCGCAGGAGATTGGTAAGGTGTATGCCGGCCGCAACGGCATCATCGGCGCGCTGACTGAAGATTTGATCGATACGAGTTTGGACTCCGAAGCCGCGATCGCTGCGCTCAGACATACGCCAGGTGCTGCGTTCGGGTCCTGTCGGTACAAGCTCGCTTCGATTCAACAGCACCGGGCGCAGTACGAGCGCTTGATCGAGGTTTTCGAAGCTCATGACATTGGATTCTTTTTCTACAACGGCGGTGGAGACTCGCAAGACACGGCCCACAAGGTCAGCCAGATGGGCGCGGCGATTGGCTATCCGATTGTGTGTGTGGGCATTCCCAAGACAATAGACAACGACCTGCCGATCACCGACTGCTGTCCGGGGTTCGGCTCAGTAGCGAAGTACGTCGCTACATCCATTCGCGAGACCGCGTTCGACTTGGCATCGATGAGTCGTACCTCAACCAAGGTCTTCGCCCTGGAAGTGATGGGCCGGCATGCGGGTTGGACGACCGCCGCTTGTGCTCTCGCATCAGAACAGGAAGGCGACGCTCCACAGGTTTTGCTGTTGCCCGAAATTGCGTTCCAGGAGGATCGGTTTCTGGCCAAAGTCGAGGAGGCTCTGGAGCGGCACGGCCACTGCGTGATCGCGGTCTCCGAAGGGGTCAAGGGACCCGACGGTGAGTTCATCTCGGCGTCGGCCTCGAAAGATGCCTTCGGCCATGCACAGCTCGGCGGGGTTGCGCCATTCGTTACCAACCTGATTGCCGCGAAGCTCGGCTGCAAGTGCCACTGGGCGGTGGCCAATTATCTCCAGCGGTCCGCGCGCCACATTGCCTCGGAGACCGATGTCGAGCAGGCTTATGCAGTCGGTCGCGCCGCCGTGGAATTCGCAATCGCGGGAAGAACCGCAGTCATGCCGGCGATCCGCCGGCTCAGCGACTCGCCCTATCGCTGGGACATCATTGAGGCGCCCCTCTCAGCGGTTGCCAACCAGGAGAAGCGATTGCCTCCGGACTTCATCAGCAGCGACAGCTTCGGCATCACCGAGGCGGCTCGCCGGTATCTGGCGCCCCTCATAGTCGGTGAAGCCTATCCCCCATTCAGGAATGGCCTTCCCGATTACGTGAAGCTGCGGAACCTAACGACGCCGAAGAAACTGGCTCAAGAGTTCACCGTCTGAGGCGTCGATCGGATCAGCCTTCGGCTCTTGTCCTGACGATCCCGTGGAGGTCGAGACAATGGAAGCGACATTCGAAACGAAATTTGTCAACGGCGCGATCCGGCGTTGCAAATACAAGCGGCTGAACCCCATTAAAAGATGTGGCAATCTAGTTGACTGACCCCGCCAACGCTCATCTGAGAGAACAGCCCGATGCTTCATCACGAACGCCTGAAACCTCCACCGCGTGATTATCCGGCCGACGAGTGGAACATCATTGAAAAAGCGTTCAACCCTGACTTCCTGGCCCAGCTAGAAAGCATGCTGGCGCTCGGCAACGGATACCTCGGTATGCGCGGGTGTCCCGAGGAAGGCGGCCCCGCTGCTGAAAATTCTACACTCATTAACGGCTTTTATGAAACATGGCCCATCGTTTACGGAGAGGAAGCTTACGGCTTCGCAAAAGCGGGGCAAACCATCTGCAATGTGACGGACAGCAAGATCATCAAGTTATTCGTGGACGATGAGCCCTTCTGGTTAGCCAATGCAAATCTGCTGAAATACGACAGGCGGCTGAACATGAAGTCCGGCACGCTGGATCGCGAGATCATTTGGGAAACTCCCGCAGGAAAACAGGTCCTAATAAGATCTCGACGTCTGGTCTCGTTCGACAGCAGGCACGCAGCCGCAATCCACTACTCTGTCACGCTCCTCAATGCGACTGCCTCGATTGTGATCTCTTCGGAGATGGCGGCGGAGAACCCGAGCGCTCCCATCAATGCTGATGATCCGCGGCTGGCCAAAGCCCTTTCAGACCGGACTCTTCATCCGCGGGCCAACTACTCCGCAGGACGCCGCGTCGTGTTGTGTCACGAAACGCAAAAAAGCCGCTTGACTGTAAGCTGCGCCATAGATCATGCACTGGGCACCTCGTCTAGGCATACCTGCAAGACTTCACATGCTGAAGATTTTGGCCAGGTTGCGTTTGCTATCGAGGCACAGCCTGGCTCTCCAATTCAGCTCACCAAATACATGATCTATCATACGTCTCAGACGGCATCCGCCGAGGAACTCTGCGGCCGTGCTGAGTGGAGTATAGACCGTGTTATGGCGCAGGGATTCCAGCAGCTGCTCACTGCGCAAGAGCAGTACATGGACGATTTCTGGCGTCGTAGCGATGTACAGGTCAGGGATGTCCAGGAAGACCGTACGAAGCGCACGACAGTGGAGATCCAGCAAGCGATTCGTTTCAATCTTTTTCACATGCTGCAGGCGTCAGCGCGTGCTGAAGATGCGGGCGTACCAGCAAAAGGCCTGACAGGAAGGGCTTATGAGGGCCATTACTTCTGGGACACCGAGATCTATCTGCTGCCGTTTCTGACCTACACTTCTCCCCGGATCGCCAAAAATCTGCTGACCTTCCGGCACAAAATGCTACCCCAGGCGCGAGAACGTGCGCGGCAACTTGGCCACCGGGGAGCCATGTTCCCGTGGCGCACCATCAGCGGCGAGGAAGCTTCGGCGTATTATGCCGCTGGAACCGCACAATACCACATCAATGCCGACATCATGTACGCGCTCCGCAAATATGTTCAGGCAACCGGCGATGAATTGTTCATGCGGACCTGCGGTGCCGAAATGCTCGTGGAAACGGCGCGCCTGTGGCTGGATCTCGGCTTTTACTCAGACGAAAAAGGCGGGAAATTCTGCATCAACGGCGTCACCGGGCCGGATGAATACAACGCGGTCGTGAACAACAACGCATACACCAACCTAATGGCTCGAGAGAACTTACGGTACGCGGCCGAGACTGTCGAATCGCTGCTGGCAGAACAAGCGGATGCGTACGAGATGCTCGTGCACAAGACGGCTCTGGAACCTTCCGAGGCACAGACATGGCTCCGCGCGGCGGAGAGTATGTACGTGCCATATGATGAGAAACGCCAGATCATCCCGCAGGACGACAGCTTTCTTGATAGAGAAGCGTGGGACTTCCAGAACACACCGCCCGAACGCTATCCGCTGCTGCTGTTTTATCACCCACTAAACATTTACAGGAAACAAGTTATCAAACAGGCGGATGTAATGTTAGCCATGTTCCTGTTGGGCGATGCCTTTTTACCCGAGGTCAAAAAGCGCAATTTCGAGTTTTATGACCCGCTGACTACGGGGGATTCGTCGTTGTCATCCTGCGTCGAGGCGATCATCGCCGCACAGATCGGCAATATGGACAAGGCGATACGGTATGGGATGGCGGCCCTGCTCATGGATCTGGCCGACGTAGGCGGAAACGTAAAGGACGGTTGCCATATTGCCTCGATGGGCGGCACTTGGATGATGCTGGCGTACGGGTTCGGAGGCATGCGCGATAATGACGGAATCTTGTCATTCTGGCCACGTCGTGCGCCTGAAGAAAATGCTATACTGCAGTTCCATGTGACTTACCGCGGCCAGCGGCTAGGAGTTCAAATCGGTTTGGAAAAGGTGGAATACGCCTTGTGCGAGGGTGAATGCCTTCTAATCCGACATGAAACCGAAGAAGTTAAGTTGACCCGGGAAAAGCCGGTGGTGCTTCGGCCCGTTGGCAGGCGATGAGGACAGTCACGTTAGAGAGTGTTGACGCGCTCGCTCCTCGGAATCTCGCTCCAATGTGCCGGTTGAGTTTGATGGGAGCTGATTTGCTCGACGAGGTATTTGCGAGCAGGGGGAAATTAGTGACCGAAGACATGAGGCTCGCGCCGTGAAGAGCAACTTATCCCCTGCGGCCAAACGCAAGCTCGCAACCGTGCAGCAGACGCAAGCGGATCCCGTGCTGCAATCGTTGATTGAGGATGCAGCAGCTGCACATCATTTCACTGTGAAGAAGGTTCTTGTCGTCGACGTCGGCGGTACTGCGGTCAAGATTCTCGCCATGGGCCAGACAGAGACCAGAGGGTTTCAGTCTGGGCCAAAGCTTACGCCTGAGCGCATGGTGTCGGGAGTGAAAAACCCGCTGCGGATTGGAGGTACGATGTCGTGTCGATCGGCTATCCTGGCCCCGTCTTGGCCAGCCGGCCCACAGCGGAGCCCGCTAACCCGGGGTGGGGCTGGTTCTAATCGCTGTTGGCACGGTCGATTGCCGAGCTCACCGACGTGTTCAGCGAGATTCCGAAAGACTTCGACGCGGCGCGCGTGGTCGAATTTTTCGTGGCGATCTTTACGTCACAGAGGCGATCACGGTCCTGTTGAATCGAGCTTTTCTACAAGCGTCCGACAAAGAAGTTGGTGATCGGAGGAGCGGCTTCCCCTATGATGGAAAACGGATGCCCCACTCAGACTCACCCCCTCTGTGAACGTTCCCAAAAGCGAGGCGGGATTCAACTGCGATGGGAGAGGCGTCCGCAAGCAAAAGGCTACGGCGTTCAGGCAACTGAAGAACGAGTACGGTATTGTAGGAGCGGACGAAGTCACTCTGTGGAAAATGCGTGGTGTCTATCATGTCTCCGTACTGCACAATGATGAAGGCGAGGAGGACCGTGCACAGCCCCGCAGAAGGTACAGCCGAATGAAAGGGGACTAAGCATGGATACAACAAAAACACAACCAGTCACTGAGCGTCACTCATGGAAGGCATTGGTCACTCATCATCAGAACGTCAGAGAGCTGCATCTCCGCCAACTTTTTGTGGATGATCCCACACGCGGTGAAAGCATGTCGGCCCAAGCGGTGGGGCTTTACTTGGATTACTCGAAAAACCGGGTCACCGACGAAACCCTGAAGCTGCTCGTACAACTCGCAGATCAATCAGGGCTGCGTGAGCGAATCGACGCTATGTTCCGCGGCGACACGATCAACGTTACGGAAAATCGCGCGGTTCTGCACGTGGCGCTGCGCGCACCCAAAGGAGCATCCATCGTTGTTCATGGTGAGAACGTTGTGCCACAAGTGCATGCCGTGCTCGATAAGATGGCCGACTTCTCCAACCGCGTGCGCAGCGGCGCCTGGAAAGGCTACACCGGCAAGCGCATTCGCAACGTCATCAACGTCGGTATCGGTGGCTCTGATCTGGGCCCAGTCATGGCCTATGAAGCGTTGAAGCATTATAGCGAGCGAGCCATGATGTTTCGGTTCGTCTCCAATGTAGACAGTACCGACTTTGCTGAAGCGGTTTGGGACCTCGATCCGGCAGAAACTGTTTTCATTACCTCTTCAAAAACTTTCACCACCCTCGAAACAATGACGAATGCGCGCAGCGCCCGCGACTGGTTAGTTGCAGGTTTTGGAGGCGATGAAAAGGCGGTGGCGAGGCATTTTGTTGCGGTATCGACCAATGCTGCGGAAGTGGCGAGGTTCGGCATTGATACTGCGAACATGTTCGGGTTCTGGGATTGGGTCGGCGGGCGCTATTCGATGGACTCAGCGATCGGCCTTTCAACCATGATCGCGATCGGACCGGCTAACTTTCACGCGATGTTGGACGGTTTCCACCAGATGGACGAGCACTTCCGTACAACCCCTTTCGAGCGCAACCTGCCGGTCCTTATGGGCCTGTTGGCTATCTGGTACAACGACTTCTTCGGCGCAGCGAGCGTAGCGGTACTCCCTTACGAGCAGTACCTGAAGCGATTCCCGGCTTATCTCCAACAACTAACAATGGAGAGTAACGGCAAACATGTTACACTTGATGGAAGCGAAGTCCTCTGCGATACCAGCCCTGTTTACTGGGGCGAGCCCGGAACCAACGGCCAACATTCTTTTTACCAGTTGATACATCAGGGAACGCGACTCATCCCTTGCGACTTCATAGCGTTCTATCAAACGCTGAATCCGTTCGGCCGCCATCACGATATTCTCATTGCGAATCTGTTTGCCCAGGCCGAGGCGCTGGCCTTCGGCAAGACATTCGAGCAAGTTAAGGCGGAGGGCACCTCCGACTGGCTGGCGCCTCATCGGGTGTTCGAGGGCAACCGCCCATCCAACATCATTCTGGCTGATCGGCTTAGCCCCGAAACTCTTGGTAAATTAGTCGCTCTCTATGAGCACAGTGTTTTTACACAGGGTGTGATCTGGAATATTGACTCGTTCGACCAATGGGGGGTCGAACTAGGCAAGCAACTCGCGCAGCGGATCATCCCGGAACTCGAGAGCGAGGAGCAACCTGCTCTCACCCATGATAGCTCAACCAATAACCTGATTTACCGATATCGAAAATCCGGGAAGACAAACTGAAGGAGACATTATGAAACCTCTCAACGTGAACCAAGATCAACTGCAAAAGATCAAGTCTCACCCCGGCTTCATAGCCGCGCTGGACCAAAGCGGCGGCAGCACGCCCAAGGCCCTGGCCTTGTACGGAATCAAAGAAAACGCGTGGTCCAACGAGGATGAGATGTTTGCGATCGTGCACCAAATGCGCACCCGCATGATTACCAGCCCCAGCTTTAATGGGGAGCGGATCATTGGCGCGATCTTGTTCGAGGATACCATGGACAAGGAAATCGGCAGGCAACCTACGGTGGATTATCTCTGGAGCGTAAAACGTGTGGTGCCGTTCCTAAAAGTGGACCAGGGCCTTGCGGTTGACCAGGATGGCGTCCAACTGATGAAGCCAATACCTGCCCTTGCCGCGCTGCTCGAGAAAGCTAAAGCGAAGCGCATATTTGGGACCAAGATGCGCTCGGTCATCAACCAAGCCAACGCAGCAGGCATCAAAAACATTGTGAACCAGCAGTTCGAGCTAGCTGCGCAAATTATTGACGCCGGTCACGTGCCAATCGTCGAGCCGGAAATCAATATTCATTGCCCCGAAAAGGCAAACGCCGAAGAGTTACTCGAAACCGCGATTCTTGAGAAGCTCAATCAACTGCCTGTGGGCCAGTTGGTGATGCTCAAGCTCACGCTGCCGGAGAAAGAAAACTTCTATGCAGATTTCGCCAAACATCCAAGAGTCTTGCGCTTGGTTGCGCTGTCCGGGGGTTATTCGCGCGAAGAAGCCAACGACCGCTTACGTCGAAATCATGGGGTAACCGCTAGCTTTTCACGAGCCCTCGCAGAAGGACTGTCTGCACAGCAATCCGATGCTGAGTTCAACGCCATGCTGGACAAATCGATTCAAAGTATCTTCGAGGCGTCAAACACCTAGGAACTCAAACACCTATGCAAGTCGGAATGATAGGTCTTGGGCAAACGGCGCAAATCGTGTGCCGGCTTCACAAGCACGGAAATACATGCATCGTCTTTGACCGTGTATCACGGCGAGGCGGTTGTTCTGCGCCCCAACAACTCATTCGATGCCTTCTGCCGAGCACGGCGCTATCGACCGGCAGCGCCGCGACCGCGTCCCGGATCGAGTGAAAGCCTTCGAATAGTCCTGGCCCACAGCCGCACCTGCTCCTCATCCTGACGGGCAACGACGCGATAGCCATCGAACTTGATTTCATGGAGCCAGCCGGGGCCGGACGGCGGCTCGCAAGGGCAGGCTGACAAGGCTGGATGAAGTTGGGAGGCTAAGAACGGGTTCGGATCGGCGGGGAAACGCGCCAGAGCATGACCGTCCAGCATTTAGAAGGAATAGCAGATGAGGTTTGTGTCACCTGATCACGGGATATGAATTCCTCATTGAATGGGCCTTCGGGAGCCAACCCAATCAGGTGCTAATTGCCTTTTCTTCGCGCTTGCTCGCAGGCGGCGACATGTTCCGCGCAATGAGGACGGCGTTTTTGGAGTATGTCCAGGAAGTCCATCGTGATTCGTTGTCGAAATTGACGTGCGCAATCAGCCAATGGGCATCCCCACCGCACTCATCAATGTAGATCGCATTGACATCTGCGATTTCATCTATGTTCACACCGTCTTGCACCAAAACAGCGACACCGACACCATCTGAAAAATAGCTCATCGGAAATTGGACGCTCATTCCTTCGCTCCTTCTGAAGTCGCCACGTTGCACTACCAGTCGCGGAAAGCTGCCGCCGATCGGGGATGCGCCGACGGCCGTATTTCCCCCCGTCTAACTCATTCTCAGGCCATTACCACGTCATTATCCAATACTGTAACATTGTACAGTATCCATCCACATCGGCCGGTTCGAAACTGATCTGGATCAAATCCATTGTGGCATTCCTGAGCTACGACGTGAAGTTGCAACGGAAACTGTTCATGAAAAGATGCAAAGCCATGATACTCGAGGCCAGCTGCATAGGCGTCGCGCCGCATTCGCCCACGGCCGGGAATACGCATAACACGGGTCCGCAAGGCAGCGGAAACTTTGTTGCGGGGAAGCCTGAAGGTATGGGCACGAGCTTTGTGGTTGGCAAGCCAGAAGAGGAAGGAACGAGCTTTGTTAATGGAAAGAAGGCCAAAGGAAAGAAAGAAAACGCCGGCGACATGACGCCTGCAAAAACCCGTTAACTTTAGAACCGGATCGGCAGAGCGCCCGACCCTGCCGATAATCTGTTCAGGCCCCGCAAAGATGGGATTAGCGGATGAAGCGGGAGCTGCGATTTCTTCCAAGCGCTCGCGCAGGCATGCCGGAACTCGCGGGCGCCGGCGATCGCTTTGTGAAGCGACGAGAGCCTAGTCATCCGGCTTTGCGCGCCACCATCAGTAGGGTGGGGTGGTCGCCGGGCGTGCCCTTCGGAATGGAAAACAGCTTGTGGGCTAGCAGGCCGCCGGCTCGGTACCGCCGCGGCGCGCCAGTTCCGCCAGACCATCATTCGTCCACCACGTCAGGTGATGGGGCGCGTCTGAGCGCGTCGGGCGTGGCTCGGGTTGGCTTGCGATTCAGGCATCGATGGCCGCAGCAACGTCCGACGACACTCTGGTCGAAAGCGTCCGACTCTTGGAGATGGGGGGCGTTGGCGATGAACTTTTCTCAATCGCCGCCTGGTCGCCCCTGGCCCGACTCTCTTCATCGTCCCCTCCCGCAGCTAGTCACGGTGAACTCGATGCCGGCGATCTGCCGGCGATCGGTACAACAGCTCGGAGTTGCCCCGCACCAATTTGGGGAACGACTCCTGCGATGTACCTGGCCAATGTATCGCGCCGCAGCTACACCGACTCGAATCTGCGTTAAAACTCAGGGAGACATTCTGGCTTTCTAGCTGCACCCCAGCGCTTTTAAAAACCGACGATATCAATTATTCCACATCAGGAAGACAGAAGGGAGGGAAGTGAACCAAAACAAGGTTTCGGCCCCAGGCACGAGGCTTGGTTCTGGTGATGGGAATCGACCTTTCTAGAAGATGAATGACGATGGCATTGATCTGGATCAACCCGGTGATTGCATAAGAGCCTCGATATAGCTCTCACTAACGTGGACCTTGCGCGTAAGCTGCCGGCGGCACGTATGGGCGTACAGTAACCGAGGACCCGTCGGCGACGGCGTTTTGCGATGGGCAATCCGTTGGGGTTAGCCGGAACGGTGACCTCTGGCGCCCTCACATTGAAAGACACCGGCCTGCGAATTGAGCTGCTGGTTATTCCGCGCGGTGAATGCCAGTCGCCATGCGGAGAGGATCGGCGGATCATAGGAGGGACAGCATGAAGATCGTTCCCGTAAGAGATGCGGTCGCAATGATCCCAAGCGGCTCAATGCTAATGATCGGAGGTTTTATGGCGGTTGGGACACCAGCCCGCATTATTGACGAGCTTGTCTTACAAGGGCAAAAAGAGCTGACGGTGATTGCCAACGACACCGCCCGGCCGGGCATTGGTATCGGTAAATTGATTCGCAACGGACAAGTACGTCGCCTTATCGCAAGTCATATTGGTCTTAACCCCGAAACTCAGAAGCAAATGCATGATGGAAGTCTGGAGGTGACGCTTCTCCCGCAAGGGACTCTCGTCGAATGTATTCGGGCAGGGGGAGCCGGCCTGGGCGGCGTATTAACTCGCACCGGATTGGGAACGCTCGTCGAGGACGGTAAAGAAAAGATTCTTGTAAAAGGCGTTGAGTACCTGCTCGAGCCGGCTCTGCATGCCGATTATGCGCTTGTAGAGGCGTTTCTCTGCGACTACAACGGTAACCTCACCTATGCGCTAACGGGACGTAATTTCAATCCCGTGATGGCAATGGCGGCGAACACGACAATCGTAAATGCTGAGCATATCGTGCCAACCGGTATGATACCACCCGATCATGTTCTCACGCCGGGACCAATCGTGGATTACCTCATTGCGAGGAGTTAAACATGGATCCGCAGACGCTCATCGCGCGCCGTATCAGTAAAGAGCTTCGCGAAGGGATGCTAGTCAACCTTGGTATCGGAATCCCGGCGCTGGTCGCCGATTACGTGCCTCGCGACTTAGAGATTTTTTTCCAGTCGGAGAACGGGCTGATCGGAACGGGACCAGGTCCACAGGAAGGCATGATCGAGCCGTGGCTCACCGACGCGGGAGGCAACCCCGTCACAGCCCTCCCGGGCGCCTGCACCTTCGATAGCGCCATGTCCTTCGCACTTATCCGAGGCGGCCATGTCGATTTGACCGTTTTGGGTGGACTGCAGGTTGATCAGGAAGGTCACCTTGCGAACTGGATGATCCCCGGGAAAATGGTACCCGGAATGGGCGGCGCGATGGACCTGGTTTCTGGAGCGAAGCGAGTTATCGTCGCGATGCAACATACCGCCAAGGGGAAATCGAAAATCGTCAAGAAGTGCGATCTACCGCTTACCTCGCAGCGTCCCGTCGAGATGGTGGTAACCGATTTAGCCGTAATCATTTTTAAGGCCGCGACGGCAACTCTGTTGGAAACGGCTCCTGGGGTTTCGGTCGAGGATGTACTCGCCGCAACCGAAGCAGAATTAACAGTCGCGGAGAATGTGACCACTATGTCACTTTAACTGCACGCTGCAGCAGCCTTCGCTTGTAGATGATCGTAAAAAGCGGTCGAGGAGAGGTGATGGCGGCGGGCCAAAAACAACGTGACGATCGATAGCTTTCGCTAACAACTCGCTAATCAGCTGAGAGGAGCTTGAAATGGCTATTCCGACGTATCCCGAAACGCGCGTGGCATTGAAAGGCCGCAAAGGGCTTATCGTCGGCATCGCGAACGATCAGTCAATCGCCTGGGGGTGTGCGAAGGCGTTTCGTGCCCTCGGCGCAGATTTGGCTGTCACATATCTGAACGATAAAGCAAAGAAGTTCGTGGAGCCCCTTGCGGACGAGGTTGAAGCCGAGATGTTTTTGCCTCTCGATGTACGCGTGCCCGGTCAGCTCGAGAGTGTTTTCGAACAGATCAAGTTCAAGTGGAATCAGCTTGATTTTCTAGTTCATTCCATTGCATTTTCTCCGAAGGAGGCGCTGCAAGGGCGCGTGATCGATGTGGGACAAGATGGATTTGCAGCAACGCTGCAGGTGTCTTGTTGGTCCTTCATTCGCATGGCGCATCTTGCGGAACCGCTCATGAAGAACGGTGGGACGTTATTCACTATGACCTACTATGGCAGCCAGATGGTCGTGGAGAATTACAATATAATGGGAGTGGCGAAGGCTGCTCTGGAGTGCGCGGTTCGCTACATCGCCGCTGAGGTTGGGCCGAAAGGCATTCGTGTGCACGCCATCTCCCCAGGACCGCTGGCGACGCGTGCGGCATCCGGCATTCCGGAATTCGACGAGCTTCTCGCAAAAGCGAAGTCGAAAGCTCCGGCTCGCGCGTTGGTCAGCATTGATGACGTGGGAATAGCCACCGCATTCCTGGCCCTCGATGGGGC
>Ga0164303_10000184_pt1 | contig 12631 bp, 10 predicted proteins | sample Whisoiple_207_MG_FD_109715 | JGI IMG/M metagenome (GOLD analysis project Ga0164303, IMG submission 109715) | Soil microbial communities amended with pyrogenic organic matter from upstate New York, USA - Whitman soil sample_207_MG | ecosystem: Environmental > Terrestrial > Soil > Agricultural...
CAAGGACCGATCGCCAATGGATTATTTACCAATTCATAGGAATTAGACATAATAATCTTGAATCTAAGCATACTCTTATCGAGCTTTGTCTAGAAGTTATAAGCGTATGATAAAGTTAGAAAGAATTAGCAGAGTTGCCTAGTTTATAAAAAGATATCATATTTAGAAAATCTGAATTATTGCAAAATAATTGCTAAGCTTCTTTAAAAACATAATTTATAGATTTATTAATAAAGACCAAATCTATAATAAGAAAATTTGCTAATACATGTAATATATCCAAGTAATTATGAACTGCTAAATAATAACCAGTACTTTTTGCCACCGAATTTGGCTCGACAAAAGTTTCGAAATAGATTCTTGAGGCTATGACATGGTTTACATAAAAGTTGGTACTCTCTAGAATAAGGATCCATTTCCTTTGGAATTACATGATCCAAAGTCAGATCTGAATATTCTGTTCCGAATTCGAGCTTGCATTTTGCGCATTTTCTTCCAACCTTTCTTATCAAAGAATTTCTTCGTCTTAGATTGGTATTCAATGTATTCTACCCTTAATAGATGTCCGTTACTTTTAAAATCTTCGCTTTGTCCATATACTGATCTCCATCTTCATATCGATCAAAAAAATACATTTGTTCTACTAGGTCGATTTTGCGGCAGTCTCGATTACACGAATTTGATTACAATATATAGCGGTGCTGTAGCTAGACAGGTTATTAAGCGAATTTACAAATAATCATCCTATAGCTCCATCACAAGTTGACAATATAGTCGATCTTGGTTATCTGGTATTGAAAAAAACTTTCCCACAGTAAACTTTGTAATCATATCAAGAAGAAAAAGAATACTTTGCTTTCAAATGACGGTATGAAATACAACAAGAATCACTCAAGACTTAGGATCATAGTGGAACACACATATGTAAGACCAAGAAGTTTGGAATGATGTGTAGATTCAGAAATAGTTTAAGAAGGTACAATAACATATCTGATAATGTGTCCGGTTTCCTGAACATCAGAGTGATGCAGTCTAACAGGATTTTCAATTTAGGAATACAGTCAAAATAGGCAGCATTAATAGATCATAAGGGCTAATTACGCAAGGGATCTTATATTTATTTGCTAGAATACACCCGTTTAAAAATGTGCCTATAATATAGGACTATCTCCTGATAGGTCAATTTCTTTAGTGAACGAGTATTAGACGGTGAATCGGGAGAAGTACGTTTGAACAATCCTTGGATAGGTACTATGGCAGGATGTACTTCATCAAATGTTCTACATAGGCTATTAATTTTGTTCTTTGTTTCAGTATAGTCAGTTAATTTTGATTGCTTATTTTCATCTTTCACATAACCTTGGTTAATAGTTTGGCAAAGCTGATTGACATCAGTGATAATTTGAGGCTCTAGAACGTCATTTAAGAAAAACATTACATTTTTAATGTCATTTACTACACGAGAGATTATTTCATAGTTTCTATTAATTTGATCTTTTATATTATCACGATTTTTTGTATCGCTGGCATACATAGGTTCTAGCCTATTTACCAACGACATTGAAAACAGTAACGTAGTAAAGTGATTCTTCAATGACTGAATTGCAAATTCTTTTCTCCTTTTTCTCATGGCATCATGTTCTTCAACTATTATTTTTAATTTTAGACTCTGTTTGTGTGCTAGATGATGAAAAAATACACCCAAGAAAGCGGCTATTAAACCATCAATAATCAGGTGAGACCAAGCAGATAGATCGCATCCATATTTAATTGAAAATATTGGACAGTCATTGTTAGCATTAGACGACGTAGCCAAAGCTTGACTAGCAAAATATAACGATTGTACAAGAAACACCATAGCAATACTTAATACAATCACTATTATCCCACTCAGTATTTGATTATACGATGGTGTTGAATTGGTAGTAAAGGTCAATAAAATCACATTATAAAACTTTCGATATCATATTAAACTTGCAACTGCTCTAGTTTCTCTAAAAGAAAATCCAGATCCACAGGTTTTCTTATACAAGAATGAACTCCTTTTTTAATAAGTTCTTCTATTTCTGAATCTAATACTGATGAAGCAGTAAATAGTATAATTTTTTGTTTAGTTAAAAGTCCCTCCTTCAGAAGCGAATTAATTACATCAAATCCACTGAATTCAGGCATAGCTAAGTCTAGCAGTACAATATCGAATTTTTTTTCTCGAATGAATTTTAGCCCTTCAGTTCCATTCTTTACATAGATAAATTCATGACCACTTCCATTTAAGACTGTGTCAAGCAGTTCATTTATGTCTGTGTTATCGTCTATTCCCAGTATTTTCATTTAGCTTCTTCTTTGACATCCATTACTTTTTCGCTCATTACTTTTTCGCTCATTGCTGTATTAGTTCTGTCATTTGGAATGGTGAAATAAAAGCTTGCTCCCTTTCCTAATTCGCTTTCAATCCATATCTTACCTCCTAATGATTCAATGATCCCTTTTGAGATTGCTAAGCCCAGGCCTGATCCGCCATGTTTCCTAGTCACTGAAGTATCGATCTGGTAAAATTTATGGAAAAGATTCTTTTGTTTTTCAGGTGATATTCCTGTTCCGTTATCCTTTACATAGAAGAGTACTTCATCACCTTTACTTTGAGCACCATATTCAATTTCACCACCTTCAGAAGGAACAAAATCGACTGCGTTAAGAATAAGATTATTCAAAACTTGTTCTATTCTATTTCTATCTGATCTGACAGTTAGTTGCTCTTTTGTAGAGTTTATTTGTCTAATATTCTTTTGAGCCATGACACTTTGAAGGTTATTATACATGTAGTTTAATAGATCATCGACATCTATAGGTTGACTATCAAACTTCATTCTATTAAGATCAAGTTTTTGCACATCTAAAATATCTCCAACTAACTGAAGTAGTCTTTTTGCATTCCTTTGAATTACATCTACTGCATTAAGTTGTTTACTATTTAACTGTCCTATCAATTTTGGATTCTTTAGAGTCTGACACCATCCAATAATAGGAGTAAGGGGAGATTTTAATTCATGTGTAACCATCGAAGCAAATTCGTCTTTTTGTTTTTCAACAGCATTTACTCTTTCTATCATTTCGTTAAATGCATCTATAACCTGGTTGATTTCCTTGTCCTTGCCTGTAGGATTTATTCTTTGTAAGTCACTTACATCTTGGTTTCTACATTTCCTTGCAAAGTCTATGATGGGGCGAGTAATTCTATTTGATAGTATATATACTGCTATTAATCCACCAGCGATTACACCAAGAGATATTACCAATAGAGTGACTGCAAGATTTTGCAAGTTATAGTTATCAGACATCATTAATGAATATGGTTTTTCGTAAGCTAAAATCCAACCGAACATAGGTAATCGTTTGTAGACAATATAATGCAATTCTCCATTTGCAGAATACGTTACATGACCGGTATTTGTACTATTATCACTAGCTAAAATATTTCTGATGTCTTTATTAAATTCAGAAGATGCTGAAATAGTACTTATCGAAGGAAAAAAGTCTTTTGGAGACTGGCCAAAAGGTGCTGAATTTAGACTTTGGTTGTAAACATGACCTGAGTCAGCTACCAAGTATCCTCTAGGATCAACCACAAAAGCCCTACCTTGATCGACTCTGGTCATATCCTGAAAAGATTTTAGAGGCATTTCAAAATGATAAAACGCAGGTTTTGAACCGTCGTTAAGCACTATTGGAGTAGTGTATGCAAAGACCCATCTTTTAGTATCAGGTGAGACATAAGGATACTGCGAATATACCTCATTAATATTTTTCTGAAATGACGGTTTAAAGAATGGCGTAGCTGCTTCTTTAGACGAGAGACTGCTAAAGGGTGCGATTGACTTCATAACCAATCTAGTGTGCTCTTGCCCTGTCCTATCTACTAAACATGTCTCGTCTACAGAGAACTTGTTCTGAAAGTCATAAATCCACTGGTCAAGTTCGTTCTTGAGGATTCTCTGTTGTGCTGTAAATTGTAGTACACCATCTTTGTATATATTTCCCGCCCTAGTATCAGGTAATTCAAAATATTTTACAAATACCGGATTTTTGACCGCAAATAACAAATCCTCTGAAGCTCTGGAATTAAGATTATCAATTAAATTCGCTTTGATTTCTACTTCATGACCCATTTGTCGAAGTTGAGATTCTATTATTGCTGATTCAAGAGATTTGAAAGATATATATGAAGTAGATACAACCGCAGCTATAATAACTATTGAAAACATTATAATTAGCTTTAATTTTATACGCATAATCGTAAGTCTTGTAGAAGATTCTTAAACCTTTCTCTTAAATTTAGATTTTAAGGATTGTTGAATACTGATGAGTCTTATTACGGTCATTTTCTAGTATTAAGTAACTAGAGACAGATAATTAAACACCACAGGATTTTAACATCTTAATTTATGAACGGCATAGCATGAGGTATTACCACTAATTGCTCAAATAGTATGTCAATTGGCGGTTCACCGCATTTCAAAATTTATGAGCACAGTTCATCGGAAGGCAAGAGGAAGCTCAGGCATAAACGAATGAGCGCATACAGCTGTTATCGCGATAAGAGTAACAAAAGTCGGCTTTTGTAGCATTGCAACTATTGTAGAGACTGCCAAAACATTAATCATTTGGATAAAGATTGTGAAACTTGTACTGCTTAATTGGCAACTCTAAATTTTGCAGACAATGGCTAAGCCAATACTTTACCCACATAAGTTGGTATTCTCAAAGAATTAGTAAAGAGGTTATAGAGAATTGGACGAGTTTCGAATGCAGAACAAATCATTATAAATTTATTTCAAATCATATTTCATTTATGCTACAAGAAAATTCATATACTATGAAAATGCCTGGAAGCCAAGATGCTTATTTGAATCTTTCTATAGTCGATCTGTGTTGAGGATAGGTATGCACAAGATTGGTTATATCTGCCAACTCCCAATCGTGATAACTAAATCCTGGAGATACGGTACATCCAATTAGAGAATAAGAAGAAGGATCATTTACAAATGATGCGAACCAACTACCGGATTCTATAACCTTTTGAAATACCTCATTATTGTCAATATTTTGTCCCAGTCTAATTTCGTCTAGGGAGCCATTTCTATGAATAATGTACAATGTTAGACTGCTGCCAGCATAAAAATGCCATATTTCATCTGATTTCATTCTATGGAATGAGGAAAATTGATTTCCCGGTAGTAAATAATAGATTGCTGTGCATATGCAACGATCTCCGTCATAATCGTCAAAATTTACTATCCTTTGGGATTTGTACGTTTCAATAAAGTATCCCCCTTCAGGATGTTCTTGAAGTTTAAGTTTATCAATCCAGTAATTGGCATCTTTATTCATAATTCTGCATAGAACCTAATGTTATATTGTTTTTAGGCTAACAAATGAATCTAAAAAGGTCCTGAATATCTTATGAAAGAGAGATTTAGTACTCGTGCCTCTATGCTCAATTGTACGTGGTTTATGGTTAAAAGGAATTGTCATACCTAGAAATTGTAGGTGAATTCGTCGAGCCCTGTTGCCTTGAGATTAATATACATTGATTGTTTTATAAATCCTATCTCTTTTTGATTACGAAAGCATAGCGCGCAAATTTCTCAGATTCTTTCTTTTGAATTTTCCCAAACTGATGTCAAAATACTTAAATGACGAGTGATATCATTGGCGATTATTTTGCGATTAGATTTTGTAAAATGATCACTATTCTGAAATTGTTCTGACTGCCAGTCTCATTTCCTTCCAAATCAATTAACAACATCTAAACTAGTCCATATCTAGACTTGAGTTGAGCTGACTGTGCCTTACTCATTCTCTTCGATTACCTGTTGAACAAGGTACGAGTCTACATGAGCTCGAACCTCATTGACAATACCATTGGGGAGTCCGAGTATCCAGCAGTAAGTATTCGGCCATGGTTTCCCCTTGAGTGTAGTGGAAGTCGAAGTCATTTCTACTACAGCAATATCCTCTGAAACAAAGATTTGAGTAACTTGAAGTATACTCCTCCCTTTAGAACTCTAGTCAAGCGTTCAAAAAATCTTCAAGAAGTCAATTTTGCTATTATAAACTCCAGCCAGTGGATGTGTTCCCATGACAGTCCAATTTACGTCATCAGGTACGCTAATAAAAAAGGCATCTACGCTACTACGTTACCATCTGAAATACTTAAAGATTTTCTACAAATTCAACTGTTATTGGCATAGTCTTCCTACCCCTATATCTACGTCCACGTGTATTAATAGTGTATATTAGTAGTCCGATTATCATAGATGAAATGGCTTTCCGGGATTCGGCTGAAATGTAATTTAAATTCATTTTAAGTTACCTGATTCTAAGAAAGGTATCGTATTATCTCGCCATATCGATCATAATTGGAGAGGTATAGCTCTCCGCAATGGCGTGAATAAGTACGAGTGCACTAGCAACTCCAATTACAAGTTCGCATAAATTTAGATTTGTCTGGCTAATTAATGGGCTTCATAATCCAAATCCTTTCAGATCGGGTAAATAGTCTATTGGGATAAATAACTAACTAACTAACACCAGATTTTTGCAATATTAAGTATCGACATAGAAAGCGTCGAGTACTATATACAGGCATAAACTTTCATTCTCTATCAGTCTGGATATCTTTCTTTTCTCGCATATCATCGTTAACTAGTTATTTAACAAAGGATCATGCATTGAGATGATTATCTCAAATAATTTCGTAATGATAGTTGGTGATAATTTCTCAGTTGATGAAATGAATAGTAATAGGACCTGTTAGCTCAAGATATTGATTTAAAATTAACTAATCATTAACATATATAGATAGAAGATTGATGAAAAATTCTTATTTTGTTCTTTATGCTAATTACGGGGTAGAAATATTATTCTCTAAAGCTGCTATTGTAGCTATTTTTCGGTGTTCAAAAATGTTTTGTAGATGCTTGTTTGCATAGCCTTCGAAAAGCCTCCCAAATATACCATATGGCAATTCAAATTCAATTTCATCTAATATCGTAGTTTGTTTTCCATCATGATTATAAAAGATATGCCTATGTTTCCACCTTTTGAATGGACCTTCCAACATCTCATCTATGTATTCATAAGGTTTGAATAAGGTAATTTTCGAATGCCATCTTGACCTTTTTTTAGCAATTATTTTTCCACTGAGCCATATCTCTTGTCCTTCAACGATGTTTTGGCTAGTTGTATTAATTATTTGGATATCTACTTCTAAAGGAGTTATTAGCTTTAAGTGTTTGACTTCAGTGTAAAAACTCCAGACTTTGTCTATATGGCAATTTACGATAAATGTATGAATAAACACCCGCATAAGTAAGAAGATCAAGCGTATAATAACTAATAGCAATATCGTTTTTGGATTTCTTCAAACCATATTTTAGATGGACTAGGCGAATATACATATTTAAATGATTTATTTGGTCAGACAGACTATCTTTGTCATACATTAGTATTCAATTATTTTCAGGGAAATAATCGAAGATTTTAGCATTATTTATCTGCAGATGCATCTCAGGTAATGAGTCTATCTTGTAATACTTCGGTTCGACTCTATTTTTGGCGAAGATTTAGACTTGACAATGTGATTATTATCAGTTCAAAAGGTATACTATCTAATAATTATCGTAATTTAGTTGAAAAATCTGCAACGTTACTATTTGTACGTATATCACAGTTAGAATCTAACTAGGATGGAATCATTTTCACGTGTTACATTCAAATTTCGTGAAGATACAATAGTTTATTGATTCAATCATAATGACCTAAATATTTGCTCTTACGCACATAGCAATAGAACAGCGTTATTTAGCCTACAAAAGTCCGTCTGTTCTTATGAGAATTGATACTATAAGAGGATGCTGTATAGAAAATATAATACTTTTAGATGCTATGTCTCTTGAACATAAAAAAATTATAATCACATTGATACGAATTCAGACTGTTGAAGTAACATATAGCCGATTTACATCGAACGCAAGAAAATCGAGGCTCTAATTACGCAATAGTTAGATTTCTAGATAACTCACAAAAAGGAGTAGAGCAGGATATAAGATATGTCAAACCTATCAAATTGTAAGCATCCGGGGCAAAATAAGAAGAGATCAAGCCTAGTAAACAAGATGCCAGTGTTCAGATATTTTAGTAGATAGATGAAGAAACAAATGAAGAATGATGCTAAAATCATAGGATTCATAACTGCGGCATTGACCCTAGCCTTTGTGGTACAAGTACAAGGTCTAAATGCAAAATCGGGCCACGAATCTCAATTAGCACAAGAAGCCAGATTATTGACCAAGAGCTTTAGAAATGATGATGCTAAAATAGGCAAATGCAGATCCTTATCAGAAAACCTCAATTCAGAGAACGTAACTAGTTGTATTGAGAAGGCAGTAGAATCGAATAATAAAGATCTAGCACTATTGAATAAGATCAATTAATCTAGCTTTGAGATTGTCATCTTCTCTTTGTTCTCCCTTGAGATGTACATCTTTATCATAAAAGCATTATTCTGATTGTAATAATTAGAAGCAATAGCACTTACCGAGTTGATTGTCTGGTGATCTTTACCATTATACGTTATTGAGATAGCCATCATATTATTCAAATATTTATCTATGTTCATTTAGCCTCACCTAAGGGATATATCATGGTATGACGCCTTGAAGGTTATTGTCTACCTACAGATGTCCAAATTGTAATTCATTGAACTCTGTTGATGTCAGTAAAATCTATAATGGAGGATTAATATTTGCCTGTGGCAAATGCAGTGTTTGTGGTGTTGTTAAAGCAATTGACGATCACGATGAAGCATATTTAGAATTCTTGGATATGTATGACAACGGACAGATCTCTAAATTACAAGATTTAGAATCTTTGTCAAATCGAGAAAAATTCTTACGTCCAAGATCTGAAATAGAATCTTTGCTAGCCGATAATAACTTGATGGAAAATGGCCTACTCAAGGCAATACTACATTCTAAAAAGGATTATGTTGTTGATTTCCGGGTCTTTCAAGAATCTGCACCCGAAACAGGTGGCGATCTTGGACTTTTACCTCTAGATGAAGGAATTATTGATGCATTACATGCGAAGAATATCGCGAGACTTTACAAATTTCAAGAAGAGTCATTTGAGCAAATTTTAAAGGGAAACGACATTATAATTGTCGCTCCTACTGCTTCTGGCAAAACTGAAGCCTTTTGTATTCCAATAGTACAAAAAATCTCTGAGGAAATTCTACATCTTTCCTCGTTGAGGTACAAAGGCCTTAAAGAAAAGGGAAAGGTGTTTGCTGTTTTTGTATATCCGACTAAAGCATTGGCACGAGATCAATTGCCAAAAATAACTCAAATCGCAGCAAATTTGGGAATAAACGTGAACATATTTGATGGAGATACTACAATGGACGAAAGAGAGTCAATAATTAATAATTCAGTTCCGGAAATCATTATTACGAATTTTGATGTAATTCATTATCATCTGATTAACAGGACAAGATTTTCACGTATAATTAAAACTACGAAATTCCTAGTCGTCGATGAGGTCCATGTCTATACTGGCATATTTGGAGCAAATATTCATCATGTGATAAAAAGACTGCAAAGACTGATTAGATCATCAAGAAACGTGGAAAAACTCCAGATAATTGCTGCTTCTGCCACTCTGTCAAATCCTAAAGAATTCTGCAAACAACTGTTTGATAGAAAAATGGAAATGATACAGGGCGTTGGTAGGAAAGGTAAAATAAACTTCGCCATCATGTTCCCGTCGTTACATTCACAAAGGTCATTAATAATAGAATTACTTAAGCAGACCACTGCGAGAAAGCACAAAACAATTGCCTTTAGCAAATCGCATTTGTCTTCTGAACTCTTGGCTTTTTATTCATCAAAGCAAGGTATTCCGATAAAAGTACATAGAGCTGGGTTGCTAACTGTGGTGAGAAAGTCTGTCGAAGAATCTTTTAAGACTGGTAAATTAATGGCTATCTCTGCTACTCCAACGTTGGAACTAGGTATAGATATTGGGGATATAGACGTAGTAATTTCAGATATTGTGCCTGTTAATAGGCTGATTCAAAGATTGGGAAGAGCCGCAAGAAGTGGCCAAGATGGGTATGCTTTTCTTGCTTTAGGTAACGACCCAATAAGCCAATATTACAAACTACATCCTGATGATTATTTACAGGATCAAGAATTTGCGTATACTGATCCCGGTAACCCATTTGTAATGGAGTATCAAGTTCTTGCAATGGCATGCGACAAGCCGATATCTATGTCGGAGTCGCCTTCAATTATCTCTATACTTCACAAGCTTATCTCAAAGGATCTCATCGAGTTGTCAAATGGCAAATTCGTACCTAATTATAAAAAAGCTATGGAGGTCCTTAGAGAATTTAGTATTAGGGGGATTGGATCCAAGGTGGGAATAACCTACAGTGGAAAATTAATAGGCGAACGTCAAATGCCTCAAGCAATAGAAGAACTCCATGATCATGCCATATATTTTTTGGCTGGAAGAAGGTATCTTGTTCAAAAACTATATTTTAGTGATAATAATCAAGATAGTAAAATTCGACTACGGGAACAACTACCAGTGCCTTACGCGGATCTGAAATCTATTCCCTATGACTATCCATACTATACAAAAGCAATTGTTAATGAGTTTCCCACTATTCTGGAAATTCACGATCAAAAAACCACGTTCGGTCTGGAAGTTCTATATTGCTCCTTAAGAATACAAAAGAAAGTAATCGGCTATTCAAACATAGAAGTTGGGAAAGAAGCATTACAGGGTACAAAAATTATGCTTGAAAATCCCATAGAATTTGAGTTTATAACTAAAGGATTGGTCTTTAAGGCACCTTTGCCTGAAGCCATAGCGAAATCTGCACTTGATGAGCAATATGTAGAAATGAGTGGTTACCATGCCTCAGAACATGTCATAATCGAAGGAAGCTCAATGATAACAGGAGGAGCTTCTCAGGATTTGGGTGGAATATCACTTGGCTCCACAGGTTTGATATTTATATATGATGGTAGCGTGGGCGGTAATGGCGCCAGTAGAGCTCTATATGAGAAGTTTGATAAAGCGATTACACGAGCATTAGATATTTTATCCGGTTGCCCATGTATAAGTGAAAGTGGTTGTCCTAGATGTACTTTTTCATACAGATGTGGAAACAATAATGAATATCTGCATAAATCATCTGCTAAAGAAATATTGAATAGGATAGTGAGTGGGCAGCAAATGCAAATAGGTGATGCAACAATAATAGATAAACCTCTTGTTTGATCGATATCAAAATCAAAATCAATTGCAATTCTAAAGCATTAAGACACTAATATTCTGTAATAAAATATCTCAGAATAAACGATATTCAATATCTTGGCAAGACAAAAAGATGCTTTGCAATCACTAAATAGCCTTCCAGTGTTTAGAGAATTACATTAATAAATACAGGCAGACAGAGTATAGAATTAAGCAAATAACGTAGGGGTTTATGGAGGTCGTCGGAAAATATCAAAATCGTATTTGTGTCTTGCGTCTCGATCTCAGAGCCGAGTTTATGTTAAGTGGTGTCTGTCCACAATGAGGATTAGTTCAATAATGAGTTGAATAGACCGTTCCTTTGATAAATAAGAATGCTATATTCAGATATAATTTCGCATAACGTAGTAGATGCGAAAGATATCAACGCTACTATTACTCTCATTTTTTGTAGATTTTGTAGAATTAGGGTAATGAGGATTGGAATGAGAATAACTGTGGTTTAACCAGTAATCTTAGATTCATTATAGTTATCGGTTTTTCCATCCATCTATATGAATATTAGACGATTGATGAATTATTACTTTGATGGAGGGGTTTGCACTAAGTAAAGAGGAGGGTTCGCAGATTAACTTTCGCGGTACAAAAATGGTTATCAAGGTCTCTGAGGAAAATTCTGAAGGAATGTATTCATTAATTGAAATGGTACATCCTCCGAATATAGGTCCTGCATTTCATATTCATCCTAATGCATCTGAAGCCTATTATGTAATGGAAGGAGAGTATATAATACGATGTGGCGAAAAGATTTATCATTCCCAAGCTGGTGATTTTGTGTTCATTCCAAAAGGTGTTCCGCACAATTACCAGTCAGGTCCAAGCGGCGGAAAAGTACTTGTTATTTCACCAGCAGGATTAGAAAAATACTTTAGGAAAATTGCTGATACTCTTCAGATTGGTAAAGTTACGTGGGAACTAGAACAGGAAATTGCGCGTCGTTACGGCCAAGAATTTCTTGATAGTCTAAACCACTGGGGACAATAATATAAATGAATCATCTACTATCATTAGATTTTGCTGCTTCTGGCTGCAAAACAGGCTAACATTTGATTGGTAGATGCTTTTATCCTATATTTTTAAAGATAACTCAGAGAATACCTCGTATTACAAATAGTTATCACCAATTTGTTATTTCACAGCCAATCCGTGACGATTACCTCTGTCTCTGCCATCATTCCTTTCTTTTTAATCAATTTTGTTTTCTTGGTTTTTCCTTGATTGCAAAAATGATATTTTTTGCAGC
>Ga0164303_10000185_pt1 | contig 12619 bp, 19 predicted proteins | sample Whisoiple_207_MG_FD_109715 | JGI IMG/M metagenome (GOLD analysis project Ga0164303, IMG submission 109715) | Soil microbial communities amended with pyrogenic organic matter from upstate New York, USA - Whitman soil sample_207_MG | ecosystem: Environmental > Terrestrial > Soil > Agricultural...
CTGCTTGTTTAGCGTGGAGCGCAGCAGTGTTGCTGAGGAAGCGCGTGCGATGGCCTTCGCGTATTCTGTCAACTCACTCAAAGCTTGCTCAACAAGCGTCCGAACGTTGAGGCGCGAATTGGGCATGCCTGATGGCAGCCTTGAAGCGGGTGTGCACCGGCGGCCAATAGTAGCCGACGGCATCGGCTCCTGCGGCTTCGACGATTGTTCGAGATCGCGTGGAGACATTTTGGGCGGCCGAGAACGCTTTGCATGATGTAACCGCTCCGAGGCAAAGGCGATCCCGCCTGGACCTCCGTTAGTTTCCGATCATGATGGCGGCGAGATCGAGTTCGAGCGCAGGTCGCATCGCAAATCTACGAAACCCTACAGCGGTTCTCATGGACTGTGTAAGCGTGGGTCGGGTAGCCTCTGCCGCATCGTCTTGACACTCGCTTGCATAATGCAGCGACCTACGAACCACTTAAGCCGACAATAATTCGCAGCTGAACGATCAGCGACAGCTGGCGTGCTGATCAAGCGTTCGGTAACCATGACACAGACAACGCCTGGGTTGAATTGCTCCGCGAGCCTTCCTTAAGACAACGGGTGCAAGCTCAAGGCGCATGTTGATGTTTGCACAGACGCGGGCCGTCGATGAACCATTCGATGTATTGTGCTGATCGCGCGACACACCTGAAAATCGTGGTCGTTGCGTTGGTCGCCGGAATTGCGGTGGCGGGCCTCGGGCTATATTTCGACACCGCATCCATACGGGCTATTGTCAAAATCGGCAGGTCCACGGCCATGGTCAGTTCGGATGTGTTGGCCACCCGCCAAATGCCATTGTCCGGAGGATTAAGGGCCGTCTTAATAAGACTTTAACTTGCTGGACCCAATCATTGTGCCGGGGTGGACTCTGAGGTGTGCGATGGACGGCATTTCATGGACTGATCTCGACTCGGATGAGCAGCGCGCAGTTGCGATGTTAGGGGCCGGAGTCTCCTACGAATTTTGCGATCCTGTCGCTCTCATAACTTTGACACGCATCGGTCTTGTTAACAGCTCGCGATTGACGCCTGCAGGAGACCAATTGCGGAGAGCGGCGGCCCTGCAGGAACTGGCGTCACATATTCTGCAGGAACTGGTGGTGTAAACGGAATTAGCAACCGCCGACGAAATCGCTCTGTCGGTGTCCTCCAGGTGGATATGGCTGGACCTGAACAGACGAGCAAAAAATTCCGCCCCTCGCGTTCCTTCCACTGGTTCCGCGCGGGCGGCGATCGCGGCAGCATCTCCTTGCACGTGAAAATCTTGAAAGCGGTGAGCCAGATCGGCCACCGTCGCCTGCTCCGGCAACGCTTCAAACGCACCCTCGCGCCGCGTCACCTTCCGTGCCTGCTTGGCGTCATTCTCCGCTCTGTCTGCTTGCGACGGAACGGCCCAAATCCAATTAGTCAACCGGTCCAATTTTCGGGGGCATTCCCGCAACGAACATTGCACATACGGCGAAACCGATAATCATGCCGATGCTTAAAAAGGTGATTGCGATAGCGAGATTCACAGCTGCAACACTCCGACGTAACACATGCAGTACTGACGACAAGATGTAACAGCGGGGTTAATTTTGATGTCATTTCTGTCAAATCCGGAGGCCAAGCGCGCGACGAAATGTCCCGATGTACGCTTAGGCCGCGTGCGAAATTGTGGCCGAGCTCGATAATCTTTTACGTCGGGCGGCGGAACCGCTTCGTGCCTCCGCACCGACTCAGGACATCTCGAAAGCGAGCGCGAGATCCTCGGCGATCTCCTGACGTTGTCGAAGCGATCGAACGGCATTACGAGACCTGCCGGCTTTCGCGCATGCAGATGCTGTCTTTACGCAGGAAATCATTCGTTAGCTTGTGCGCCTGCTTTGGTCTCAGTAACCGCCCCGGACGGCGCCGACGAACATCCGACGGCGGAGCCCGAACGCCCGGTTGAGCGCTTGGGAAAAGGCATCGACCTGATCGTTGTGGCGTCCTCCAGGGAATGCGCAAAGCTCGCGTCAAAACTCGTCAAGCCACGGCGCACGGCGCGGCAGCAAGACGGCTCCCGCCTCCCGATCGGGCCGGTTTGGTTGTTCATGCGCATGATCTTGTCGCCCACGGGATCGACAGCAATGGCATTTATGTGCTCTCGCGCAAGATCCTGGATGAGTCCCATTCCCGAACCTTTATTCTCAATAAGTAACGAATAGGCATTACATCAATTCCGCCATTGTCGATGAAGCGCAATAACGTTGCGTCGGAGCTCGGGGTATTCAAGCCGCTCTCGCACAACGTCCAACACATACACGATCTCGCCGCGGACTTGCAGCACCACCACTACCGAATAACTTGCGAGGTCCTTCTCACTCATCGCGGTATCCCAGCTTACAATGATTTCATCGCCCACCAATCGCCGAGGCGCCTCATCGTAGAAGCGAAACCACGGCCACTTGACCAAATTGCCGCCTCGGTGACCGGCGCGGCGAACGCCAGTGAACCCATCGCACTCTTCGCTTCGTCGATGACCGATTGTGATTCGCGGTCGGCGTGCAAAAGATCGCCGGGCTTGCGACGATGCACGCGTCCTGGGCCGATCGGAATGTCATGCTCGCTCTCGGCGATCGCGGGTAAGTTGAGGTGGGTCCACCCGCCCTGGTCGAGGAGATGGCCTGCAAGGTCATCTACATGCAGTCGCTGCATCACGAGCACGATTGAATCTTCCGATTTGTTATCAAGTCGCGACAGGAGAGTGTGCGAAAACCATTCTCGGACGCTCTCTCGGGCTGATTGGGAGAAGGTGTCTTGCGCCTTCATCGGATCATCGATGATGACGATGTTTCCGCCGCGTCCCTCATGGTTTTCTCCTTCTTTATCGCTGTTCAGAGGATTCTCGATCGATGCGGGGCCGTCAGCATTCTCTATCGAAGCACGCTGCCGGCGAAGAAAATCAGCCAGGATTTCGTCGTCATGGGCGGTCACCGGCTCGGTCATGATCGGTTCGCTCTCTGCAGCTATCCTAGACAATCGCAGCAGCGCGATTAGCGCGGTCAGCGCTTTCGCGTCAGTCTTCACGGCGCGGTTAGTTAAGTTGACCGCTACGCCGCCGAGCTTGCTGACCCAGCGGGTGCGATTTCCTTCTCGGATTTCGATCTTTTCGCTCAGTGCCTTCTCGATGACACTTCGTAAGTTCGGCCGTTCTTTGGGCCTGCCCTTGGGATTCCCGGATTGCCCGGGCTGGAAGCGGCTGTGAAGGGGAGGGCGACCATACCCGACCTCGTAGTCGCGTCCGTTTTTCGACGATGAGTCGCGACCGTGTTGAGACTTCCTGGGTGGGCGAGAGCGCTTAGCCATTGTTCTGACTCCTACGACGCGGACGCCAAGGCGCGCATATGCCTGGACGCCCTTGTGTTGACATGATTTCGGAGACAGGCTCGAATTGCGATCTCAGCATCGCCGAGATGGGTTCGTCGGGCATCGCCCGCAGGCCTGGTTGGATGCGGCTCGCATCGCGAACGGCGCTGCTAATTTACAGCAGCCCCGCGGCCGCGATCAAGGGGACGATTTCAAAGGGAAGGAGGGCGCGGTTCTAGTCGAGTTTCCTGAACTGGAGGAGGATCGGCGTAATAACAATTTCCCTGTTATCGATTCAAAATATCCTGTTTGGGTGCTTCCCTTGCACTAGACCTTCGCTTCAAGAACGCCAATAACGTCTATCTGGGGAGGATTGCCCATGCGATTGTCGTCATCCGTCATTCGTGCTCTGCTGATTACTTTGATGATGACCGTCGGGTTTGGCACCGCTGTCTATGCCGACGGCGGCAGGGTCCGTTTCAACGTGGTCAAGGCCGGCTTTGTCGTTGGCGGCTCTGGCGGCAGCGGTACTTTGGTATTTCACGGCCGGTATTATCCGCTCGCAATCGGCGGGCTGAGCTATGGTTTCACCTTTGGCGCCTCGGCGACCGATTTCTACGGCACAGTCAGCAACATCCGAAGGCCGTCCGATGTTAATGGTATTTATGGCGCGGCCAGCGCGGGGGCTGCGGTCGGCCCCGGCGGTGGCGCGATCTTGCTGACCAACCAGAACGGCGCGGTGCTTGCGCTGTCAGGCCGCCAGGTCGGGCTGATCGTTGCCGCCGACCTAAACGGATTGGTGATTACGCTGCGGTAGCAGTACGCGTAAAGTAGCGGCCAACGTGGCGGTCATGCGGCGCGCCGGATCAGACGTCTTAGCGTCGCCACCGGCCTCCCGCTTTGCCTCTTGCGCAAACCCTGCTCCGATCCTCGTTCGGGTGTGCCGCCCATGGGGTCTGTGGTGCAGGAAGTGGACGGTTGAGACACTAACCGGTACCTTAACTCGCGACCCGCCGGCGCCCCCACGTCGGCGGGTTTTCGCCGCAATTTGGACCCGTACAGACAGTTCAACTTGCAGCGACGCGTCAAGAGGACGGCTGGCGTCATCATTGTTGCCCATCCCGATCATACTCGACCGGCGGAGTGGGGCTGCCTGAATTGTTTGTGCAAGAAAGCGGGGAATTCGAATGAAGTGGTTAGCGAGTGTGGTGCTCTCTCTAACGCTGATGTCAGCAGCGATGGCCGAGGAACGCGGAGCCGACGGCGCGCGTGGGGCGGCGCGCGATCTGCTCGGGTCGCTCGGCGCAGCCGCCGTGGCACTCAATGGCTACGTGGCCGGGCCGTCGATTTCGCATTCACGGGGTCCGAACCACTCGAATGCGCCGCGCCGCGCGCGCAGCATCGCCAGTAGTCGTGACGCAGGTGTCCGTACGAGCAAGGATCAACCTACGCCCACCCAGACCGTGCCGAGAGATCAGGCAGTTCCACAAGCGGCTGGCGCAGCGCTGCCGTCCGCGTCCAATACGGCGTCCGTCGCTCCGACGGTCCAACCACTGGAGTGAGTAGATTTTGGGATGGGACGTCGGGCTTTGGTCCCGCGCTTGTCTTCCGCTTAGTCCGTGAACAAGGCCGCCATCAATCGCTTCCTCGCGGCAAGCTAATTAAACACCTTAGCCCGATGTTTGGGAGAATCGCCCAGCATGCAAGGGCTTCCAGCAGGTGAGGACAAGGAGTAGGGGAGCCGGCTCAAAAGGCCGCGATGGCGCCGGCGTCGAGCGACTTCGTCGCCCGTCAAGCAGCCCGGACCTTCCGGTCGCGATCCTATGAAGAGGCTTCGTCGGCTAGGTCCCCACGAAACGATTCGGCCCGTTGGACGAAGCCATTTTCCCTCTGCCGCGAAGGCAGACTGACATCAACGCCTGATATCAAAACTCATTGATCAAACGACGGGGTTCAAAACACCCTCTAGTCTGCACGCATCGGAAATAAGGGTGACGTCAATGAAATGGCCTGCTTTCCAATGCAGACGGAATAGAATGGAAGTGCAGCAAGTCGGCGATGATCTTAACGACCTGCGCGCCCAAGCGCGAAATCCGCGTTGCGCGGAATTAACAATGTCGACGTATCCGGCGCCAACATTCTGGCAAATCTTGCTACCGAGAGCCGCGATCTAAAGAAGCATCTTCTGTTCTGCAACGCGCAGCCATCGCATGTACGCTTGATCAAAGGCCTTGTCTCAAAGACCAGAGGCTCTCAGGAAATGATAAGCCTGATCTTGATGCTGCGCCCGAATGGATGGAAGAGAGATCGTTGCTTCTGCACGCTGACAAACGAAGTCAGGCTGATGTGCTGCCTCTTCCCGAAATTGGCTTTCTTGCGGGTATTGGAGAACAGGACCTGGATCGGCTTCGTGAGGTGTTGACTCAACGTGAATTCGCGACGGGAGAAGCAATCTGCAAAGAGGGAGAAGGCGATCGGATGTGTGGCTATTGGCCAAGGGAAGTGTGAGCGTGCGATTGATATCAGCGGATGGCCGTCAGAATATTCGCATCGCCTCCCCTCGAAGGCTTCACCAGAATGGTGGCCGAACATCCAGTAGTTGCCACCGGATTGAGAATCTCGCGCGCGAATTGTCGCAGCGTCTCCGCCGGACATCAGAAGATCTCCGAAATAGAAGTTGATCTGCCGCGGATGGTGCGTGACCTGAGCCCCAAGTTTCATCCAGCGATAGGTAGAGTCCTTTGATCATTTGAGCCTGTGTGGCTCGGCGACGCAATGGGACGGGGCGCGGAGCCCTCGACATAACGCAGCGTCCCGTTGCATTCCGGGAGCGCTGAGTTTGGCGAAGATCGGCGGGCGAGATTGCCGAGGCCGCTGTGCGGCCTGACGGTGTTATAGTCCTCTTTCCGGGCGGTCAGGGCTTCGTGTGCACGACCAAGGGACACGAACAGCGTCTCGTTGAGGAGTTTGTCTCGCAGCAGTCCATTGATGGGGAAGACGCCCCGCTCCCCGGCGCCGGCGATATGCTGGCAGATACGCCTGCCGGCAGATTAGGAGCTATTCATGATTAACATCGCGACACTGGGGTGAATATTGTTGTGCGGGCGCTTTGCCATGGAAGTGACCTCCCCAGTGATGCAGAGGCAAAGGCGCGCATGCCTGGACCTCCGCAATTCTGACTATTTTTGTCGGAGAGATCGGGCTCGAACGCCATCGCAAAGCTTACGAAACGGCTTCCCGCAGTTCAACGATTGCAAGAAAATCTAGATCTCGGCATCACCGAGTTCTTGTCCGGTAGGCATCGCCTACAGGCCCCGATTGGATTCACTGCGTGCATCGCTACACAGGGCGGGCAATATACTGTAGCATCGCGCCAGTGATCAAGAGGCGTGCTCAGATGGGGTTCTGTCGAGAAGAAGGAGGGTCAATTCTGAGTCGGGGTCTTTTGAGCCTTGGAAAAAAAGGCGGCGTAATGACAATTTCCCTGTTATCGATTTCAAAATTCCCTGTTTGGGTGCTAAAAATTTCCCTGTTCGGTTCTTTAGGGAATTTGCCTACAAATAGTTGAGCGGTAACGCCTATTTTTATGAATTTTCTTAACGAAGGTGTGCCTTCCCATTTTCTTCCCTGATAGCAGGGAAAGGCCCCAAGGGGTTTGCGATTGAGGAAGACTTGCAATCGTGTCGATCAGTGCATGAGCTTGTTTCGTGCGCGGTCTTGCATGGTCCGCAAAGCTCTAGCCGCGTTGGGCTTGGTACTCGTGCTGACGCCGAGTATTGCGTCCCGCTCCACAAAACCGGGATCGCTGCACCAGATATCGTCCCATTCGTTTTTGCTTTCCCCTTCGCAATGGTATCTGCAATACAGCGCAGGGGTTCCGGTCCATCCGGCTGCTGAACAGGATGGATGGTCATTCGATTTTCCAGTTTACGATGAGCCGTCGACTAACTGCGCCAAGGATAAGTCGTGCGGCCACGTCAATTGTATCACCACACCTGTGAACGCAGCGATTACTGCGGCCACGGTGACGATGACATTTCGGATTGAAACGACTGGCGCGCCAATTTTCCAATATGGGCTCAATCCCAACAATAACTGCACCAACCCGGCGGCCGTTCGGTTGTTCATCCAGCGACAGGGCGACACGCTAGAAGCCGACCACGAGTTTTACCGTTGGTGGAGCAAGGTCGCCGCCGAGCTCACACCGGGATGGTTAACCCTTACCGTGCCCCTGATCCCGGAGCAGTGGCTATCCGTGTTCGGAAAAACTGGCGACCTCGATCAAGTTGCGTCGGCGGCGTTTCACGACGCTCTTCAGAATGTCGGCAACATCGGGATGACGTTCGGTGGGGGTGTTTCGCCGGCCATGGCGTGAACATCAGCGGTGGGACCGCGCGTTTCTCGCTGACGCGCTACCGGCTCATTTAATGCGCAACATTCGTGCATGTCGCCAGTATGGCAGCATGCACGTTCATTTAGCTAAAAGTTTCTGGGCTTTTGACACGTACTTTCATCGTCTTCGTTTCAATTGCACGCACCGAAATCCACTTCACCTCAACGGGGATACTCTATGAAAGCCCAGCACCGAAGAATGCTTGATGCTTTGGTTGTTTTCTTTGAGCCCTGGTGGAGAAGCAGATGCCCCGTTTCTATTTTAGTTTGAAATCCAAGGACAACCATATTCCTGACGACAGTGGAATGGAGCTGGCAAGCTTGAATGGCGCTTATGATCACGCGCGCAAGCTGATTGAAAAAATATGGCTCTATACTGGTTATGATGATTCGGAAGAATGGAACGTCATCATATTGAATGAGCAATTTGAGGTGTCACTAATCGTGCCGTTTTCGTTTTCCTATTTTTTTTTAGAGCGGCGGAAGGGTGGTGTTGAGAGAGAGGGCCTGTGCAGCCAGACCGAACTTTGGACCACCCAGAACTAGAGTTTTGCGCCTCTTATCACGGTGGCGGGCGCCGCCGCTCGTTGGCGAGATCGCGCAACCGACCGCAGAGCCGCGTCCGGAGGGCGGCTGGAGCGGTAGCGGATCATCTTCCCGTCCGCACCGACGATCGAGCAGGCCCGCCGTTCTGACAGATGACAGCCAGCAGATGCGCTACCGCAGCGCGCTTGGCGGCGGGACCTACCATTTTTTTGAAAGGAGCTCGCGAAAAATGGCGAATAAACGAATAAGGTCCAAGAACGGGTACGAATTCCTATGTGTTCACAACAACTTAGTGACATGATTCCAAATGCCTTGGCCGCCGCAGGACCGATTAAGCGCGCTTTTCAAAAGAGCGATGATGACTTGGCCGGAGGGATTGGTGACGCCGCGCGCAGTAGGGGCGATCGCACCGCTTCGACATCAGGCCTTCCAGTCCGAACTTGCAGGCCTGACGGAATAGATCCGGTCCCATCTCGCCGCGTTCGTACTCGCTTAGAAAGATGCCCTTCGGCCGCCGCGCCAATAGTCGCGCGAGGATCCGGCGGTAGCCGTCGTGTTTGATTTCGTGAAACCAGTCTGGCCGAGCTAGACCTTTGGTGCCGCGCGTTGGGATGCACCGCTGATACTCATACTGGCGGCATGGCGCTTAGATAGACCGCTCTGGCCGAAATTGGAGTCTCTTCGCCGTCACTTAACAATCACCGTCGCGCCCACCGAAACGCGATTGTAAAGATCGATAACGTCGTCGTTGGTCATGCGAAAGCAACCGGAAGAAACCGCCTGCCCAATAGTTTCCGGCTCATTCGAGCCGTGAATTCGATAAAGTGTCGATCCAAGGTACAGGGCCCGAGCCCCCAGGGGATTGTCGAGGCCACCTGGCATGAAACGCGGCAGGTCCGGACGCCGGGCGAGCATTTCCGCTGGCGGAAACCAGTTGGGCCATTCCCGCTTCGCGCTGACGCGGAGAGCGCCTGCCCAACCGTACCCATCGCGACCCACGCCGATGCCGTAACGAATCGCTTGGCCTCGGCCGGTCACGAGGTAGAGCCGCCGTTCTGTTGTGTCGATGAAAATGGTTCCCGGCGCGTAGTTGCTTTGAAAATCGACCACGCTGCGCGGAATTGGCCCCGAGCTGCGGCTGCCGTAATTAAAGAAGGGAGCGAAAGGACTCACGTATCTTGGTTGCTGGGCAAAGGCAAAGCTGACCCCGCCTGACACCATCACGACTGCAAGAATAAAAGTAGAAATTCGCGTCATTTGTTTCCTCACAATTGCAGGCCGGGCAGGGAGACCTCTTCGCTACCACAGGTCTCGTTTCAATTTCCGCTTCCCCAATGGGTATCTTTGCGCGAGGTATCAAACTCCCGAACATAGCCGCGATTCAAGGCCCTCAATGCGAGCAACCATCGTCGGTCCGCCCTTCGTCGAAACCACGATCAAGGCTTCCATAGCCGCCTCCCATTCCTGGGCGTCATGCTCCGCCTTCGCAAGCTTCGTTATTTATTTCCGGCGTCCTCAAGAGTGACTAGCTGGCGAACGAATGGAGAACCGCCCACCGCAATCTGGATTTAGAAAGATCATAGGCCGCCGCCCAGCGGTTACAGGTGGCAGGTCTTACAGGAGTGCGAAATGTGGCGACAGGTATTGTGAAGTGGTCCCCTTCGCCTGCGCCTTGCGGTTGCCGCCTGACAACGGAATGTGGATCATGCGCGGGGACACCCGAGCGTTGAAGCGCGCCCTCGTCGCTGCGCAAATCGTCCAACAGTTGGGGTTTGGAACCGAAGCGAGCCACAGCCGCAACAGAAACGCGCTTTGGCTCCAAAAGCTGGAACCGCTGGGAATTGGCGGGAAAGCCGGCAGCCCCCGTCGCGCAATTGAAATCGTGTGGGTGATGCGACTTTCAGCGCATGCGATATGCGTCGAACGCGTGAGCTAGGAAAACGCTGACGCTGAGAAAGACGAATAGTGCTGCAACTGTCTCGGTCATCGCGATCCCCCCTTACTTGCCATGCCTGGAAGCGCGGCCTTAAGGAATTGCCTGTAAATTGCGTTGAGGAGGAACAACTTGGTCGAACCCCGCTGATTGATTCCTGGGAGCATAGGCTGCCTTTCGTTTCAGGACGTCTTCGTCGGTACCGCAAAATGGTATCGTGGGGGGTTGCCGCAGCGCACAAGTTCTCAACCAGATGGCAGGGCCAAGATACCGTTAAAAAGTTTTGATGTTCCGCTGTTCAGTCGCCGAATTAGACGTGCATAAGCGAACGTTAACCAAAGCCAAACCGCCGCCACCCCGATTAACGACTGTTGGATAACAGTAGAAAGGCGTTCTTGCGTCATCGGCAAACGTTATCGCGATCGTGCAATGTCGCAACGAAACTCGCGCATTAAGCTTACCGCGCCGATGGCCACCACAGGCGCAAGGGCGGCGATGGCAAAATCTACGAAATATAAAAACAAAAAGAAGACGAAGAAGATGTACTAATATAAGACACAACCCGCCGGTTCACCGGCGGGTTTTCTTGCGACAAGCGGAACCTGCAAGGTTCGTCCTTTGTGATGGCAGCGGCGGAACTGGGAAATCGGCAGTCGCGTAAGCAGGCCGCACGGAGCGATGCCCGGGCGGCTTTCTTATGCCCTTAGACTACTCTGCGCTCCGGAGAGATATCGTGCGAATAGTGAGAACACTCCACGACGGCTGCGAGGGCTGCGATTTTCAACGCCGCCGGGTTTCGCTCGCCTTTCGCGGCATATGCAAGGATATGCGACGCGATTTCAGCTTTCATCGTCGACGTGCGCTTCGCTTCGGGAAGCATCGCAGCGGCATCGCCGAGGACTGCTTTCATCAATTCGATTAATTCAGGCTGAAAAACCGCTCCAATTGCGCCCATCGCCGTTTCCTTACTCGTACACGCCCTCTTTATTGTTTAGAGGCCGTAATTGGAATGTTGTCTGTCCGCTACCGAGCTAAGGCAGAACTATATTTCATTGCACCGAGCCACCGCGGCGGTCCGCCGGTTCATGCCGGCGGGTTCTGCTTTGGATGGACCGGATTAGGATCAACGAGCGCCAGCATCTTCGCTTTCACTTGCAAATAATAGTCCTCGCGTGACTGGATCCGGGAACTCGCTCGACAGCGGAACGAAGCTGCCACCGCGATCGAATACGGCTGCGTGCAGCGAGCATTTCGCTTGGTGGCGTCTTATTCTTTGCAAATCGACCGTTAGTCTTCGGTTGGCCAACTACCAGTAGGACGCAGCTCGAGAGTCCTGCAGAGTTATGTCCTCTTCGGTCATTTCCGGCGCCACGTCGCCACCTTGCAAGAGCGACAAAATCCGGTCGATCCGAGCAGCGCGCTCTGCGACCTCGATTCGTTTTGCACGCTGGGAAGCGGTGCGCTACCAGCATCTCCAGCTTGCCGCAGAGAAGAAGTTCTGGCGCTGCGTCGAGAGTGGCGATGCCCCGCACTTGTTCGGCGTCGAGCCGCCTCGGCCGCGCATCGAGGCGGTCAGGATCATCGACATAAGTTCATCCAATTCCTGGGGCGGAATTGGCCGGGGTGTTTCGCCAGACCCGCCCGGCTTTCCTCAATCATGAAGCCGCCAAGATCGAACTAAAGAAGCTGCCGGAAGACGCCAAGGAGGCCACCGGGAATGGCGCTATCGGTTGACCACGACGCTGGCGCACTCGTCCGGAGAATTGGTGTCCTCGGACTGCAGCGACACGGCCACCAGGCGAATAGGCGTAGAGTTCTCAGACCCGAACGAATCGTGTTAGACATTCCTATGTCGCCCCGCGACTTTCATGCGCCAGTCTGGTTCGTGGCTGCCCTCATCCCGATGGTGGCATCGCAAATGTTGCGACTGCAACAATCCGATCCAGCAATTTGGATCTTTTGGGACTACGCCGGGCGCCTTGGCACGTTGGCAATGTTGGCCGCTATCCCTTCCATTCGAACGGTAGCATTTCGATGGGAGAAACTCCAAATTGCACTGTGGGAAGTCGCGTTGTGGATCGGCGGTTTGGTCCTCGCTGATCACTATTTGGGTGGCTGGATTCGGCGGGCTATCAATGCAGCGTTGCCTGCAACGGTACTTGGAACCTATCCACAACTAAGCGGCTGGCTATATTTTGTTGATGTTGTATTCGGCATCGCTCTGGTCGCCTACAGCGAGGAAATCGTTTTTCGCCGTTGCGCGGGTCATATATTCAAAATCTATTTTGGTGATGGCTACGGCTTGGTCATCGTCACGTCATTACTGTTCGGTGCATATCATTGGTGGACAGGACTCGGAAATATTGTGGAGGCGGCCATGATGGGCGTC
>Ga0164303_10000186_pt1 | contig 12596 bp, 19 predicted proteins | sample Whisoiple_207_MG_FD_109715 | JGI IMG/M metagenome (GOLD analysis project Ga0164303, IMG submission 109715) | Soil microbial communities amended with pyrogenic organic matter from upstate New York, USA - Whitman soil sample_207_MG | ecosystem: Environmental > Terrestrial > Soil > Agricultural...
CAAGGCAGAGATCGAGATGCTCTTCCACCATCTTGCGAGCGACATCGCCGACGTTCTTGTAGCCGACGCCCGTATAATACGGGCCCTGCGGCGCCGGATAGCCGCTGGACGGGAAGCCGAGCGGACGGCCGTCCTTGTAGAAGAAGTATTCCTGCTCGTAGCCGAACCAGGCGCCGGGGTCGTCCAGGATGGTGGCGCGCTTGTTGGACGGATGCGGCGTCTTGCCATCGGGCATCATGACTTCGCACATCACCAGCGCGCCGTTGACGCGAGCCGCGTCCGGATAGATCGCAACCGGCTTCAGCACGCAATCGGAGCTGTGGCCTTCCGCCTGCAGGGTCGAGCTTCCATCGAAACCCCATAGCGGAAGCTGGTCCAGCGTCGGGAAGGAAGCGAATTCCTTGATCTGCGTCTTGCCGCGCAGGTTCGGTGTCGGCGTATATCCATCGAGCCAGATATACTCGAGCTTGTACTTGGTCATTGAGCCTCTCTGTTGATGATGCGAAAGGTGGAAACCGAAGCTTATTGGTCGCCACGTGCGTACCCGGCCACCATCGGCCACCTCTTGCCAAGCAATTAAAATGCCAGCCGCCGCAGCGCGGGACAGGTCATTCGACCGGGCGTCCAGCCTGATCCGCGATTTTTTTGCTGCGTCATAGACGCGCGGCTGCCATGCCGCTGACGGGGCAAAATGGGTCTTATGAAGCGCGAATGACGCCCGATTCCGCGGCAGTACGCATCGGGACGACGTTTTCGGATTAAACGCGCGGCACCGCTTCTCGAAATCGGCGGAGCCAGCCCGGCCACCCCGCAACCCCGGCGGCGGCTCAAGCGTTAGCCATCTGCCTGTTGCCTCACGCGAGGCAAAACCGGATATGCCTACGATTTAGACATAAAGCGGTTCTGTTTTCATCAACTTGCATTCGCCAGCGGCACCAACGATATCGCGGTAACGACTGGAAAACGAGTCGGGCGCACCATGGAGGATCGCGTTTCGGCGCAACGGAGAATGACGATGCTAAACACGACGACCAATCAAGGAAGCGCCAAGATCTACCAGTTCCCTGCCGGGGGCCGGTCGGCTCTCGGCGGACGTCGCTACGGCGAAGCCGGGAGTGCCAGCGATCTTGCCGCCGCCCCGCGCTCGAACGATGCCCTCTGCAGCGACAGCTGGTATCACGAAGCCGCCATCCAGGACGCCATGCCGGAGCGCGACCGCTGATGCCGGCAGCACATTTGGCAACGCCGCGCAGCAGACATCAGGCGCGATACGCAAAGTAGAAAAGGGTCGAAACAACGAGGTTTCGGCCCTTTTTCATGTCAGCTGGCAGGCTGTGGCCGGACGCCTGGCAAGTTTCAGCGTGGTTCCGGATTTCGTGGTCCGCAGCGACACTCCGCCACCCGAATAGCGCGCACCCGACAGCGCCAGCCGCTTCATCAGCGTCACCGCCTTGCCATCGACCTGCATATGGGCGCGCTTGTCGTACTGGAAGAACCCGACGATGAACTCGGTGCCGTCGGCGCAGCGATAGGTCTGGAACGTGGTCTGTGCCAGCGCGGTTGATGAGCCGATAGCGGTTGCCAGCAGCAACGCCGCGCCAAAAGTTGCGATGTCTTTGCGATTCATGTGTTCCCCCGGGAGTTGCGAGTATAGACCAGTCCCGCGTTGGCGATACAATCGCCGTCATTTCTCCGCCGCAGAAAACCGTAAACTTGTCCCGATGTCAGAGACCCCTTCCCGCCATTTCAATCTTGCCGGCGCCAGCAATTTCCGCGATCTCGGCGGCTATCCCGGCAAGGATGGTCGCATCGTGCGCTGGCGGCAGATCTTTCGCTCGAACCATCTCGGCCATCTCACGGAGACCGACGCGGCCGTGTTGCGCTCGCTGGGCGTCAGAAGCGCGTTCGACTTTCGCGGCATGGAGGAGCGGGCAAGCGCCTTGTGCGGCATCCGGGAGATCGAGGTGCATTCACTGCCGGTCGAGCCGACCGTGGTGGCTTCGCTGCGCGCGATCATGAGCGCGGGAACGCCGCTGTCGCAGCATCATGCGCTGGAGGTGATGCGGGATTCCTACCGCAATTACGTGCAGCAGAATACGCCGCGTTTCCGCACGTTGTTCACGCATCTGCTGGAAGATCGCGCGCCGCTGGTGATCCACTGCACCGCGGGCAAGGACCGCACCGGATTTGCCTGCGCGCTGATCCTGCACGTGCTTGGCGTCGCCGATGAGGTGATTTCGGAAGACTATTTGTTAACCAACCGCTTCTATCGCCGCGATCCCACCGCCAGCAACGACCTGCCCGAAGATGTCAGGCGGGTGCTTGCATCGGTGCAGCCCCCCTTCCTGGCCGCCGCCTTCGAGGCGATCGACGCCGATTACGGTGATCTCGAAAGCTATCTCACCGACGGGCTTGGTCTTGGAAGCGCCGAACGAACGGCGCTGCAAGGGCGCTATCTGGAAGCCTGATGGCCGGAAGTAGAGCTACAGCCGGCTCACGCCGCCGCTTCCAGTTCGGCATCGAGGTCGGCAATGACGTCCTCGAAAGCCGAGATCGCCTGCTGAATCGCGGCAATATGGATCAGTTCCCAGCCGCTGACCGGACCGTTGCGGTTTTGCAGCGCGACAACCAAGTCCCGCCGCTGCTCCTTGAGCTGAACCAGCGGTAAACCGTGGTCAGGCAGTGTTCTCATCATGGTATTCCAACCCCTGGCTTTAATGGACATCCGAGCTATAAACGGATCGTTCTGCCACAGGCTTACAAAACTCCGCCAAATTTTACCGATTGGCCGAAACCGTGGTTCTTACGGGACCATCAGCCATCCGGATTGCCCTTGTGGATACTATCTGAAGTTGAATGCGTCATTTTCGCCGTGAAAATTGCCGGCATTGCAAATTAAACTTGCCCGACCATAGTGTGCGCTCTCCTCCCACTTGGCCGGAGCCGTATCATGAACGGAAAAGTCGTCGTGGTAACCGGCGCTTTGGGCGCGCTCGGCAAGGTTGTTGCGGAGACGGCGCTGGCCCGCGGCGCCCGTGTTGCCGGCATCGATTACGCCCCCGCGCAGTCGCCGGCAACGCCGGACCAGCTCGAACTCGGCGGCGTCGATCTTGCGGACGCGGTACAGGCAAGGAGAGCGATCGATTCGGCGGCATCACATTTCGGCAAGCTCGACGCGCTGATCAACATCGCCGGCGGCTTTGCATTCGAAACGGTTGCCGACGGCGATCCGAAAACCTGGCAACGGATGTATGCGCTTAACGTCACGACGGCATTGAACGCTTCGCGCGCCGCGATTCCACACCTCACCGCATCGAACGCCGCACGCATCGTCAATGTCGGCGCAATGGGCGCGCTGCAGGCGGGCGCCGGCATGGGCGCCTATGCGGCGTCGAAAGCCGGCGTGCACCGCCTGACCGAGGCGCTCGCCGCCGAGCAAAAAGGCAAAATCACCGTCAACGCCGTTTTGCCGTCGATCATCGACACCGCAGCCAATCGCGCCAGCATGCCGAATGCGGATTTTGCCAAATGGGTGACGCCGCAGGAACTCGCGGAAGTAATTTTGTTCCTGGCAAGCGATGCCGCCAGTGCCATCACCGGCGCATTGCTGCCGGTCAACGGGCGGGTTTAGGCCTCGGCCTCCACGAGCTTTCGCAACACCGCCTTGAAGCGGATGCTGCGTTTTCCTGCGAGCGCGGTCGCTTCGCCCTCCGCACCTTCGCTGTCATAGGTGCCGGAGAAACCGATGCCGACTTCGCGGCCCCCGAACAACGGCCGCTCGCCCATACTGGGTGTGTGCTCGCGGTTGACGATTTCCCCCTTCCATTTGCCGTTCGCCGCGCTATAGGCACCGATATAATCGAAGAACGCGTCACCGCCGCGGATTCTTCCGTTATGCAGCATCATGACGCCAGTGTTGCCGCCGTCGATTCCGTCGAGCATGCGAATATGGATCGAATACAAACCGTTGACGATGCCATTGGGCCCGACCACGCCAGGAGGCGGCGCATCGGCGTCGCTGATGGGCGTGAGGGTGCTCGTGAAGACGATGCCGGGCAATGCATCGGTGCCGCCTTCGAAATAGACCTCGTCGCCACGGTGTCCGCCCTTGAAGTGCATGATGACGTTATCGACCGGGAACATCGGCACGTAAGCGGGATCGCGATTGTGCCGCGACATCTTCATCTCGGATGAAATGACGCCATCCTTCTCGGTATAGCTGCCGACGAACGACGAGCCGGAATTGCCGCCATAGAGCTTGCCGCCTGGCGTCGCGAACATCACGCCGCAGCCGGTGCCGCGCACGGTCTTGAACCAGAACTTGTATAGTCCCTGAAGCACGGCTCGTTTCGCCCGAGGAAGAAACGCGGATACCCGCGGATTTCCCGATCCACTGGGCCCTTCGCTCTTCGCCGCTATTGCTTGTCCCACCGGGAAGAATAGCTCCTCCGGCCCCGCTCGATCAAACGCTTTACAAAAATTCGGCTAGACTCCGGACATTGAGTCGCGGCCGCGCCTGCCGCCGGAGCCCTTACTTGGAAACCGCGCTTTATCTGCCCGTCAAACGCTTTCTCGAAAAGCTCGGCTTTACCGTCAAGGGCGAGGTCGGCGGCTGCGATCTGGTGGCGCTCTCCGGCGACGATCCGCCGATCGTGGTGATCGGCGAACTGAAGCTTTCATTCAATCTCGAGTTGATCCTGCAGGCTGTCGATCGCGCCGGCGCCGCGGATGAGGTCTGGCTTGCGGCAAAACTGTCGGCGCGCGGCAAGGGACGCGAGGGCGATGCGCGTTACCGCAATCTGTGTCGCCGGCTTGGTTTCGGCATGCTCGCGGTCACCAGCACCGGTGACGTCGAGGTGATCGTCAAGCCGCCGACCACGGCGCCGCGGCGGGATCCCAAAAAACGCTCGCGCCTCGTCGCCGAGCACCGCCGGCGAATCGGCGATCCGGCCATGGGCGGCAGCACGCGCGCGCCGATCATGACGGCCTATCGCCAGCAGGCATTGGCGTGCGCCTCGGCGCTCTCGGATGGTCCGCAGCGGGTCCGCGAGCTCCGCAAAACAATTCCCGATGCCGGCAAGATATTGCTGCACAATGTCTATGGCTGGTTCGACCGCGCCGAGCGCGGCATCTACGTGCTGACGGACGCTGGCCGCGCCGCGCTAAAGCGCTGGCCGCAGCAGCCGGTTGCGGGCGCCGCTGCTCCCGCGCCGTGAGCAAAGCAACGAAACGGAGGCTGACATGATCGTGGTGACCGGGAGCGTGACGGCGCGGCAGGATAGTTTTGAGCAAGTCAAAAAACTCAGCCTCGAGCACGTCCATCGCTCGCGCACTGAGCCCGGCTGCATCTCGCATGCGGTCCATGTCGACTGCGAGAACCCGCTGCGCCTGGTGTTCTTCGAACAATGGGCCGATCGCGCGGCGCTGTCGGCGCATTTTGCAGTTCCGGCCTCGCGCGACTTCGTCCGCGCGCTGCAATCGCTCGCCGCGGCGGTGGCGACCATCGAACTTTACGAGGCGACCAGACTGGAAAAACTGTAATGCATGGCTGGTTTGCCACGCGAGTTTCATATTGCAATGCAACATGAGGGGTCCTAAGTATCGCTGATCGATTGCGAGGGCTCAATGAGCGAAGACTGGCAGACCAAATACGGCACAAGGCGCGTGCGGCGCGACCCCCCAACCCTGGAAGAGGCGATTTTCGCCGCCATCGGCATTACCGATGACCAGGAACAGCAGGCGGAGATCGCTGCCGCACTGATGGGGATGCCGCTTGAGCCGGTGCGCGCCGAAGTGAAGAAGGCCAACCGCCTTGCTTCGCGGTCCGCCACCCGCGTCATCACCGGCGAACAGGGCGCGCAGCGCTCGGTAGTGGTCGAGCGCCGCGTCGTGAGGCGATTTGGCAACGACAAGCGCACGGGTACCTGAAGACCGCGCGCGCACTGGATTGGGCCATTCGCGTGATCCAGGGATCAGCGAATGGCCTTTTGCATTTGGGGTTTCAGGCGGCGCGGTTCCAGCCGTACATCCGGAACAGCATTCCCCAGTAGGCGCGGTTGAAATTCGCGATCGCGCGCGCCGCATCCAGCGTGCCCACGGTGGCCGATGTTGCGAATTCCGGCTGATTTTGCTGGGTTAGATCGATAACGCCCGTGGATTCGCCGTGGCTGAACGTCAGGTGCGCGCCGAATTTGTTGGCGAGCGCCTTCATTGCTTCGTTGCCCGCGCCGGTGGTGATGCGCAGGTTTTTATAGCCCTTGGCGCGCGCTTCCGCGATCAGCTTGCGAAAAAGGATGATGCCGACGCCTTGCCGGCGCACGGACGCTTCCACGCTGAAGGCGATCTCAGGCACCGAATCCGGCGACTGCTCCGCCGGATGCAGCTCGGCTGCACCGCGCACCACGCCATTTTCGATGTAAGCAATGATGATGGTACCATCATTGGCGCACTTCTCGGCGTAGCGCTCGACAAAGCTGTCGTCCATGAAGCCGTGAAAGCGATCATGGCGGCTGGCTCGATCCAACCTCAGCAGATGTTCGCGCAGCAGAGGCAATTCCTCTTGCTGGCTGAGCGTCCGAACGGTGCCCTTGGCGCGCGTCGAACCGGCGATGGCTTCGTGTCTCATAATTCAACTCCTCGTGGTGGCCCCCGAGGCGGCGTCGAATCCCTAGACTCCACATATTGTGCATCGCAACACGATTTTCAACCCCTTGTTCTGCCTCAATAAACGTCACTTTTTTGGTTAGGATTTGTTAACCAGTTCGTAGGCAGTTTGCCGCCTATCACAGCACCATTTGCGTCTGTGTGACGATCGCAACCAGCTTGCCGTCGTCGGTTTCCAGGCGGGTCTGCCACACTTGGGTGCGCCGTCCCCGATGCACCGGCGTCGCGATGGCGATAACCGTCATGCCCTCCTTGGCCCCGCCGATAAAATTGGTCTTGCTCTCGATCGTCGTGGTGCCTTTGGCGTCTTCCGGGAGATTGATGACGGTCGCGGCCGCCCCCACCGAGTCCGCGAACGCCATGATCGCGCCGCCGTGAATGGTGTGATGCAGTGTGCACAGGTCCGGCCGCACCAGCATTTTTGCAACCACACGGTCTTTTTCCGCTTCGGTGAATTTTACGCCCTTCAATTCCGCGAACGGCATTTTCATCGAGCTGATTTTCTCAAGCGGCGTCATGTCTCCTCCCGTTTCCTTCAACCGGTCTGCCAGCGAGAATGAACGGCCGGCGTAATCGAAGCAATGACGTCCGAGGTAATGGCTACCGTGACAACGCCCGGATAATTTCGCATACCGTCCGCCATGCGCCAATTCCCTCCCCGCCGGATCGTATGCCTCACCGAAGAGACGGTGGAGACGCTGTATCTGCTCGGCGAACAGGACCGCATCGTCGGCGTATCCGGCTATGCGGTCCGCCCGCCCCAGGTGAGGCGGGAAAAACCGCGGGTGTCGGCCTTCATCTCGGCGGACATTCCAAAAATCCTGGCGCTGGAGCCGGACCTGGTTCTGGCGTTCTCCGATCTGCAGGCGAATATCGTCGCCGATCTCGTGCGCGCCGGCGTCGCCATCCACGTCTTCAACCAGCGCGACGTTGCCGGCATTCTTGCGATGATCCGCACGCTCGGCGCGATGGTGGGCGTGGCGGAGCGTGCGGACCAACTCGCAGCGAGCTTTGAAGCGCGGCTTGCGGCTATCGCGTCGACGCCCCGCCCCTCGCCCAAACCAAAGGTTTATTTCGAGGAATGGGACGATCCGCTGATCAGCGGCATCGGCTGGGTTTCCGAACTGATCGAAATCGCCGGCGGCGAAGACGTGCTGCCAAATTTGAGATTTCAGCAGGCCGCGAAGGACCGGATCATTTTGCCTGATGTCGTGCGCGAGGCGGCGCCGGACGTGATCCTAGCCTCGTGGTGCGGCAAGAAGGTCGTGCCTGACCGGATCAGGCAGCGTCCGGGCTGGGATGAAATTCCCGCCGTGCGCAACAACCGCATTGTCGAGATCAGATCGCCGCTGATTTTGCAGCCGGGGCCGGCGGCGTTGACCGACGGGCTGGACGCGATCGTGAAGGCGTTGTGGGCGGCCGGCTGACAGGCCAAGCTGCCTTTCAGAATCACAGGCGCATCAATACAATTTGCCGCACGGGTTTGCGCGGGGACTCCGGATGCCAGACAACAAGAATGTTTTGTATCTCATCATCGGCGTCCTGCTCGTGGCGGTGGGTGTGCTCAGCTACAATCTCTACCAGGCGAAGAAGCAGCCGGAGGGTTTTCAGATCAATGTCGGTCCCGACGGGCTGAAGATACAGGGCAAGTGATGCGCGCGCTTCAAACGATCGCGTTGCTCGGCGCGCTTGCGCTCGCGTCCCCTGCTCTGGCCGAGCAAGTAATGCGCGAGCAGGACATTGTCGATCTGCGGCTCGGCCAGCGCTTGCTGGTCGATGACGGTTCCTGTCCTGCCGGCCAGATCAAGGAAGTCTCGGGCTCGCAGATGACGGCAAGCGGCATCGTCCGCACCCGCAAATGCGTCCCGCGGCTGGGCCCAAAGAAGCGATAGACGCCTACCAGCTCCCGTATTGCTTGATGATGCCGCGCCACAGCGCGTCGCGCTCGGGGCCGTATGATTCCTGGCCAACATTGGCATTTTTTGCCGCGGCCGTGACCACCATTACCAGCTTCAATTCGGGGTCAACGAAGATCGATTGACCGTAGACGCCGAGCAACGCAAAGCGTCGCTTCTCGCCCGGAAAGAGCCCGAACTGATAACCATAGCCGAAATACGGGGTCGCCTTGCGCGGCGCGAACGCGTCCGGCTGCCGGTGCCAGTCGGTGGCATCGAGCAGATAGTCCTTCGGTACGATCTGTTTGCCGCCGGCCGCGCCATCATTGGCCAGCAGCACACCAAGGCGGCCGTAGTCGCGCAGAATCGCGTTGAAGCTTCCGGCTCCGCTCTCGGTGCCATCGCTGGTCCTGACCCAGGTCGCGTCGGCTTCGGCACCCATAGGCTGCCATAGCCTCGGCGTCAGGTATTCGCTGAGCGTCATTCCCGTCACCGCGCGGAGCAGCACCGTCAGGATCACGGTCTCGCTGGAGGCGTAGTGAAAGCGCGTGCCCTGCTCCGCTTCGCGTGTCCTGAATTCGCGCAGCGCGGCAATCGAGCCCTGCGAATACCGCGCGATCGTAAACCGCGTCAGGTCGTCCTTGCCGTCATAGGCTTCGTTGAAGGGGACACCGGACGACATTCGCAGCACATTGCGGATCGCGGTCTCGCCGTAGGGACTGCCTGAAAGCTTCGGCACGTATTTCGAAACGGTATCGTCGAGCGAAGCGATATTCTTTTCCGCCAACGCAATCCCGACCGCGAGGCTGACGATCGACTTCGCCATCGAGTGCGACACGAGGCGTTGCGTGGCGTTGCGGTCGTATTGATAGCGCTCGACCAGTATCTCGCCGTTCTTGATCAGTAGCAGCGCGGTAACACGCTGGCGCGCGAGAAAATCCTCCAGCGTGTAGCTATGCTTCTCGAAGCTGTATTGGATCTTCCGTGCGCTTGCGGCGTTCGGAAGCGGTTGCGGCGCCGTCGCCTTCTTCAGCGTATTGTGCGGCAGTATCTGGTCGAGATGGCTGAACGATCCCACCCGCACCCGTTCGTCGTAGAACCAGTTAGTGCGGGTGCCGAGCGGATAGCCTGCGGACTTGCCCAGCAGTTCCTCGTCGGGCGCGGAAATGGCGGGAAGGACCTGCGCGAGCAACGCCAGCCAGGCGACGATTAGTGCCCGCTGCATTCATTTCCCCCAAAGCGTTCGCCGACCATGGCGGCCAACATTGGGCTCAATAGCTACAGGAGAGAAATCTGGGTGTCGAGGCGTGCGCCGCTTACGAGGGTTTGGCCGGCTCGAACATGCATTGCAGGGTCGGTCGCGCGATCTTGGTGAAGGTCGCGGCGATCTCGGATTGCTTCGACGGCGGCACCCATTCGTTCTCAATGGTCGGGACGCCGGTTTCGCTGATGCCGCGCAAAAGCGCTTCGCGGAGGTCGCTATCCTCGACGGTGGCCGCGGCGTAATCATGCAGGCAGCCGCATACCGACTCCGGATGCGCCCAGCGCCCCACCATATGCGGGGCGCACTGCCGTACGAATTCTCCACGTCGGTCTGGAAGCTTTAGCGGGGAGCGGACCTGGACCTGGGCCTGCGCCGAGCCGCCGACTATGAGAAAGACTGCGATTACGGCGGCAATGAAACGAAATAGCATGGTGGCCTTACGGATGATTGTCTTGATCCTCTCGCGCGCGCTTAGCGTGCCGCAACGACGAGGGCTTCGAGAGCAGAGGTCGTAACTGGCGAGCCGTTATAGGAGAAGGCTCCACTGCTGGGCAATCCGCGATCCGACGAACCCGCCACCGAAGGACCTGCGAGGACGAAGGCGAAGGCGAGGATGAAGCTGACGGTCCACATCTGTTGTCTCCAGGGTCGGCTGCCGACGCGGTCGGCCGTGTGCTTGCCAACTGATAGCCAGTGGCTGTTTCGGTATCTCTGCACCAAAAGCGGAAAATGGTTTCGTCCCCTGCAGAATTGTTTCGTCGCATAAGCTTCGACGAAACACTGACGCGAAAAAGCCAGCCATTTCAGTGCAGCGGGCGGGAGACGGGGATGTCGATCGGTCCAGGAAGCGGTCGGAGGATCACGTTCGAATCATCGGTCAGTGACTCAGTGAGGCGTCGTTCAGTGGCCGAGGTTTCATCTCGGGCACGGGCATCACCACCGTGGTGCCGCAATAGCTGAAAGTTCCGATGCCTCGCATGTCGCTGTCGGTCGAACCGGCGACGGTCAAAAGAAAAATTAGCGCGATGATGTAGCTCAAGCCCCGTATCGGAAATCTCCGCTAACCATTTGAAAATGGGACGGCCGGTGCGAAGTTGGGCACAGCTTCTTCACTTTTCTCTGTTGAGAAAGCAGTTGCGGCGCTGAACCGAAGTCATCCTGCAGCCGACTTATCCGCTGACGCGCAACCTTGAGGGCGGTTGCGCGTTATGACCTGACATCACCAAAGGATCGCAGTCGTGGGCAATGGCAACAACGACGTTGGCAGCAAGATCCCGACCCGCAAAGCCGGTCAGCCGATTGTACAAATGAGTGGTGGCGGCTCGTCCGAGAAGCGGATCGACCAGCAAATGCAGGCAGCGCAGCCACAAAATTGCGGCGCGATGTCGCAACAGGGAAGCTTCAGCTTCCATGGCAACCAGGCTGCGCCGCAGAAGCTGGTGCAGCTCGTGGGGTGCCGCGACCCTGAGGTCGGTGCTGAACCCGGGATCCGGCCGAGCCCTCTCAAGCGCTAATCCGGAACCTGCGGTTCAGATCCCTATTGAATGAACTCGCTGCACTTCTGCACCGCGGCATCAGTCGTGCCCCACGGCATGATCGGCACCGAGGAGGTCGAATTTTTCGGCGAGCCTTCGATCAGCCTGTCCGAATAGACCATGTAGACCAGTACGTTGCGCTTGGGATCGCAGCCACGCACGATCTGCATTTTCTTGAAGAACAGCGAGCGGCGGCGCCGGAACATGTCGTCGCCCTGTCCCATTTTGTCCTTGAACTTGATCGGGCCGATCTGGCTGCAGGCCAGCGAGATATCCGACACCTCCTCCGCAAGGCCCAGCCATCCCTTGAAACCGCCTTTCTCCGGCACCGTGAAGTGACAGGCCACGCCTTCGACTTCGGGGTCATCGACGCCATAAGTCGCGAGCTTGTCGTTCGGGCTCAGCAATTTGAACACGGTGGAACGGCGGAAGACCAGGTCCGGTTCATCGGCCGCGAGGGCCGCGGAACCGGTCGCCAGCGCCAAAAACAACGCCAGCGCCGGCACCAGCAAGGCCCCGGCGTGCGGCTTTCCGGCATGAGGGCTGGGGGCATTGGATGGCATGGATGGCTCCGTGGGCTGACGCGTGCGGCCTATGTAGTTCCGAAACGCCGCTCAGGAAGCCGGGACGGTAGCCCGCGACCGATGTTGTTTTAACCGAATGTGAGGCTTTTTTGCTACGCTCGGCGTGAAAATCGCCGGGCTGAGCGGCCCTGCGCTGGTGAATGCGGTTGGCGTCTGCGACAACCACCGGCCTTGAAGCCGGGATTTCGAGGAATTTGCGCGTGAGCGGGCATCGAATTTCTATTGCGAACGCTGCAACCGGGCGTTTCCGGCAACTGGCCGTTTTGACCGCCGCCAGCATGATCGGCTCCGCCTCGCAAGCGGACGCCGCGCTTTTCTACTGGCAGGACAGCGACCCCGGCTACTACCGCCCGGTCCAACCTTTGCCGCAGCGGCACCGGACCCGCCGCGCGATCGACAAGAAGAAGACGGAGAAAGCGGAAAAGGAAACCGGCGCCAAACCTGTAGGCCCCCTCATCATTTCGATCTCGATCGAAAAGCAGCGCGTACGGATCTACGACGCCAACGGTTTCTTCGCGGAAGCCCCGGTCTCGACCGGCATGAAGGGCCACCCGACGCCGATGGGCGTCTTCAGCGTCATCCAGAAGCACAAGCTGCATCATTCCAACATCTACAGCAACGCGCCGATGCCCTATATGCAGCGCATCACCTGGTC
>Ga0164303_10000190_pt1 | contig 12535 bp, 10 predicted proteins | sample Whisoiple_207_MG_FD_109715 | JGI IMG/M metagenome (GOLD analysis project Ga0164303, IMG submission 109715) | Soil microbial communities amended with pyrogenic organic matter from upstate New York, USA - Whitman soil sample_207_MG | ecosystem: Environmental > Terrestrial > Soil > Agricultural...
CATTCAGAAATAAACCACGAAGGACACGAAGGTCACGAAAAGGAAAATCGCTTGAATGCTTCGTGTTCTTCGTGCCCTTCGTGGTGAACTATTTGATGGAACCTGCCGGAACGATGTCGATCTTGTTGATCGCCACGCGCTTGGTCGGCTTGCTCGTTTCACCCTGTGAATTTCGCGACACCGGCGTATTGCCAATTTTCTCGAGCACATCATTGCCTTTGATCAACTTGCCAAACGTCGTGTATTGATGATCGAGGCGGTGTATCGGTGCGAGACAGATGAAGAATTGCGATCCGGCCGAATCCGGATCAGCGCTCCGCGCCATTGAGATCACACCCGGGTCGTGAGGATGATCGTTAAATTCGGCTTTGATTTTGTAATCCGGACCACCTTGTCCGTAACTGTCTTCTTTCGCCGGATCTTTCGAATTCGGATCGCCGCCCTGAATCATGAATCCTTTGATGATCCGATGGAAAATCGTGCCGTTGTAGAAACCCTGACGCGCCAGTTTTTTAAAGTTTTCAATGGTATTCGGCGCGGCGTCGGTCCAAAACTGCACCACCATTTCGCCTTCGCTGGTCTTAATCACTGCCACTTCATTTGAGGTAGTCATAGGAGAAGTTTCTTTCTTTTCTTCGGCGACCGCCACCGCAATGAGTGTGCCGGCTATTACGCAACAAAATAAAAGTTTCATGGAGATCAATCGTAACGCTCTCCAACAAAGGTTCAAGACAACCCAACGCAGGGTCATCCTGATCCCGCAGTCGCGGGAGAAGGATCTCACATGTAATGACGGACACCTAATCCAGGGAGCGCGATCAACGAGCCCTTGCGAGGTGCCTCGCTCCGCTCGGGATGACTGCTGAGGTGTACTCCTGCAAACTGCGTACCTGAACTTTTCGTTTTTGTAACGACCGGATCCCATTCGCGCTCGCCAGCGCGGCTCGCACGGTTGTCATGATCGGGATCTTCGCGGCAAGCGCGGCATTGCGGATAACCACTTCATGCTCTCGTGGAATTTTCCCGCTTGGCGTGTTGATGATGAAATTGATATCGCCGTTCTTGATGCGATCGAGAACGTTCGGGCGTCCTTCGTGAATCTTGAAGACTTTGGTCACTTTAATTTTCGCTTTTGTCAGCGCGTCTGCGGTCCCGCTCGTGGAAATGATTTCAAAGCCGAGCTTCACAAACTCGCGCGCCACGGGGATTACCGCTTCCTTGTCGGCGTCCTTAACGCTGACGAAGACTTTTCCTTTTTTCGGCAGCGGTGGCGGTGCGGCCATCTGCGATTTCGCGTACGCAAGGCCGAGATCGACATCCATGCCCATCACTTCGCCCGTCGATTTCATCTCCGGACCCAGTGAAATATCGAGGCCTTCATAGCGCAGAAACGGGAACACCGCTTCTTTTACGGAGAAATGTTTCGGCACGATTTCATTGGTGAAACCAAGTTCGCGCAATGATCTGCCCGCCATCACCTTCGCGGCGAGTTTCGCCAGCGGGACACCGATTGCCTTGCTGACGAAAGGGACGGTGCGCGACGCGCGTGGATTCACTTCCAGCACGTAAACGTCGTCGCCTTTGACGGCGAATTGCACGTTCATCACCCCGCGCACGTTCAATTCGCGCGCCATCGATTTCGTTGCTGCGGAAATTTCATCGAGCACTTTTTGCGACAATGAGAATGTCGGAATGACGCAGGCGCTGTCGCCGCTATGGATGCCCGCCTCCTCAATGTGCTCCATGATCGCCCCGATCACGGTCGTCTCGCCGTCGGCGATGCAATCGACATCGACCTCGATGGCGTCTTCGAGAAAACGATCGATAAGCACAGGGCGATCAGGTGTTACCTCGATGGCGCTCGCCATATAGCGCCGAAGATCTCCCTCATTATAGACAAGTTCCATGGCCCTCCCACCAAGTACGAACGAGGGTCTGACCAACACCGGATAGCCAATCTTGTTCGCAATTGCGGTGGCGGCTTCGGTGCTTGTCGCCGATCCATTCGGAGTTTGCCGCAGACCGAGCTTGTCGAGCATCGCTGCGAACAATTGTCGGTTCTCCGCCGTCTCGATGCTTTCTGGTTGCGTCCCAAGAATCGGCACGCCTGCAGCTTTCAATCCGCTTGCCAGATTCAGCGGTGTTTGGCCGCCAAACTGGACCAACACGCCTTCCGGTTTTTCCTGATCGTAAATGTTGAGCACGTCCTCCAAGGTGAGCGGCTCAAAATATAGTTTGTCGCTCGTGTCGTAATCGGTGGAAACCGTTTCTGGATTCGAGTTGACCATGATGGTTTCGAACCCCAGTTCGCGCAGGGCGAACGCAGCGTGGACGCAGCAATAATCGAATTCAATTCCCTGGCCAATTCGGTTCGGTCCTCCGCCCAAAATCATGATCTTGCGTTTGTCGCTCTCGCGCCGCTCGTTCTCATCGCCGTATGTTGAATAGTAATAAGGCGTGTACGCTTCAAACTCCGCCGCGCAGGTATCCACAAGGCGGTACGTCGGTGTGACACCTTCAGCTTTCCGTTTCGATCGAATTGTCTCTTCTGAAACGCCGTTCGCGACCGCCAACTGTCGATCTGAGAAGCCTAGCTTCTTCGCGCGCGAGAATGTTTTCGTCTTCAAACATCCGGTGTCGGCGACCAGGTCAGCGATGTTCCTCAAGAACCACCGGTCGATTTTTGTAAGGTCGTAAACCTCATCGATCGATGCGCCTTTCTGAAAGGCCTGCGCGATGTAGAAGATTCGGTCCGCATTCGGGGTCGCCAGTTTCAGTCGTAGCGTTTCAAGATCGACATCTTTATCTGCGCCATCACCAATCAGACCGAAACGTTTGATCTCGAGCGAACGCAAGGCTTTTTGCAATGCTTCCTTGAAAGTGCGGCCGATCGCCATTGCTTCGCCGACGCTTTTCATTCGCGTTGTCAGCGTGGCTTCCGCCTGGGGAAACTTCTCGAACGTGAAGCGCGGCACCTTGACTACGCAGTAATCGATGGTCGGCTCGAAACAGGCCGGCGTCTCGCGTGTGATATCGTTTTTGATTTCGTCCAGCGTGTAGCCAACTGCGAGTTTTGCGGCGATTTTCGCAATCGGAAAGCCGGTCGCTTTCGATGCCAGTGCGCTGGAACGCGAGACGCGCGGATTCATCTCGATCACCACCATGCGGCCGTTCTCCGGATGAACAGCAAACTGAATATTAGAGCCGCCGGTCTCGACGCCGATCTCGCGAATGACCGCAAACGAGGCGTCGCGCATCATTTGGTATTCCTTGTCAGTCAACGTTTGCACCGGCGCAACGGTGATGGAATCACCGGTATGCACGCCCATGGGATCGAAGTTCTCGATGGAACAGACAACCACGCAGTTGTCCATCCGGTCGCGCATGACTTCCATCTCGAACTCTTTCCAACCAACCAGCGATTCTTCGATCAGCACCTCGTGGACCGGCGAGAGATCGAGCCCACGCGCAGCGATCAGGTCGAGCTCTTCGCGATTGTAAGCGATGCCGCCGCCGCTCCCGCCCAGGGTGAATGCCGGGCGAACAATGAGCGGGAATGTTCCGATCTCTGCGACGATTCGGTTGAGTTCTGCGAGGGATCGCGCCACTCCCGAACGCGGCACTTCGAGGCCGATCCGTAACATCGCTTCCTTGAACAATTGACGGTCTTCGCCTTTGGCGATGGCCTGAGCGTTTGCTCCTATTAATTTCACGCCGTGCCGCGCCAGTGCGCCGTTGCGATTTAATTCCATGGCGGCATTGAGCGCCGTTTGTCCTCCAAGGGTGGGCAAGATTGCATCCGGTCTTTCGCGTTCCATGATCGCCTCGATCACTTCAGCAGTGATCGGCTCGATGTAGGTGCGATCGGCGAACTCTGGGTCGGTCATTATTGTGGCTGGATTAGAATTCACCAGCACGACCTGATAACGCTCTTCGCGCAGCGCCTTGCACGCTTGCACGCCGGAATAATCAAATTCGCAACCTTGCCCGATAACAATTGGACCGGAGCCGATCAGCAGAATTTTGTTGAGGTCGTTATTTCGCGGCATCTGCGCCAGCGCGGATAGTAAACGAAATCACGCGAAGGTCACGTGAGAACTCTCAATTCGGTCATGCTGAGCGGAGCGAAGGACCTCCCACAGGGCGAAAACTTCACACTTCGGAGCAATCGTATGACGAAAGCTTCGAAATGTGAGGTTCCTCGGTCGCCGCGGCGACCTCGGAATGACAGCATTTTGGTTACGCCACCTCCGCCATGCGCTGCCGATCCAGCCAGACCTTGCAAATACTTTTGATGCGGGTGAGGACGTAATAAACCGTCTGGCTGCGAATGCGGACTAGTTCCGTACCCACGATGCGGGTCACGAAATCGCTTGGCAGATCGAGAATTTCCTGTGGCGTCGAGCCTTCGAGACCTTTGCAAAGTATTGCGGTCATCGAGCGGGTAAGCGTTTGCACTTCCGGGCCGAGCGTCATTCGAATGTGCGCCCTGCCATTTTCATCGACCTGCAGATAGACGCCCACGGTGTCGGTGCATTCCTCGTCTTTTCGTACATCAACGAGATCAAACTTCTCGCTGTCGCGCGGCTCCTGCTTCTTCGCGTTGTCCGCATAAGAAACAAGCGTCTCGCGTCGTTCATCTTCCGGCAGCGATTCGAAGAGATTAATGATCTGATTCAATTTCGTCGGATACATCGGCAATCGTAATCTATCATAACGAGGAGCCCCGTGCTTCGGCTTTGCTCACCAGGAGGTTTGTGCCTAATTGCATTCATGAAAACTCCGATCAAAGTCGCTGTGACCGGCGCCGCCGGACATATTGGCTACGCGCTTGTGTTTCGCATCGCCTCCGGACAGATGTTCGGACTGGATCAGCCGCTAAGCTTGCGTCTCATTGAGATTCCCGTTGCGCTCGCTTCCCTTGAAGGCGTGGTCATGGAATTGGACGATTGCGCATTTCCGCTGCTCGAATCCGTAGTGCCAACGGCCGACCTCGATGAAGGCTTTCGCGACATCAATTGGGCTTTGTTGGTTGGAAGTGTGCCGCGAAAGGCCGGCATGGAGCGGAAGGAATTACTCGGGGTCAACGGCAAGATTTTCGTCGGGCAAGGCCAGGCGGTCCAAAAAAACGCGGCAGCCGATGTGCGCGTGCTCGTAGTCGGAAATCCATGCAACACCAATTGTCTGATCGCCATGAACAACGGGAAAGAAATTCCGAGTGACCGCTGGTTTGCCATGACGCGATTAGATGAAAATCGTGCCCGCGCGCAGCTGGCGCACAAAGCCGGTGTAAGCATTGGCTCGGTCACGAACATGACCATCTGGGGAAATCATTCCTCCACTCAGTATCCAGATTTCTACAACGCGAGGATCGATGGCCGTCCCGCGAATGAAGTAATTGGCGACGAGAAATGGCTGAAGGAAGAATTCATTGCTGCGGTGCAGCAGCGCGGCGCTGCTATCATCAAGGCACGGGGACTTTCTTCGGCCGGGTCGGCCGCCAACGCAGTTGTCGATACCGTCTATTCACTGACGAATAACACGCCGGACAACGATTGGCACAGCGTAGCGATTTGTTCCGACGGAAGTTATGATGTCGAGAAGGGATTAATCTCCTCATTCCCTGTTCGTGTGCGCGGCGGAAAATGGGAAATCGTCCAACGACTGCCGATAAATGATTTTAGTCGTGCGAAGATCGACGCGTCAGTTGCAGAGCTAAAAGAGGAGAAGTCGCTCGTAAGCGAATTACTGTAGGACCGTTTCTGTGAATCCCGAATGCGCTCGGGACTGATACAGACTCTCTACAAAGCTTCTACTAAAAATCGCAGAGCCTTTCAATTTTCATCATCATTTCATTTGGCCGACGATAGTAAAAAGGGTGTACGGCCTACCGCGATGATATTGTTCATGCGTCGACATTTCTGAGGTGTTGAATCCCATCACGGCAAGAAACTGAGTGAGAAATTGCGTGCTGAAATGCCACCAGGTGTGCCAGAGAAAATTCTGCGGCGTCGGCGCGAGACGGCAAACTGGAGCTCCTTCCAAGTCTGGATAGAACATGTCGGTGATGATGAGCGCGTTCGCCATTTTCCCACATTGCTCGACGATCCTGAGCGGGTCGCGACAGTGTAACAGCACCGCGCCCACTACAGCGATGTCGAATCGACCGAGCGCAGCCGGCAGATTGTAAACGTCACCATAGTACACTTTGGCGTTGGATCGGTGAGCGGCGTGACTGAACCAATAGGAATTCTTTAGTTGTTGCATGACAAGACGACGAGGGCCGAAAACTTGTTCCAATCTCTTCGCGGGATAAGGGACGAAATCCCAGCCGTGTTCTTCTGTTACCTCCACTGACACAACGTCGGCGCCGCGCCTCTCCATCTCGAAGGTGAGAAAGCCGCTGGCAGGACCAATTTCCAAAACCCGTCGACCGGAAAAATCGACTTTGCCGAGATATGCATCCACACCTCCACGCAAATCCCAATCCCGCCCCTCTATGACTCCATGACCGGGGAGTTCCACAGTGTGATAAAAGTAACAATCGGCGATGTCTTCCACCTTTTGCGGGGTGGCAAAAATCTTCTCGTCGATCACGGCTGATGCTTTTGGGTGAGCGCTCTTTCCAGTCCTGCGTTCCAGTTGAGAGGCTTATTCTTGAACCAACTCGAATCGAACTTTGGCCCGGCAAAAAGCGCCCACATCTGCCGGGGATGTTTCCAATCCAGAATTTCAAATCGCAAATTCACTTCTACGGCGGCTCTCGCCAGTGTCTCTGGCTGGTAATTTACACATTCGGGATATATCCAGCCGGTCCGTGTGGAGTCCTCCTGAGCCGGCAAAAATGTCGCTACCAAAGCTCCATCATCTGCGAGTGACTGTGAAATTGCAGACAACCAACCTCTGATTAGATCCAGTCCGCAATGACTGAAGATTGATTGAGCCAACGCGAAATCGAATGAGACTTTCGCCCGAACAACTGTCTCGGGTGAACCGGAAAAGAAGAACGTCGGGCGTTTGGTTGGCACCACATCCTTGCCGAGCTCGTGCTCGATTCCCGCTTCAACCAGCCAATTATTCGGCTCTACGCCGAAGTATTTTCCGCGATTCAAATAGGGGATTAACAGACGGCCGATCCGGAGCGAGCCGCAGCCGACATCGAGCAATGAATGATGCTGGCGCAGGCCGAGCGTGGTGAGAAGGTTGAAGGTCATCGCCGCGATGAGATCGTAATCCTCCGGAGGGCCGACGTATGCACGGTAATGCGGGTCGCCCGGTTTTAGGCCCACTCCCAGATCTTCCCGATTGTCCGAGGCCGGCATATCACTTCACTCGTTTCAGACCGCCGCGGTCGAATCCCTTTAGCGCGTCTTGTGGTTTATCGGGAAATCCAAGTACACCCTGCGACCGGTCGAATTGGTAGATACGCTTCGGTGGCCGTTTGCGGAAAGGAAATGCTCGAAGTTTATCGCCTTCGAGCGCGTCCGATGCGCCCGGGACACGGCACGCTTTCACAGCCAGCGCATAAAGATCATCTCTGATGCCGGCAGATGAATTGATGCAGTTCGAGAGTTCATTGGGATCACGTTTGCGATTGAACAGTTGTTCCCGGCTGCCATTAGCCATGAAAATATATTTCCACTCGTCATTGAGAACCATGACTTTGAAATCCTGCGAACCGGGAATTTCGACCATTCCAACCAGATGTTCGCGCGGCGTGCATTCGCCTCGGAGCATTTTGAGAACGTCCATTCCTTCCCGCAGTTCGGACGCGTCTGCAGCTCCTGTCGCAATTCCGAAAAGGTCTGCCAGGCTGATCAATTCATTCCGAATGGTTCCGGCGGGTAGTGTTGCCGGCCAGCTGAGCAGGAAAGGGGTGCGGCAGGCAGCCTCGAAAAAGTTCTGTTTCTGCCAGCCATGGTGATCACCCAAAAGGTCCCCGTGGTCGGAAAAAAAACAGATAAGAACGTTGTCCGAGTTCGGCCGTGCGTCGATCGCATCGAGGATGCGACCAAGACAATAATCGAGATAACTAATCTCGCCGTAATATCGGGCCTTCACAATTTTCGTGAGCGCCGGGTTGATCGCATCCGCCCAGATCGCATGCCGCATGAAGGGAATCTCTTCATCCAGGTGATCTTCCTCGATGCTGCCGAGAACCGGCTCTGGCATTCCGTCTGGATTGTACATCCGATTGAAAGGAATTGGCGGAGCTAGCGGCGGATGCGGCCCCATAAAGGACACAAACCCGAAAAAAGGACGCGCATCACCTGATTTCGCGATCTCTTCGACAGCGCGATCGGCCATCCACCATTCCGCGCCTAACTCGGCCGGAAGGGGACTGCGCTGTGGAAGGTAATACATCTCGCTGCGTTCTCCCATCGGTTGCTCGAGGAAATCGAATTCCGGATACTCGCGAGCGAGCCATGAACCGTAGTCATCACCTTCGCGTGCAGGTGGATGGTATGTCTCTTCACTCCGCCACATTGTTTCGTAACCTACGTCTTCATCCCACGGATACGTGTGAAACTTTCCAATTCCAAAAGTTCGATACCCGACGCGCGACATGACTCGACCGAGATACGGTCCGCAACGCACTTCCATCTCTGACGCCTGGCCCGCTATGACGTCTGCCTTCGCGTTACTGAAAACGCGCGTCGTCGGCGACTCACAGCCCGTCCGAATTGTATAGCGGGCGGCAACGCAAACCGGGCAGGTGGCATACGCATTTGAAAAGCTGATTCCTCTTCGCACCAGACGATCGAGGTTCGGGGTGTAAATGTGCGAGTTACCGAGCGCAGCGATCGTATCGAACCGCTGCTGGTCCGTCATGATGAACAATATGTCGGGGCGATTCGGCGGCATCTTTTGTGCGCGGTTAGCAGCAGCTGAATTATTGACAGAATTACTCATCTGTCATTCTGAGCGAAGGGAAGAATGTCGGATCAATTTTGCATTGATGGTGCCGAGCAGAAGAGACCAGAGATGTTTGAAAGCCTGGCCTCATGCTTCGCATTTCGTTGCAGCGCTCCGCTCGATATGACAGGGCTGTGAATGAGATGATGTTTTTATTCGTTCGCGAGCTCGCTTCCGGTCAGTCGGCGAAATGCTTCGAGATATTTCGCGGAAGTTTTTTCGATAACATCCTTCGGCAAGCGCGGAGCGGGTGGAGTCTTGTCCCAGTCAAGCGTCTCCAGGTAATCGCGCACGAATTGTTTATCAAAACTGGGCGGACTTTGCCCAACGACATATTCGTCAACCGGCCAGAAGCGCGAGGAATCCGGGGTGAGGCATTCATCGATCAGGAGCAGTTCCCCATTAACCGCGCCGAACTCAAATTTCGTATCCGCGACGATGATTCCACGTTGGGCTGCGTGATCGCGGCCGCGCGAATAAATTTCCAAGCTTAGCGTCTTGACGCGATCCGCGATTTCTTCTCCGAGAATTTCCACGCATCGCTTCATGTCGATGTTTTCGTCGTGACCTGTTTCGGCCTTTGTTGCCGGTGTGAAGATTGGCTCCGGCAACTGCGACGCCTGCTTCAGGTTCGCCGGAAGCTTGATCCCGCAAACACTCTGTGACTGCTGATACTCTTTCCAACCCGAACCGGCGAGATAACCGCGCACGACGCATTCCACCGGCAGTGGCTTGGTCTTCTTCACGATCATCGAGCGCCCAGCAAGCTGATTGCCAAACTTCTGCAACTCTTTCGGGAATTCTTTGAAATCTGCTGTGAAAACATGGTTCTGGATATCGGCGAAACGTCTAAACCAAAACGCGGAAATCTGGTTGAGCACCGCGCCTTTGTGCGGAATCGGGTCGGGCAGGATCACGTCAAACGCAGAAATGCGATCCGACACTACGAACAGCAACGTATCGCCCAGATCGAACACTTCGCGCACCTTGCCGCTGCGCAATTTTTTGACTCCGGGAAGCTCGATCGAGGATTGTGTGGCGATTTGCATGGCCGAATGCTCAACGTTCAGCGCCGAACTTTCAACGGCCAATTAGCGATCAGTTTCGTTGAGCGTTGGACGTTGGGCGTTCGGCGTTGGACGTTGGTTCCTTTTTATGGCTGGAATCGTCATCAAGCCGCGCGCGCGCATTTTACACGGACACGACTGGGTCTTTTCCAGCGAAGTGCTCAAGGTTTTTGGCAATCCAGCAGACGGCGACGTCATCTCACTCAAGGACGGCAGGGACCGTCTGATTGGGAGCGCCATTTACAATGCGAGATCGCAAATTGTGGCGCGGCGCTTCTCCCGACGCCGGCAAGACCTGGATCTTGATTTTTTCCAGCGCCGCATTGCCCAAGCTTCCGAGTATCGCGACCGGCGGAGGGTCGATTCAAAAGTGCGCCGCGTCGTTTGGAGTGAAAGCGACGGTCTTCCCGGAGTGATCATCGATCGTTACGGCGATCATTTTGTTTTGCAGACGCTCACGCTGGCGATGGACATGCGGAAGAATTTGATTGTAGAGGCGATTGAAGATGTTTTTTGCAGGGCAAGCGTTGCACTTGCCGGGGTTGAACGACTGGCAGGCGGGGCGCCTGCCCTGCAAGCATTCACCATCGTCGAACGGAACGACGCGCCGGTTCGCAAGGCGGAGGGACTGGAATTACGTCGGGGCGTGCTGCGCGGAACTCCTTCGCAAATCACGATCGAAACTGAAGGCGTAAAGATCGAAGTGGACCTGTTGCACGGTCAAAAGACCGGCTTTTATCTCGACCAAAAACATAATTATGGAATCGTCGCGGGATACGCCCGTGACCGGCGTGTTTTGGATTGCTTCACAAATCAGGGAGCATTTGCGTTGATGTGTGCGCGCGCCGGCGCAGCGGATGTGACTGGCGTTGAAGAGAGCTCTGATAACATTGCCGTTGCGAAGCTAAACGCGGCTCGCAATGAACTGAAGGCGCAATGGATTGACCAGGATGTCTTTCGATTTCTTCGGGCCGCTGAAAAAGCGGAGGCACAATACGACCTCATTGTCCTTGATCCGCCGTCGTTTACCAAGGCCAGGAGCAGCCTGCGCGACGCCTTGCGTGGTTATCGGGAACTACATATGCGCGCGTTCAAGCTGTTATCAAAAGACGGTTTGCTGGCCACCTTTTCATGCTCGCATCACGTGAGCGACACGGCATTCGCGCAAACAATCACCGATGCGCTTGTCGATGCCCGGCGGTCCGCCCGGCGCCTGCGCCGGTTCGAGCAGGCGCCTGATCATCCGGTTGTGCCTACAATTCCTGAAACAGAATATTTCAAGGGTGTCCTTCTGGAGATGGTCCCGGGACGCTGATGCAAACCAGATTCCAAACTCGATCCAAAAAAATTTCGCGCCTTGTTAACGGAAATGTCTGGAATTCTTGAGTCAGCTACTTAATATGCGCTACGTCCAGCCCGAACGGGTGATTTGACATGGCAGAAAAAATTCGACCGGTTGAACAAATGCTAGAGTTGAACGAGGACGACGTCTCTGCGGAAAATCTGGACTCGCACGTGCAGAAAGCGCAGGAGCAGCTGCTGCAGCTCAAGCGCCAACAGGAGCAGATCGAAAAGCAAAAACGCGAGCTGGAGGAGCTAAGCCGGCGCCAGGCAGAATTGGAAAATGGCCGCACGGAAATGGCCGACAAGCTGACACGCGCGCTGGTTGTGCTCGAGCGCGAAGCGTACAGCGTGCAAAACCGGCTGGAGCAAATTAGGGCGACCCGGGAGAGTTTCACCCAACATTTGGAATTGATTGAAGCGATCGATCCCAGAAGCTGGAATCCATCTGACTTGAATAAGGAGCTTAGCCGGGCTTTGAGCACGGTGGACGACGCACGCACTGAGTACAGTGAGCAACGCAGTCGGCTGCAAGCAGCAGGTGCAACTGGGGGCGACGCGGCGTTGCCGGATGTCGCGCCAGACGTTTACGAAAACAACACCGGGCGTTCGTTTCTTCAGTGGTTGGAGATTGGCGTGGCTCTCACCTTGCCGTTGATTATTTTTGGCGCCATTGCGCTGGCGATTTTCTTTTGGATGGCCAGTAAGTGATGGCGATGTTTCGTCGTTCGCGCAGATCGACCCCGCCGCTTCGCCACAGGCAACAGGAGATAGCACGACAGGAAGCTGAACTGCGTGAAAAGCTCGACAAACTCGAGCGCATGGTTATCACGGGACGGCCGAGCGCGCAGAAAAAATCGCCAAAGCCAGGAGAGGAACGAGGCGCAAGAAGTAATAGCAGCGAGAAGCGGTTTCAGGTTTCGATAGCGTTCGAACCCGGCCAGTCTCTCGATACCACTCGAAGACCTCGTTCGCTGCGCAAAGAGCGCCGGGAAGGCCGAATCATTTTTCTCTTTCTTCTGATTGCGCTCGCGGTCGCTGTCGTCTGGCTCATCAGCCATCTGCATTCTTGAGCGAACAATCATGGCCCGAAGTTCCGATCTCGATGTCGCCTATGTTGCAAGGCTGGCGCGGATAAATCTGACTGAAGCTGAGGCGAAAGTTTTTCAGAAGCAGTTGGACGACGTGCTCAATTACGTCGAAAAACTTCG
>Ga0164303_10000191_pt1 | contig 12522 bp, 8 predicted proteins | sample Whisoiple_207_MG_FD_109715 | JGI IMG/M metagenome (GOLD analysis project Ga0164303, IMG submission 109715) | Soil microbial communities amended with pyrogenic organic matter from upstate New York, USA - Whitman soil sample_207_MG | ecosystem: Environmental > Terrestrial > Soil > Agricultural...
AAAGCACATATGATGAGCTTCGAACTGATCCCCATTGGCCCGCTCAACCCGCTTCGCTTTTTGCAGGGCATGCAGCCGAAACCTTGAGATATGCAGGGCCTTACCTGGACGTCATGCGCGGGCGCTTGCCTGCCGCGCTGCGCGCGTCGACCTCTCCCACAAGGGGGAGAGGTGACATCGAGCACGCGGAATCAGTGTCGTGGACCATCAGCCGTCAGCAGCCAAAAATTGCAGCGCCTTTTCGCGCGTGGGAAAACGTCCGACCTCGCGATAGTCGGGATCGTGTTCGGCCGTCTCGGGCGAGCGAAGCACGACAAATTCGCTCCCAACGGCCTCGACAAGTACCGTCAGATCGTCGCTGTCAACGGGCGTGGAGTGCCGCGCGCCGCAATGGGGACAATCGTCGTCGCACATGCACGACCAATCGTCGGACCAATCCTTGTCACAGCGATAGCAGGTGTAGTGGTTGAGAAACCAGGCCATGCGGGTCTCCTAGGATCGCAAGCGATAATTACCACGTGACACGAAATCAATAAATCCGCGATCGCGCAGATATTGGAGTTGCTGACGTATCTTGGGCTTGACGTTCTGGTTGCCGGGATAGAGATCGCCCAGATGCCGCTCGAAGGCGTAGACCTCGTCGAGCGTGAAGTCGCGTTTGCCGAGTGACTCCACGCATTTCATCACATCGAGCAGCCAGCCGCGCGTCTCCGGCGATTCATTTCTGAGGAAAAGCGTTCTTTGCCATTCCGCAAGCACGAGTTCCTTCGTGCGAACGAGGCCGTTCTGCACGATGTGAATCTTGCCGGATTCCGGGATGCGGCTGAGCAGGATATTCGACCCGATCCAGCCCGCGCGTCGCGCGGTGACGGCGAGCGGCTTTCGTTCCTCGATGATCTCGCGGACGAAGAAGTGCTTCGGCACAATGAACAGATTGACGACCGCAAGCGACTTGAGGTCGTAGTTCATGAGGAACAGATTTGGATTGTTGCTGGCAGCCAGACGCTCGCATTTCGTCTTGAAGGCGCCGTCGACAACCCTCGTTCCGAATTTGCCCTTTTGGCTTTTGAGTTCGAACTCTTCATTGCAGGCCGTGCAGAAGAAATCTGCGAGCGGGCTATTGTTAGGGAAAGCGGAAATCTTCGCGTTGCCGCAGTGCGGGCAATAGGCCCAAGTGCTCACCCAAGCTTCCGTCCAAGCGCGCGCGCTTTGCGAACCGCTGGTATAGGACGATTGGGATTCTTCGAAGCCGAGTTTCATGCCGCCAGCGTAGTCGAACGAGCTTGAATTACCAGCGTCGCTTCTTCTATCTACCCCGATGGCCCCGGCTGGCCGTCGGCGGGCGGCCGAGGGCGGCCTCGTTCTCCGCAACGCATTGAGCCACGTTGATCCTTTCGCAAGGCGAACCGCCGACATTTTTCGGAAGCTGACATGACCGGATGAGCACGATGCCATCGCTTGCCGACAGTCCGCCGCGCGGCACGACAAGTATCGGGGTCATGGTCCGAAAGGAGCTGATCTGCAATGGCTTGGGGCCTGATCCGGTAGCCGCCGGATCAGGATCGTTGGCCCGAAGGCTGTTGTTCTGGAATATAGCGCGACGATCGCCTAAACCTTCCGGGTGACCCTGACACTGGTTTTTGGGCTGTTCTGGATCGTCTGGAACACGACGCAGTATTTGTCGGTGAGCTCCGCAAGCTGATCAAGTTGTGCCAGAGATGCATCTGCATCGACGTCGAACGCCAGCCGAATCTCCTTGAAGCCAACCGGAACGTCATCGCTGACGCCGAGCGTGCCCCGCAGATCGACGTCGCCCTCGGCGCTGACCTTGATCGAGCCGACGGGAATGTCGAGGACGGCGGCGGCAGCGCGCATCGAGACTCCGGCGCAGGCGATCAACGCCTCGAGCAACATGTCTCCGGAGCAGAGCTCGAGACCTGAGCCGCCGCATTTTGGGTGAATGCCGGCAACGGCCAACCCGCGGCCTGTTTCGACCTTGCATACAACGGCAGAGTCATCGGCCGTCCCTGTCGCCTTCAAGGTGAGAAGGGCTTCCTTCGCCTCGCCGGCGTAACGCGCCTTGATTGGTCCTTGCGTGTTTTTAAAGGTGATTAGATCCATCGAATTGTCTCCTTTGCTGGTCAATAAGGGTCCGTCATGCAGGCCGGTCTTCCGGCCCGAGCAGGCTGGTTCGTCGAGCGGATTGACCTGGCGGGCGGCCGCGTAGAGCAGTGCCGGACGGCGTCCCCTCGCGTTTCCTGAATAGTGATACGCCGCGAAGCCGGCTGCTCATTGCAGATCGTGATATAGTCCGATCACGGAAACGGTCAGCGCGATAAAAGTCCAGGTAACCGGATTACTCAGGAACGGCCACACCGGAGCCTCCCAATTCTGCCGGAAAATCCTTCAGCTTCGGCAGACCGTCTTTCATCGGCAGAACCGTCTCCGAATAATTGACATGCACGCCCGGCACGAATTTCAGCGTCGGGATCGTTGCCGCATAGACGTCGACAAGTCCCAGTGGCGGGTGGTCGGTCATGAGATGCCCTCCGCAACGCCTGCAGTATTGGCGCTGACTCATCTCCGTCTTCACAAATTTGCCGATCAATTCGGCGCCCCTGGTCACGCGTATATTCTGTGCCTTCCATAGCGTGAAGGCGTTCACGGGTGCGGCGGACCAGGAGCGGCAGGACGAGCAGTGGCAATAGCCCATTCCCTCAGGGTCTCCCTGGGCCTCGATCTCCACGGCGCCGCAGAAGCAGTTCCCCTTGTATGTTGTCATGTCCGAATGTCCTTGTTGGCCCGACGAGACGAGCTCGTGTCCGCATCCTTGTCGCGCGTTCAGGGACGCAATTGAATGATCGCGCGTCTGAGTTGCTTGATGCGGCGTCCGCCGTTGAGGAATGGAGGGGGTCGGCTCAAGCTGGCTTGACCGCGCGTACGGATGGCTTGGCAGCCCGTCCGCAAGCAGGGCGGCCGATTGCAGGCCCTTGAACGGATCGCCACCTTCGATGACCAATGTAAGTGAACCATGCCGAGCACCGGCGAGCGAGCGCAAGTGGCCACTGACACCTTGTCCGACGTTCTAAAGACTGTACGGCTGACCGGCGCGGCATATTTTGACATCGCCGCACAGGAGCCGTGGTCCGTCCATTCGCCGGCGCGCGAGCTTATCTTGCCGCGAATCTTGCCGGGCGCGGATCACCTTATTGCCTACCATGCGGTGACGGCTGGCCGCTGTTTTGCCTGCCTTGACGGCGGTGAGGCCGTGCCTCTCGAAGCCGGGGAAGTGGTCCTGTTCACCAGCGCCGATCCGCACGTCATGTCGAGCAGCGCCGGAATGCGCGCCGAGCCGCCTACTGCCGACATGATCGATATCGCCGATGCGGGCCTTCTGCCGTTCCAGATCAACCTCATGAATGGTGGAGCAGTCTCGGCCCGGCTCGTGTGCGGCTATCTCGCCTGCGATGCAAAGCCGTTCAACCCGCTGCTGGAGGCGCTGCCGCCGATGATCAAGGCGGGCGATCCGCGCCGCAACAACAACGGCTGGCTGGGACAATTCATCCATTTCGCCGTCGCCGAGGTAACGGAAAAACGAGCCGGCAGCGAAAGTGTTCTGATGAAGCTCAGCGAGCTGATGTTCATCGATGTGGTACGGCGTTACATCGAGGCGCTTCCACCGCAAAATGCGGGATGGCTCGCGGGGCTCCGGGATCCGGCGGTCGGCAAGGCTTTGGCGCTGATCCACTCGCGGCCCTCTTTCAACTGGACAATAGAAGGGCTGGCGCGGCAATCCGGCACCTCGCGAACCGTAATGGCCGAGCGATTCATGCGGTTCGTCGGCGTCCCGCCGATGCACTATCTCGCGAAGTGGCGCATGCAGGTCGCGTCCGAGATGCTCAATCGCAATGCCAACATAGCATCGATCGCCGCAGAAATAGGGTACGAGTCGGAGGCCGCCTTCAGTCGTGCGTTCAAGAAAATGATGGGCGTTCCGCCCTCAGCGTGGCGGCAGGGAATGCGCTGACGGTGACCTGTGGACAGGCGAAGAGAAAACGCTTCCCGTTAATCCTGAGCGGCAAGCTGGACGACCGCAGTTCTACCGCTTCCTCCACCCACTCCGATGGTCGGCTTGCCGCCGGTGGAGCGGGGGAGGGCGAATTCGGGACCGGATTGGCGCGAGTCGGTGGGCTGGAAGATTTTGCTTCGGGTGCTGGCGCCCGTGTCGTTGGGCGAGGGTTTGCGTGGGCTGGAGCGGCCGGGGCGGTAGGGCAGGGACTCGGCCCGTGCATTTCGTCGAGGTGGGGTTTGTGGACGCGGGAGGCGGAGCTGGCACCTCCCGTGGATTGCCCCTCACCCCGACCCTCTAAGAGCGAGCTTCGCTCGTCTCGACCCCGTGAAGAACGGGGAGAGGGAGAAGAGGGACCGCCGCGCTTTCAATGGGTTGGGATGATGCCTGATTGAGCTGGACACGAATCATCCCGTCATCTAGAAACGGGGCGCACACGAGCGGGTCACCAATTGGTCCCGGACAGCCGTCGGAGGGAAACCTCCGGCGGCTTTTTGTTCGAGTCATCTTCGCCCATGACCTTTCCTGCGCGCTGCGGAGCAGATGCGCGCGGCAATGTGATGAATGCTGATCCCGGCGCGCCGCCATGCGGGACGGTTGGGCGGTTCGGCCTGTGGCGTTTGCGCCATAATACCGCGCAAGTGCACCAACGCCGCGGACGCTCACATTCGCCGGAGACTGAGAACCTAGCGCTTCTTCCACCCGCCCCGATGCCCGGGCGCGCCGCCGCTGGAGCGCGGCGCCGGGCCGAACTCGGGGCCGGATTGGCGCGAGTCGGTTGGCTGGAAGATCTTGCTGCCGGTGTTTTTTTGGCCCGCGTCGTCGGGCGAGGGTTTGCGTGGGCTGGAGCGGCCTGGGCGATAGGGCAGGGATTCCGGGCCGTGCATTTCGTCGAGATGGGGTTTGTGGATTTTTGATGCAGCGGGACTCGTGGACCCCCCTCCCTGACCTCGAGAGCGAGCTTCGCTCGCCTCGGACCCCGCAAGGGGGGAGGGAACGGAGGCACCGGCGCGCGGGGAGAATGAAGAAGAACCGCCGCGTGACGGGCCGCCGCGCTTCTTCATTGCGCCCGCGGGCAGGTTGGCGGCGTCGCCGTATTTTTTCGGGCCGGCGTAGGCGCCGGCTTTGCCTTGCACCACGCGCTGCTTGGCGGTGGGGTCGTCGACGACGGCGAGCTCGGTGGCGCGGAGGCGCTTGACTTCGTCGCGCAGGCGGGCGGCTTCCTCGAAATTCAAATCGGCGGCGGCCTCGCGCATCCGCGTTTCCAGGTCGGCCAGCACCGCCTCGAAATTGTGCCCGATCGAGATGACGTCGTCGGCCATGCCGCCGTCGCCGATCTCCACCAGTACATGGTCGCGCTCATAGACGCTGTTCATGATGTCGTGGATCGAGCGCTTGATGCTCTCCGGCGTGATGTTGTTGGCGGTGTTGTATTCGACCTGCTTCTCGCGGCGGCGGTCGGTCTCGGCGATGGCGCGCTGCATCGAGCCGGTGATCTGGTCGGCATAGAGGATCACCTTGCCGTCGACATTGCGCGCGGCGCGGCCGATGGTCTGGATCAGCGAGGTCTCGCTGCGCAAAAAACCCTCCTTGTCGGCGTCGAGAATCGCGACCAGCGCGCATTCGGGAATGTCGAGGCCCTCGCGCAGCAGATTGATGCCGACCAGCGCGTCGAACGCGCCGAGCCGCAAATCCCGGATGATCTCGATGCGCTCGATGGTGTCGATATCGCTGTGCATGTAGCGCACGCGGATGCCCTGCTCGTGCAGGTATTCGGTGAGGTCTTCCGCCATCCGTTTTGTCAAGACCGTGATCAGCGAGCGATAGCCTGCCTGCGCCGTGGCGCGGACCTCGCCGACCAGATCGTCCACTTGGGTGCGCGCCGGCCGGATGTCGACCGGCGGATCGATCAGCCCGGTCGGGCGGATCACCTGCTCGACGAACACCCCGCCGGACTCGTTCAGCTCCCACCCGCTCGGAGTAGCCGACACCGCGACCGATTGCGGGCGCATCATGTCCCATTCCTCGAAGCGCAGCGGGCGGTTGTCCATGCAGGAGGGCAGCCGGAAACCGTATTCGGCCAGCGTCGCCTTGCGCCGGAAGTCGCCGCGGAACATGCCGCCGATCTGCGGGATGGTGACGTGGCTTTCGTCGGCAAACACCAGCGCATTGTCGGGGACATATTCGAACAGCGTCGGCGGCGGCTCGCCGGGTCGGCGTCCCGTGAGATAGCGCGAATAGTTTTCGATGCCGGCGCAGCTTCCGGTCGCTTCCATCATCTCGAGATCGAAGGTGGTGCGCTGCTCCAGCCGCTGCGCTTCCAAGAGCCGGCCCTGGTTGTTGAGCTGGTCCAGCCGCTGCTTCAATTCTGATTTGATCGACTTGATCGCCTGCACCAGCGTCGGCCGCGGCGTCACGTAGTGCGAGTTGGCGTAGATCTTGATGAATTCGAGGTCGTCCTGCTTGTGGCCGGTGAGCGGATCGAACTCCTCAATGTTCTCGACGACGTCTCCGAACAAATTGACGCGCCAGGCGCGGTCTTCATAGTGCGCCGGAAAAATGTCGATGACGTCGCCGCGCACGCGAAAGGTGCCGCGGGTGAAATCGGCCTGGGTGCGCTTGTATTGCAGCGCCACCAGGTCTGATATCAATTGCCGCTGGTCGATGCGCTCGCCCTTTTTCAGCGCAAACGTCATCGCGGTATAGGTCTCGACCGAGCCGATACCGTAGATGCACGACACCGAAGCTACGATGATGACGTCGTCGCGCTCCAGCAGCGCCCGCGTCGCCGAGTGGCGCATGCGGTCGATCTGCTCGTTGATGGAAGAGTCTTTTTCTATGTATGTGTCGGTCCTCGGCACATAGGCCTCGGGCTGATAGTAGTCGTAGTAACTGACGAAATATTCCACGGCGTTGTCGGGGAAAAAACTCTTGAACTCGCCATAGAGCTGCGCCGCCAGCGTCCTGTTCGGCGCCAGGATCAGGGCAGGGCGCTGGGTGGCCTCGATCACCTTGGCCATGGTGTAGGTCTTGCCGCTTCCGGTGACGCCGAGCAGCACTTGCGTGCGGTCGTTGCGCCTGATGCCCTCGACCAGCTCGGCGATCGCGGTGGGCTGGTCGCCCTTCGGCTCGTATTCGGACTTGATGACGAACGGCTGACCGCCTTCGGATTTTTCCGGACGCGGCGGGCGGTGCGGCGTCCAGATTTTCATCCTTCCGTCCTCGCCTCGAAACTCGGGCCGGCCTTCGCGGATCAGGGTATCCAGCGCATCCGCGGTGGCGGCGACGCCGAGCGCCTCCATCCTGTTGCGGGCGGGGCGCGCCATCGCCGCGGCGTCTTCTTCTTCCGTGGTGAAGCCGAGCTGTTTCGCCAGCTCCGGATCGAGCGCCGGGATCGTCGCCGAGGTGCCGTAATTTGCCGGCGCGAATTCGCCTTGCGGCGCTTCGGCGAAACCCTCTTCTCCCCTCCCTCCGCGAAGCGGCGGCTCTGCTCCCCTCCCCCCGCGAAGCGGCGGGGTCCGAGGCGAGCGAAGCTCGCTCTCGAGGTCGGGGGTAGGGGGTCTATCGGCAGGAACTGCTGCTTCGGTGAATGCCGCGCCACCCCCCACCCCCGACCCCTCCCCGCCACGCGCTTCGCGCGCGGGAGGAGGGGAGGAGGAAGCATCATCGCGCTTCGTAACCACATCGCGCTTCGCACCCGCATCCCGCTTCGCGACATCATCGCTGGTGCCCCGCGTCGAGGCGCGGGCGCGATGGACGGCGGCCTCGCCGCCGGAGCGGCGGTCTTTCGAATTGTCCGGCGGCGGCCGCAATCCGGTGCCGGAGCCTAGCCCGGCATCGCCGCGATTGATCGCGGGATTGAGCAGTTCCGCCAGCGCCGGCCCGATCGGCTGCACGTCCGGCCGATGCGCCTTGGATTTCGGAGACTTGGATTTCGGAGTTTTGCCGGATTTTTGATTCTTCGCCATCTGCGGAATATGGGATGACAGCGGCTGACATAAAAGAGGAAACGCGGATGAGCGGGCTTTTCAGGGCGTTGACAACGTGGGGCGTGTTCGCCCTCGCATTCCACTGTCAGCAGGTGTCAGCACAATCCAGGGACGCGGAACCGGCTACGCGTGCCGCCAATGAGGCCTTTGCCAAATCGCTGCCGTTTTCCGATCGCGCCGATTTCGAGGATGCCAGGCGCGGCTTCATCGCGACGCTGCCGGATGGCGTGGTGGCGGGCCCTGGCGGCCGGCCGGCGTTCGACAGCAACCGCTACGCGTTCCTGCAAAAGGACGAGGTGCCGGCGACCGTCAATCCAAGCCTGTGGCGGCAGGCGCAGCTCAACGCCGCCAACGGATTGTTCAAGGTCACTGAGCGCGTCTACCAGGTGCGCGGCATCGACATCTCCAATATGACCATTATCGAAGGCGACAGCGGCCTGATCCTGATCGATCCCCTGCTGTCCAACGAGACTGCCAGGGCCGCGCTCGATCTTTATCTGCGAAACCGTCCGGCAAAACCGGTTGCCGCCGTGATCTACACCCACAGCCACGCCGATCATTTCGGCGGCGCCAAGGGTGTGATGTCGGCGGAAGACGCGGCCTCAGGCAAGGTCAAGGTGATCGCGCCGGATGGGTTCATGGAGCATGCGGTGGCGGAGAACATCATCGCTGGCAATGCCATGCTGCGCCGCGCGCAATATCAGTTCGGCAACACTCTGCCGGTCGGTGAACGCGCGCAGATCGATACCGGCCTCGGCAAGGCGCTGTCGCGGGCGACGATTTCGCTGATTCCGCCGAACGATTTGGTCAAGCAGGACTACGAGACCCGCACCATCGATGGCGTCGAGATCGAATTTCATCTGGTGCCGGGCTCGGAAGCGCCGGCGGAAATGCTGCTGTATTTTCCGCAGTTCAAGGTGCTCGATATGGCGGAAGACGCCACCCACAACATGCACAATCTCTACACCATCCGCGGCGCCGAGATCCGCGACGGCAGATTATGGTCGCGGTACATCGCCGACGCCATCGAGCGCTACGGCGACAAGACCGACGCCGTGATCGCGCAGCATCACTGGCCGATATGGGGCAACGACCGCATTGTCGCGTTCCTGAAGAAACAGCGTGACCTCTACAAGTTCATCCACGACCAAAGCGTGCGGCTACTCAATCACGGCCTGACCCCCACCGAGATCGCGGAAAAACTGCAACTGCCGCCGAGTCTCGCCAATGAATGGTATTCGCGCGGCTATTACGGCACGCTGAGCCATAACGCGAAGGCGGTCTATCAATTCTATCTCGGCTGGTACGACGCCAACCCCGCCGATCTCAATCCGCTGCCGCGGGCGGAGAGCGCGCGCAAGCAGGTCGAATATATGGGTGGCGCGGACGCCGTGCTGAAACGCGCGCGCGAGGATTTTAGGTCAGGCCAGTATCGCTGGGTCGCCAGCGTCACCAGCCAATTGGTATTCGCCGATCCCGCGAACAAAGAGGCGCGCGAGCTCGGTGCCGATGCGCTGGAGCAGCTCGGCTATCAGAGCGAGGCCGCGACCTGGCGTAATGCCTGTCTGCTCGGCGCCGCCGAATTGCGCAAAGGCGTTCCCGCGGCGCAGGGCGGAGCGACGGCGAATGCCGAATTGCTCAAGGGCGTCTCGATCGATCTCGCCTTCGACTTTCTCGGCGTCCGTCTGAATGCCGCCAAAGCCGAGGGCAAGCACATCGTGATCAACTGGACCTTTACCGACCGCAACGAGACCTATGTGATGAACCTTGAAAATTCAGCGCTGACGCATCGCGCCGGAAAACTCGACGACAATGCCGATGTCGCCGTCACGCTGACGCGCGCCGCATTGGATGCGATCACGCTGAAGCAGCAGACGTTCGCGGGCAGCATCGCCGCCGGCGGCGTCGCGATCTCAGGCAATCCGCTGAAGCTGCGCGAACTGTTCGACCTGCTCGACGAATTCACGCCGGATTTTGAAATTGTCGAACCAAAGAAGACGAGCGTTGAGTAGGCAACTCTGCATAAACCTGCCTACAATGCTGCGGCCGCGGCGATCATCGAGGAGACCAAGTGACTGCTAAAATCAATCCGCTTACCGGCAAGACCGTCGAGCCGTCGATGCTGGCGAACATCCCGCGGCTGGTGACGGCCTATTTTGCGGGAAAGCCCGACCCGTCGTTACAGGCGCAACGGGTGGCGTTCGGCACCTCGGGGCATCGCGGCTCCGCCTTCAACAACGCCTTCAACGAAGCGCATATTCTGGCGATCAGCCAGGCGGTTTGCGATCACAGAAGGAGTCGCGGCATCACCGGACCATTATTCGTCGGCATCGACACCCACGCGCTGGCGGAGCCGGCTTTGGCGAGCGCGCTGGAAGTATTTGCCGCCAATGGCGTCGAGGCGATGATCGACGAGCGCGACGGTTATACGCCGACGCCGGTGATTTCCCGCGCCATCCTGACCCATAACAAGGGCCGCGACAGCGGACTCGCCGACGGCGTCGTGATCACGCCGTCGCATAATCCGCCCGAGGATGGCGGCTTCAAATATAATCCGCCCAATGGCGGCCCGGCGGACACCGATATCACTTCGGTGATCGAGCGCGCCGCCAACGGCTTTCTCGAGGACGGTTTGCGGGGCATCAAACGCATCCCGTATGACCGCGCGCGCAAATCGGCTTGCGTTCACCGCCACGATTACATCGGGCCCTATGTCGCCGATCTCGCCGATGTCGTCGACATGGAGGCGATCCGCGCCGCGGGTGTCAGAATAGGCATCGATCCGCTGGGCGGCGCCGCCGTCCACTACTGGCAGCCGATCATCGAGCGCTACCGGCTCGCCGCCACGATAGTCAGCGACGCGGTCGATCCGACCTTCCGCTTCATGACGGTGGACTGGGACGGAAAGATCCGGATGGACTGCTCCTCGCCTTACGCGATGGCGCGGCTGATCGGCATGCGCGAGAAATTCGACGTCGCCTTTGCCAACGACACCGACGCCGACCGGCATGGCATCGTGACCCGCTCGAGCGGGCTGATGAATCCGAACCACTATCTCGCCGCCGCGATTGCCTATCTGTTCGGAAACCGGCCGCAATGGCGCGGCGACAGCGCGGTGGGCAAGACCATCGTCTCCAGCGCGATCATCGACCGCGTCGCCAGAAAGCTCGGCCGCAGGCTGGTCGAAACGCCGGTCGGCTTCAAATGGTTCGTCGACGGGCTGATCGACGGATCGTTCGGGATCGCCGGCGAGGAAAGCGCCGGCGCCTCGTTCCTGCGGCGGGACGGATCGGTGTGGACCACCGACAAGGACGGCATCATTTTGGGACTCCTGGCCGCCGAGATGACGGCGCGAACCGGGCGCGACCCGAGCCAGTTGTTCGACGATCTGACGGCCGAACTCGGCAGGCCCTTCTACGAGCGGATCGACGCGCCGGCGACGCCGGCACAGAAGAATCTGTTGAAGGCGCTGACCGGTGAAAAACTTGCGATGACGGAGCTCGCCGGCGAGCCAGTACAAGCCGTGCTCACCGCGGCTCCCGGAAACGGTCAACCGTTCGGAGGGATCAAGGTCATTGCAGAGAGTGGATGGTTTGCCGCGCGGCCCTCGGGCACCGAGGACGTCTACAAGATCTACGCGGAAAGTTTCCGCAGCGAAGCCCACCTGCGGCAGATCCAGCAGCAAGCCCAGTCCGCCATCGACAACGCATTCAAGGATTAGCTGAGCGGGTTGGCATTCTTCGAGACGCGCAAGAGCGCGCTCCTCACAGGATGAGGTCATAGACCCGCGGGTGAGGAGGGCGGTTTGCTCACCTCGCCCCGCTTGCGGGGAGAGGTCGAAATTCAAGCCGGGCTTGAATTTCAGGTGAGGGGGAGTCTCCGCAAGCACATCTTTCACCGTCCCTGCGGTGCGAGCCCCTCACCCCAACCCTCTAGGAGCGAGCTTCGCTCGTCTCGACCCCGCGAGAGCGGGGAGAGGGAGAACCGATCGATCGCCACCGCCTCAACCTAACCGCATCCTAAACCGTATGAGACGCGGCGGACGGCTTGACGATCTCCAGATGAATCCCGCCGCATCTGGTGCAGCGGAACGTCCAGTATTCCGATCCTGCCCTTCCCGCGATCACCCGCAGGATCGCGAGCGGCGCGTGGCACTGCGGACAATGCGACAGCGCCGCGGCGGAAGGCGACGGGGTCGGGGCGGCCTCGGATTCCAGCATGCGATGCGCCATTTGCAAAATCGGGTTAGAGCGTTTTCAAGCGAAGTGGAGACCGGTTCGCGTCAAGAAAACGCGTCAAATCAAGAATCCAGAGCCCGTTTCGATTCAGTCGAAACGGAAAGGCTCTAGGCTGCCGACTGTTCCGCCTGCGATATCTGCCCGGCGGTCGCGTAGCGCTTCAGCTTGAGCTGGTCTATCTGGGTCTTCGCATCCGCGATCGCGGTCTCGGGGGCGGACGTAGCAA